>ERZ795053.3666-NODE-3666-length-17267-cov-6.237741_pt1 | contig 17267 bp, 15 predicted proteins | sample MGYA00375137_ERZ795053 | MGnify/ENA primary metagenome ERZ795053 (study PRJEB30182, sample SAMN05720284) | activated sludge metagenome | isolation source: Anaerobic digester | place: Hong Kong | collected 2014-12-17 ...
TCGCCTGAAACGGCCATCACGGCATTGTTCGGGGCATAATACTGGGTGTAGTAGTCTCTCATATCTTCGACGGTGTAAGCAAGGATAGAGTCCATCCAGCCGATGATGGTGTGATGAAGGGGGTGTTTGATGAAGGCTGTGGCCTGAATCTCTTCCATGGAGGACATAAAGAAATTGTTTTCTGTCCTCTGACGCCTTTCCTGAGCGACCACCTGCTGTTCACGGGCGAATTCCTCCGGATCGATCTTAAGGTTTCTCATCCGGTCGGCTTCTATTGCCATGGCCAGCTCCAGTTTGGCTGAAGGCAGCTCTTCTTCATACATGGTAAAATCATAATAGGTGCCGGCGTTGGCCCATCCGCCGACCTGCTTGGTCAGGTGATGGACTTTATCCTTCCCCAGGCTTTCCGTTCCCAGAAACATCGTATGCTCCAGCATATGGGATATCCCGGAGATGCGTTCTGTCTCATCGATAGCTCCTACATTGTACCAGATCTCGAATTTTACCAGGGGGACGGCGTGGTCTTCCACCACATAGATCTTCAGCCCGTTATCCAGCTGCATAGTCTCATAGCGGATCTCGGGGATTTCCGTTGCTGCGGAAGTGTCTTTGGTCTGGGCCATGGAACATCCGACGGCCAACACAAAGACTCCCAAGGCAAACAGGGTCATTATGCTTCTTTTCATAGAGCCTCCTTAATTTGGTTCTACTTCTTTATACGGATTCAGCCCTTTTTGTTGCACAAAATCCTTATAAATTATGAACACTTCTCCTTTTTATATTGTTCCAGGATGCTGAGAACAGCTTCGATATCAGCTTCAGTATGGTCTCCGTTTACCTGAAAGCGGATCTCTTCATCTCCTTTGGGAACTACAGGGTAGTTCAACCCTGTAGCCAAGACGCCGTTTCGGGTGAGATACTCCACCAGGTCTGCTGTCTTCTTCGTATCCCTGACCAGCAGGGGGACGACGGGATGCTCGCCGGGAAGTGTCTCATATCCCAGGGAAATAAGCCCCTCTTTGAATTTTGAAGTCATGGCACGTAAATGCTCCAGCCTTTTCTTCCCTTCGCCGCTCTCAAGGATATCCAGGACCTTCAGGGCAGCAGCTGCTTCCGAGCAGGTTATGGGATTGGAGTAGATATACATGGGGGTCGTTTCCCGGAAATAGTCGATGACAGCCTGATCCGACACCACATACCCGCCGTTGACGCCGAAAGCCTTCCCCAGAGTCCCGATGAGAATATCGACTTTAGCACCTGTATACTCTTCTGTCCCTCGCCCGGTCTTACCGAACCCGCCTACGCCGTGTGAATCATCGGCGATGGAGATGACCCCCTCTTCGAACCGACTGTCATAGGCACGGCAGAGGGCCGTAAGCTCCTTAAAAGGGCTGTGGTCTCCGCGCATGCTGAAGATGCCGTCGGTAATGACCAGGACTCTCTTCCCCTTTCCCACAGCCTCTTTGAGTTTGTCTTCCAGATCCTTCATATCATTATGCCTGAAGATAAATTTTAGCGCCGGCCGGGAAAGGCGGAGGGCATTGATTATACAATTGTGGTTAAGTTCGTCGCTGATGACCACGGTCTCCGGGGTCGTCAGGGGGACGATGACCCCCATGCTGGTCACATAGGCCGAGCTCAGGATCATACAGGCTTCCCGCCCGTGGAAAGAGGCCAGCCTCTTTTCCAGTTCCACATGAGGCTTATGTGTCCCGCTGATAAACCGGACTGCACCCGGACCCACTCCATATTCCAGTGCGGCTTTCTCTTCTGCCTTGATGACTTCAGGATGCATAGAGAGGCCGAGATAAGAATTGGCATTCATCTTGATATACTCTTTGTCGCCGCTTCCTTCCAGAAGATAACGGGGGCCCTTATCCTGGCGGGGAGGAATGATCTTGACAATGATCTTTTCCTTCCCTTTGGACGTCCCTTTTTCCATGAGTTCCCTGACTTCCTTCTTCAACAGGTCATTCAATTTATTCAAAGCCATCTTTGCCTCCTCTTTTAGAGTAATCCCATGACAATCGAATTCAGCTTTGTGGCCGCATCATCGGCCCTGCTCAGCATGACGATAGGGGCTTTCCCCCCTACCACGAGCCCTCCGAAGGCACAATCAGCCGTATACATCATAGCTTTGGCCATGAGGTTGCCGGAAAGGACATCCGGCACCAGGATAATATCGGCATTTCCTGCGACCGGGGAAGAGATCCCTTTGACAGCAGCAGCCTCTTCAGACAAGGCATTATCCAGCCCGAAGGGCCCGTCGACGATACACCCTTTGATCTGCCCCCGTCGGCTCATCCCTGCCAGAAGAGCAGCATCCAGGGTCGCCTGTGACTTAGGGCTCACTGTCTCCACATGAGCCACGGCAGCGATTTTAGGATTATTCCATCCCAGCCGTGATGCATATTCCACGGCATTACCGATGATCATGACCTTATCCTGGAGAGTGGGGGATAAGACCATTCCGCTGTCTGTGATCATGATCAGACGTCCGATCTTTGCTGCTTCCATGAGGACGATATGGCTTAAGAGAGAGCCTGTGCGCAGCCCCTTCTCTTCATCCAGGGCCGCTTTTAAAAAGAGAGCCGTGGGAAGCTTTCCCTTCATCAACGCATCAGCTTCGCCGGAGGCTACCAGGGAAGCACTTTTCAGAGCCCCTTCCCACTCCCCCGGAGCATGGACGATCTCATAATCATCCTGTGAGACCTCTGCCTCTTCAAAGGAAGCATCTATCTTTTCCCTGTCCCCTACGAGAAGAGAACGGGCGATCCCCTCTCTCCGGGCCTCTTCAAGAGCGCGTATCACTTCCCCTCCGTAGGGATGGGCGACAGCAAGCCGCCGGTTCCTGCCTTTCACTCCGTCAAACAGGTCAGAAAATCTTTTCACAAGAATCCCTCTTTTCAGTTCATCTTCTCAAAAAAGGTTTTGTAAGCTTCATAACAGGTATAGATATCCATGACCGATGCCAGCTCAAAGGGAGAATGCATGGAGAGGAGGGCCGGGCCGGCATCTACGACATTCATGTTGTATTCAGCCAGGAACTTGGCGACAGTTCCACCGCCCCCTTCGTCTACTTTCCCCAGAGTCCCGATCTGCCAATCGACATTATTGTCATCCCATATCCTGCGGACCTTGGCCATAAATTCGGCATCAGCATCGTTAGAGCCGCCTTTCCCCCCTGAACCGGTATATTTAGTCAGGACGATCCCGTATCCCAGGCGGGCAGCGTTCAAGGGGTCATGGACTGATTTAAAGTTGGGGTTTATTCCAGCACCCACATCAGAGGAGAGAACGTTGGATCTTTCCATGGCTTTACGGAGCATGAGGTCGTTAAACCCCTTTTCCTGATAGTCCATGATCTCAGAGAGGACACGGAGGATAAACCAGGATTGCATACCCGAACGGCCTTCACTTCCTATCTCCTCTTTGTCAGCCAAAAAATTCACCGCAGTATATTCCGGGTCTTCCACATCAAAGATAGCCATTGAAGAGGTATATCCGCAGATCCTGTCGTCATGTCCGAAGGCTCCGATGAGTCCTTTGTCAAACCCGACCCATCTGGCAGATCCTGCCGGGACCAGCTGCAGCTCGGCGGAAATAAAATCCGCTTCGGTGATCCCGTATTTCTCGTGAAGGATCTCAAGCACATGGATCTTGATCTTGTTTTTGACCTTTTCATCATCTACAGGGATAGAACCGCAGAGCATATTGAGGTCTTCCCCGGAAAAACCGCTGAGAAGCTTCTTATCTCCCTGGATCTTCCTGGAGAGATGAGGAAGCACATCGGGAAAAGTCAGGACTCCCTCCTCTTCCTTTTCTCCCCAGACGATATTGATCCTTGTCCCGTCTTTTTTTACGATGATCCCGTGAAGGGCCAGGGGCAAATTCACCCAGTGATATTTTTTGATCCCTCCGTAATAGTGTGTCTTGACAAGGCAATACTCCTCTTCTTCATAGAGGGGGTTCATCTTCAAATCGATATGGGGGACATCCACATGGGAAGCCACAAGATTGACCCCCTCTTTTACACTCTTTTCTCCCAGGACGATCAGGACAAGGTTCTTTTCCTGATTGACATCATAGAATTTACGATGCCCCTTTTTCCCCAGTTGAGACAGAGGCAAAAACCCCCTCTTTTCGGCCATCTTGACCACCTCGCGGACATTCTCACGCTCTGTTTTCACCGCCGAGAGAAAATTCCTGTATTCTTCGCTGAACCGGAAGGCTTTCTTTCTCACTTCACCGTCATGTTTGATCCAGCTGCTTTTTTTCTCATTGAGCAACTCTTTTTCCAGTTTTTCATATTTTGTCATTCTTATCCCTCCTTCGTTTTTTCTGTGCCTATTATAGAGGGAAGGGCTTTCCCGTCAAGGCTATTATTTCGTATACAGAAACATCAAAACCATAAAACGATCCCTGTCAGCACAGCCGCCGCCATAAAAAGAGGCAGAGACGCCGGAATCAAAAATCTCTTATACAGACTTGTGAGTTTTACATCGAAATAGTCCACCGTAAGCACCAGGCAGAGATGAGTGGGAGAGAGGATGATACCCACAAAGACAAAGGTGTAGAGCGCCAGAAGATGGAGCAATCCGAAATCGGGAAAAAAGGCCATGAAAACGGGAAAAGCGATACTCACCCCGGCAACCGTCAGTCCCGTGGCAAACCCCACCACCAGAGGTAGCCCCATAAAGAAAAGGATCAGGAGCCAGGAGGGGATAGCCCCTACGCTTCCGAAGATCTCTCCTTCCTGGACAATAGTCTTAAAAAACATCGCCCCGAAGATCAGAAAAAACATCGAGAGATAACGGATCTTTCCGAAAGCCCTGAAAAAGTCCTTTACGGAGATCTTTTCAGCCAGGGTGAAAACCAGGATGGATATGCCGAGGCTCAACAGGATGTTCAACCTGAAGAGGGCATAAAGAAGGATCAGAAGGATGATGGGATAGATGATCCGGAGGAGCTCTCTCCAGTTGACAGCTCCGAATTTCAGAGGGCCGTCTACATGCCTGATCATAAAAAATCCCGACAGGACCGCAAGAAGCATCAACGGAAGCATTCCCAGGAAAACCGATGAGAAGCGAATGGGGACAAATCCGTTCATAAAGAGGATGATAGCCGGATAGAGAGGCCATCCGAATTCCCAGACATGCCTGAACCAGTAGTTGACAAAGGCTTTCTCCTCCCCTGTCATGCGGAGGCTTTCTCCGATCTGTCCCACAAAGGGAGCAGAGACCATGGCTCCTCCCGGCATGGGAATGAGCCCGATGAGCATGGCCGGAAAAAGAAGAGCGCTTTTACTGACCCCCATATGTCCCGCCAGGGAATCGATCCGCCCCTTTTTCCCCATGAGATTAAGAAGAAGATAGATGAGATAGACTGTAAAAAGAAGCTGGATATTACTCCAGTCTGTCACAGTCGCCAGGGCAAACCGGTAAGCTCGGTAGTTGGGTATATGGTAGGCAAAGAGGCTGAGCAGCCCTGAAAAGACAAGAGCCAGGCCGATGTTGACCTTCATCTTGATCAGCAGGATCAAAAAGACGATGATCAGGAGAAATTTGAGAAAAATCATGTAAGATCATTCCCTTTCTGAAAAAGGAGCCCGGAAAACAATTCCGGGCTCCTGTATCTTACTTGACAAAAATGGCCAGAAAGACCCCTGCAGCAATGGCCGAACCGATGACTCCGGCAACGTTGGGTGCCATGGCATGCATAAGCAGGTGGTTGTCTTTATCATACTGCCGGGCAAAATGCTGGACCACGCGGGCTGAATCGGGAACAGCCGAGACCCCGGCTGCCCCGATGAGGGGATTGATCTTTCTTTTCAAAAAGAGGTTCATGATCTTGGCGAAGAGAAGCCCTGAAGCTGTAGCCACAGCAAAGGAGAGAGCCCCCAGGCCGAAGATCTTCAAAGATTCCCATTTGATAAAATAACTGGCCTGCGTGCTGGCACCCACGGAAAATCCCAGAAGGATCGTCGCTATATCAAGGATTGCGTTGGCTGCGGTCTTGGCCAGGCGTTCAGTCACTCCGCTCTCTTTGAGAATATTCCCGAACATGAGCATTCCCACCAGGGGAATGGCTCCGGGGGCGATAAGAGCTGATCCGATGAACGCGATGACCGGGAAAGCGATGCGTTCCACTTTGGTCACCCTCCGGGGAGGCTGCATCCTGATAAGACGCTCTTTTTGTGTGGTCATCAGTTTCATAATGGGCGGCTGGATCACCGGCACAAGGGCCATATAGGAATAGGCCGCTATGGCAATGGGGCCTAAAAGCGGCGGGGCAAGCTGAGAGGCTATAAAGATGGACGTAGGGCCGTCGGCTCCGCCGATGATCCCTATAGAGGCAGCCTCCATGGGAGTGAAGCCCAGATAGAGGGCTCCCAGGAAAGTGGCATAGATCCCCACCTGAGCCGCTCCGCCCAGAAGAACGGATTTGGGGCTTGATATCAGTGTAGAGAAATCGGTCAGAGCTCCGATGCCCAGGAAGATCAGCGGGGGAAAGATACCGGCTCGGACTCCCCAGTAGATATAACTGAAGACACTGTCCATGCTGAACCCGTTGGCCACCGTGTCATAGACCCCGATAGGGATGTTGGGAGCACTGGCGATATTCCCAATAATGATTCCGAACCCGATGGGCAGGAGAAGAAGAGGCTCATATTTTTTGGCAATAGCCAGGTATATGGCCACGATTCCCACAACCAGCATGATGATATTCCCCCACTGCATGTGAGCAAATCCTGTATTCCCCAAAATGTCTTTGAAGAGGTTGATAAGATGTTCCAATGAAGCCGGAATCACCACCTGGCTGCTTAAGGCAGAAATCACGTGCATGTTTTCTCTCCTTTATTCCAGGACGATGAGGATGTCTCCTTCATAGACAGAATCCCCGCGTCTGACCTTTATCTCTTTAACTGTCCCCTCCTGGGGCGACTGGACTTCATTCTCCATCTTCATGGCTTCCATGATCAGGACATCCTGACCGGCTTTCACCGTGTCTCCCTCTTTGACAAGGATCTCCAGGATGAGTCCCGGAAGCGGCGCTGTCACATGGCCGGATCCTACGACCTCCCTGGGTTTCCTGAGAAGTTCTCCCTCTTTGGCAGCCGGAGCTGGCTGTCTTTTGAGAGGCTGAGCTGCAGGCCTGATATCCAGAGCCTTGGGCTCTCCCAGGTCTTTCAGCCCGACGGTATACTCGGTTCCGTTGACAGAAAGTTTCGCTTTTTCGGCGCCGAACTCCTGCACTTTGACTTTGTACTCTTTTCCGTTTATTTCAAGTGTGATTTCCTTCATACTCCCCCCTATACTCTATGGCCGTATTTCATGCCGGATTTCCAGGCAGTCTGTTCGCGGCCTTGCCGGAATGTGATTTTACTTTGCAGTTCATCCATATGGAGCCTTTTATAGAGCTCCACTGTGGCCCCGATGGCCGCCAGGATGTCACTGTCCAGCTCATCCTGGACAATGATCCCCTTTTCCGCCGCTGCAGACGGTACGGTAACGGATTCTCCGGGGATATCGGCTTTGACCTTTTTAGCCGGGGAATGGGTAAAGACGATATTGAACAGGGCGATCAGCAGAGCGATGAGGATGAGCCCTGTGAAAACAGTCATAATACCGCTTAACGCCACATTTCCGCCATGGAACTTCTCCTGAACAGCCTGCTGCACCACGGGATCATGGGTCATCTGTAAGAGCAGATACACGATACTCCCCTCCCCTTACAACGGGATGTTCCCGTGTTTTTTCGGCGGGTTCTGATCCCTTTTATTCTGGAGCATCTCAAGCGCCTTGATCAGTTTATACCGTGTCAGCTTGGGTTCGATGACATCGTCCACATCCCCCCGTGACGCTGCTACATAGGGGTTGGCGAACTTTTCCCGGTACTCCTCTTCTTTTTCCTGCAGCTTGGCTTCAGGATTCTCAGATGCAGCGATCTCTTTGGCAAAGACGATCTCGCTGGCTCCTTTGGGACCCATGACAGCGATCTCTGCAGAGGGCCAGGCAAATATCATGTCGCCGTTGAGCTGTTTGGAGTTCATGACGCAATAGGCTCCTCCGTAAGCTTTTCGTGTAATGACCGTGATCCGCGGGACAGTAGCCTCGGCATAAGCATAGAGCAGTTTTGCCCCGTGGCGGATGATCCCGCCGTATTCCTGGACAGTTCCCGGCATGAAGCCCGGGACATCTTCAAAGGTAACGATAGGGACATTGAACGCGTCACAGACCCGGACAAAACGGGCTGCTTTAACAGAAGCATTGATATCAAGGACCCCGGCCAGATGTTTGGGCTGGTTAGCGACGATCCCGATGCTCTTTCCGTTAAGGCGGGCATATCCGATGACGATATTGGGTGCGAAATATTCCTGGACTTCTAAGAACTTCCCGTCATCCACGATACGGGTGATGATATCCTTGACATCGTAAGGTTTATTGGGGTTGTCGGGGATGATATAGTTGAGTTCTTCATCGACGCGGTCCACGGGATCCTCAGTCTTGACGACAGGAGGCTCCTCCATATTATTCTGGGGCAGATAAGAGAGCAGGGCCCTGATTCCCTCAAAGAGGTCTTTTTCATTGTCATAGGTCATGTGAGTCACACCGCTTTTTGTCGCGTGGACCATGGCTCCGCCCAGCTCTTCTTTGGTCACATCCTCGTGGGTGACGGCCTTAACCACCTTAGGGCCCGTGACAAACATCTGAGATGTATTCTGGGCCATAAAAATAAAATCGGTGACGGCGGGAGAGTAGACCGCCCCCCCGGCTGCAGGCCCCACGATAGCCGTGATCTGGGGAACGACTCCCGAATACATGACATTGCGGTAGAAGATAGAGGCATATCCTGCCAGCGCTCCGACTCCTTCCTGAATACGGGCTCCGCCGGAATCGTTGATCCCCACTACGGGAGCTCCCGTCTTGGCTGCCATTTCCATGATCTTGACGATCTTGGCCGCCACTGTCTCGGAAAGAGAACCTCCGATCACAGTAAAATCAAAAGAATAGACAAAGACCAGACGGCCTTCCACTGTCCCGTATCCGGTAACCATCCCGTCACCGTAGTATTTTTTCTTTTCCATGCCGAACTCGGTGCAGGTATGAGTCCGAAGAGCATCGATCTCTTCAAAGCTCCCCTGGTCCAGGAGCAGTTCAATACGCTCCCGTGCGGTGAGTTTTCCTCTGGCATGTTGCTTGGCGATAGCCTCTGTCCCGCCGCCGGATCGGGATTTTTCCATTTTCTCTTTCAATTCAAGGATTTTACGGTCCATGGACATAATCTTACTCCTCCCCGGCCTGGCACAGTTCAGTCAGTACTTTGGCCGATGATTTTGGATGTAAAAAAGCTATACGGCTGCCGTGGGCGCCGCTTCGGGGCTCTTCATCGATGAGACGGACCCCTTTTCCCTTCATAACGCTTAACTCGTCTTCAATGTCATCTGTGTCGTAAGCCAGGTGATGGATCCCTTCGCCCTTCTTTTCAATGAATTTTGCAATAGGGCTCTCTTCTGAAAGAGGTTCCAACAACTCGATCTTCACTTCACCCACTTGAAACATAGCCACCCTGACCTTCTGCTCAGGCACTTCTTCCGTCCCTACCAGCTTCAATCCGAGGATATCTCTGTAAAAAGGGATATGCTCCTCCAGCGAAGAGACAGCGACTCCTACATGGTCGATCTTCCTGATCATTGTCATTCACTCTCCTTTTTTAAAAAAAACCGTAAACGCTCATTTATAAAATGGTATGGTTTGACGTCCTTATTATAGATCATTTCAGCCCATTCGCCCACATTATTATAAAAATCCATTTTTCTGTCAAGTAATTCGTGGATTTTAAGCGAAAATATCCTGAGAAGCTCCTTTCGGATGCGCTCTTTTCTCTTTTCCCTGAGCTCTCCGCTCTCCTCCAGCTGACCATAGAGCCTTTCCATCTCATTCCGGAGATGATCCAGCCCCTTCTTCATCTTGGCAGAGACCAGGCAGACCGGGTTCATCTTCTCTTTTTCACCGGCATATTTGAACCCCAGGACATATTCCACCTCTGTGCGAAGCTTTTCAGCTCCCTCTTTGTCGCTCTTATTGATGACAAAGATATCTCCGATCTCCATGACTCCGGCCTTCATCGCCTGGATCTCATCCCCCATTCCGGGGACAAGGACAAGGAGGACCAGGTCGGTGAGCTCGATGATATCCACTTCTGTCTGGCCCACTCCGATGGTCTCCACGATAATCGTGTCAAATCCGGCGGCGTCCAGGACCTTGACTGCATCAAGAGTCGCGCCGGAAACTCCCCCGAGATGGCCCCGGGAAGCCATGGAGCGGATAAAGACTCCGTCATCCTCTGCATGGGACTGCATCCTGAGCCGGTCTCCCAGCAGGGCCCCGCCTGTAAAGGGAGAACTGGGGTCTACGGCCACTACTGCGACTTTCCGGCCCCTATCCCGCTCACAGGAGATGAGAAGATCGGCGAGGGTGCTCTTGCCGGCGCCGGGCGGGCCTGTAATCCCCCAGACCTGCGCCTTTCCCGTGTGGGGAAAGAGAGCGTCGATCAACTCCTCGCGCCCTTTTACGTTATTTTCCACCAGAGAGATCCCCCGGGCGATGGCCCGGGTCTTTCCCCCGATGATATCACGGGCCAATTCGGTCATTGATGCCGTTCATCCCTTTTCGATTCGATAAAATCCACGATCTCCTGTATCGGTGTTCCCGGAGTGAAGACAGCCCGGACTCCTTTTTCCTTCAAAAAAGGAATATCCTCTTCGGGGATGACACCTCCCCCGAAAACGATGATATCGGCAGCATCATTCTCACGAAGAAGATCCACGATCCGGGGAAAGAGTTCGTTGTGAGCCCCCGAAAGAAGGCTCAGCCCGACAAAATCAACATCCTCCTGCAGAGCCGTACTGACAATGCTTTCGGGAGTCTGCCGGATGCCTGTATAGATGACTTCATACCCTTCATCTTTCAGAGCCCGGGCGACATATTTCGCTCCTCTGTCATGGCCGTCCAGGCCGGGTTTGGCGATCAGTATCCTTAATTTTCGTTCACTCATTTTTTCCCCCTTTAAAGAACAATAGACTCTTTATATTCTCCGTAGACTTCCCTCAGGATATTGCATATCTCCCCCAGAGAGGCATATTCCCGTACAGCATCGATGATAAGCGGCATCAGATTCACATCAGGCTTCGCTGCGGCATCTTCCAGGGCTTTCAACGCCTTCTTAACCGCTTCATTATCACGCTCGGCTTTTGTCTTGGCCAGTTTTTTGACCTGAAGGTCCCGCAAAGCGGGATCGACTTTGAGAAGGTCTCTGGGAGCTTCCTCTTTGACCGTGAACTTGTTGACGCCCACGACGATACGGTCGCCTTTTTCTACATCCTTCTGGTAACGGTAGGCAGCATCCTGGATCTCTTTCTGTATATAACCCTTTTCGATGGCTTTTACCATTCCGCCCATCTCTTCGATCTTTTTGATATAATCCATGGCTTCGTTGTAGATGCGGCTGGTCAGGGCTTCCACATAATAGGAGCCGGCCAGGGGGTCCACGGTATTAGCTACCCCGGACTCATGGGCCACGATTTGCTGCGTCCTCAAAGCAATACGGACAGAATCCTCTGTAGGCAGGGCCAGGGCCTCGTCTCTGGAATTTGTATGAAGGCTCTGGGTCCCTCCCAAAACAGCGGCCAAAGTCTGTATCGCCACACGGACGATATTGTTGTCCGGCTGCTGAGCAGTCAGGGTCGACCCTCCTGTCTGTGTATGGAAACGCAGCATCATGGACTTCGAGGACTGTGCAAGGAACTTCTCTTTCATGAGCGTCGCCCAAATCCTCCGGGCAGCCCGGTATTTGGCTACTTCTTCCAGAAGGTCGTTATGCGCATTGAAGAAAAAGGAGAGACGGTCGGCGAACTGGTCTACATCGAGTCCCGCCCTGACTGCGGTCTTGACATATTCCATGCCGTCGGCGATGGTAAACGCCACTTCCTGGACAGCCGTGGACCCCGCTTCCCTGATATGATAACCGGAAATGCTGATGGTGTTCCATTTGGGGACCTCTTTTGAGCAGAATTCAAAGATATTCGTGATCAGGCGCATGGAGGGCTCCGGAGGAAAGATATAGGTTCCCCGGGCAATATACTCTTTCAGGATATCATTCTGTATCGTCCCGCGGAGCTGATCCCGGGAAACGCCCTGCTTTTCTCCTACGACGATATACATGGCCAGCAGGACCGAGGCAGGAGCATTGATGGTCATGGATGTGGAGACTTTGTCCAGGGGGATTCCCTCAAAAAGGATCTCCATATCTTTGAGTGTATCGATGGCAACACCCACTTTTCCCACTTCGCCCACACTCATGGTATCATCCGAGTCATATCCGATCTGCGTCGGCAGGTCAAAAGCCACGGAGAGGCCGGTCTGGCCCTGCTCCAGCAGGTATTTATACCTTCTGTTGGATTCTTCAGCTGTGCCGAACCCGGCGTATTGGCGCATGGTCCAGAAACGGCCCCGGTACATGGTAGGCTGGACACCTCTTGTGAAGGGGTATTCTCCGGGAAAGCCGACTTCATCCAGCCAGCGCTCTTCGTCAAAAGACTCAGGAGAATAGGCGCGGTCTACGGGGATATCCGATCCCGTAACAAAGGTCTCTTTACGTTCCGGGAAACGGCTGATGACTTTATCTACGGTTTTTTCCTCCCACTTTCTGCGGGCTTCTTTGATTTTCTTATACTCTTCCACGATAGCCTCCTTACTTTTCCTGTGTCAGTTCAAGGGTCTCTTTGGCGATCATCAACTCTTCGTTTGTGGGGATGACCAGGACTCTGATACGGCTTTCCGGAGCGGAGATATCCACTCTTTTTCCCCGCACCTTGTTCTTCTCCTTGTCGATCTTTATCCCCAAAAACTCCATTCCGCTGCAGATCTCTTCTCTGGTCTCCCAACCGTTCTCCCCGATACCGGCGGTAAAGACAAGGGCATCGGCCCCGTTCATGACAGCCAGATAGGCCCCTATATACTTTTTAGCGTTATAATGGACAAGGTCCAGGGCCAGCTGAGCCCTCTTGTCTTTCTCGTTCCAGGCCTTCTGCTCGATGTCCCGCATATCGCTCGAGATCCCCGAGACACCCAGCATTCCGCTCTTTTTGTAAATAAGGTCATGCAGGCTCTCAGGCGTGAAATCCCCTGTATTGAGAAGGTGAGTCAATATTCCCGGATCAAAATCACCGGCCCGGGTACCCATGGGGATCCCGCACATGGTACTGAAGCCCAGGGAAGTGTCCACAGAATGGCCGTTCTGAACGGCGCTGAAAGATGTCCCGTTTCCCATATGGCAGGTAATGACCTTGATCTCCTCAAAGGGGCGCCCCAGCATAGCTGCCGTTTCCAGAGCCACATAATGATGGGATGTACCGTGAAATCCGTACCTGCGTATCCCGTACTGCTCGTAAAGCTCATAAGGCAGAGCATACATATAGGCCTTTTCCGGCATCCTTGAATGAAAAGAGGTATCAAAGACGATGACATTGGGGACCTGCGGAATCAGTTCCAGCATGGCCTTGACACCCACCAGGTTGTGCGGATTGTGAAGAGGAGCCAGATGATTCAGCTTTTCCAGAGCGGAAATATCCTCAGCAGTGACCACGGCAGAATCTTTATACTCTTCTCCTCCGTGGACATAACGATGCCCCACAGCATCGATTTCATTGAAATCGGAGATGACTCCGTGTTCTGAATCTTTCAGAACATCGAGAACGGCAGAGAGCCCTTCCTTATGTCCGGGAATCTGAAGGGTTTTTTTGTGTTTATCTCCATCCGTCTTCCAGGAGATGACCGATTCTTCCAGGCCGATCCTCTCCACAAGCCCCCTCAGCAAGACCTCTTCGCTTGACATGTCAAGCATCTGGAACTTGATGGATGAACTTCCTGAATTCAATACCAAAATTTTCATAAATCTTCCTCCAATTGGCTGTTTCGTTTCAACTTAATCACAACTTCTCCGTCAATCGTATCCCGGTTGAAATCGGCAGAAAAGAAGAGTCTTGAGAAATTTGCATAGACCCCTTCATTCTTATAGACTTCATTGAGATAGAGACTGTCCATATAGAGACTGATATGGGAGCTACGGTATATCAGGCCCCGCACAAAATCCCCTGCCCGGGAAGAGGGTAAGATCCCCGTCTCCAGGCCCCGGTTATAGACCTTTAAGCTGTGCAGGCTGTCAAAAAAAAGAAGAAAATCCCCCCGGGCGTAATAGAAGGGCTTTTTCATCTCCTCCCACTTTTCTTTAAACAAGTTTTTTACGATGAGGCCGGCTATCCCTGTCACATCCACAGTCCAGGCCCGAAGTCCGTCAAAATCATCTTCCCTGAACTCAACAGGGTAGCGTTTTTCCAATTCTCCGGCGATCCGGTCCATCTCTTTCAAACCGGCTTCTTTCTCCATGACGGCGAAATAATCATCCACATCGCGGGCTCCGATCACGGCTCCCGCTTCCAAAAGTGGCATGATCTGTTTCTCAATATCGATGCCTGTCTTTTCATAGATCCTTCTTCGGGTCTCCAAGAACTTCTGAAAAGGGGCACTCCTCTGAAACATCTTTCTGATACGGGCATAATGAGCTTCGAAATCCGCCATGTTGACCTTGAGTAAAAAGTCGGAATCGGAAGGGACCAGGGCCAGACACTTCTCCGCCCGGGTGTGCTGTGCAGCTTCCCCTATGGGGTTCTTCATGTGATAGGAGATTTTAAGTGCGTTGTGCCGGGATAAGACATCGACCTCACCCCAGAGGGTTTCTCCGAGTTCCTCCTCTTTCAAAAACATCTCAGGCCTCTTCAGGACAAACCGGGCATCCCCTCTTCCTTTGAGCTTTCCTGTCTCTTCCCGGTGTGATCCGATATACCCCCCCGTCATGACATAGTCCTTATTGGTCGTAATACAGAGTACATTCCCTTCCACCGGACCCAGCGAGGAAAAGAGCGGCGCTAAAAAAGAGAGCTCGATGAAGATATAGGTGTTTTTATCCTGATCCATGGCCAGATAAAAGTCTTTATCAGGGAGCCACCTTATCCACTTCTTCTTTTTAAATTCTCCTGCATAACGGTCGACAAGAGGAGAATCGAGCTTGAGAAAAGACTTGAAAGAACGGACTTTGGCAAAAGCCACGGTGTCCTGAGGGAAAAAATCAGAAGCGCTCCGGCGGTTAAAAAGATAGTACGCCCCGATGGTTAAGAGAATAAGGAGAATTAGGGTCAGGGCAACCCCGGAAATTTTTTTTTTCATTATTTTCCCCGCCAAAAGCAATGTGCCCGAAAGGAGTCGAACCTTCAGCCTACAGATCCGGAGTCTGTCGCTCTATCCATTGAGCTACGGGCACGTACGAGCAGTATTATAATGGCCCTTTAAGACTTGTCAAGACAGATAACAGCCTCTTTGCTCAATTCAGCTCGAAGGATTCACCCATTTCCGGCACGTAGATCTCCGCTTTCGAGATCTCACCGAGAGACTCTGCAAAAGCGAGAGCAGACTCCTCTTCTCCATGGACGACGAAGATCTTTTCAGGCTCCTGTTTCAGGCCCCGGACAAATCCCAGAAGCTCATCTCTGTCCGCATGGGCGGAGAAGGATTCGATACGCGCGACTTCAGCATGGACTTCATAAGGTTCTCCGAAGATCTTTACCGGACTTTCGCCGGTGAGGATCTTCCGGCCCAGGGTATTTTCAGCCTGAAAACCCACAAAAAGGACAGTATTGCGCTCATCTTCGACATTATTCTTGAGATGGTGAAGAATCCGTCCCGCTTCGGCCATACCCGATGCCGATATAATGATCATGGGATCCTGAGTGTCATTGAGTTTTTTAGAGTCTTCCACATGCTGAATGTAGCGAAGACTGTCGAAACCGAAGGGGTCCCCTTCCCTGACCAGGAAATCATGGGTCTCCCTGTCGAAGCATTCGGCATGAAGCCTGAAGACGGAAGTGGCGTTGACACTCAGGGGGCTGTCGACAAAGACAGGGACATCGGGGATCTGATTACGGAGGAAAAGACGGTGAAGCGCATAGACCAGCTCCTGGGTCCGTCCCACGGAAAAAGAGGGGACGATGACTTTCCCGTTTCGCTTTACTGTCCTGGTGATGATTGCCGCCAGTTCTTTTTCCATATTCTCGATATCGTCATGCAGCCGGTTTCCGTAAGTGCTCTCGATGATCAGGTAATCCACGGGAATATCGATGGAATCGGGGTCCCTCAGAATAGGAAGGTTTTTCCGGCCCAGGTCTCCGGAAAAAAGGATGTTTTTCCCCTCTGCCTGGACCATGATCATGGCAGAACCCAGTATATGGCCTGCGTCATAGAACTTCAGCTTGATGTCGTCATTAAGGGCAAAGAGCCGGTTATAGTTATAACTGACGAAATACTGGAGGGCGTTGATGGCGTCATCCATGGTATAGAGGGGCTCGAAGGGATTTTTCCCGCTTCTTATCCTCTTTTTATTCACATAAGCCACATCAAATTCCTGAATATGGGCAGAATCTCTGAGCATGATATTAGCCAGGTCGCGTGTGGCATGGGTGCAGACGATATCTCCTTCAAACCCGCGGCTGACAAGGGTGGGTATGCTTCCTGAATGATCGATGTGGGCGTGGGTGAGCAAAACGGCATCCACAGCTTCCGGATCGATCCCCTCCAGCCTGCGGTTCATCTCAAAGGCTTCCTTGCGCTTACCCTGAAAAAGGCCGCAATCGACGAGGATCTGCCGGTTTCCCGTCTCCAGAAGATGTTTTGACCCGGTCACTGTCCTGGCTGCTCCATGGAACGATAATCTCATCCTATTCTCCTTTTTTTTCATTTCTCATTCTTATAAAAGCATCTTTTCCCATGAGTTGTCCGGTCAAAAGAGGATAGGCTTCATGGAGTTTCTCCCGTATCATCTCTGACAAGGCCCGGATCTCCCATTGGGCATGGGTATCGCTCCGGAGACGGACAAAATGGTACCATTCACGAAGGTTGGCTTTGACCACGACTTTTCGTCTGTGGGCATTGGTAAGGACATAGCCTGCCCCGTTCTTATCGTATAATCTTACTTTTTCATAAAATTCATTGACTCTTTCGATCTCTTCCATGAAAGAGCCTTCTTCCCCTATCTCTTTGATGGAATCAGGGACTGTAACCCCCAGGCCGGGAGTGTATTCCCCCGTCAGCCGGCTCATCAGGCGATGCCTTTTCAGCTGGGCATAACAGGAGGCCGAGGTCAGGACTTCAAATGTC
>ERZ795053.3667-NODE-3667-length-17265-cov-4.714003_pt1 | contig 17265 bp, 12 predicted proteins | sample MGYA00375137_ERZ795053 | MGnify/ENA primary metagenome ERZ795053 (study PRJEB30182, sample SAMN05720284) | activated sludge metagenome | isolation source: Anaerobic digester | place: Hong Kong | collected 2014-12-17 ...
GAGATAACCGAACGTGACTGGAGTTCAGACGTGTGCTCTTCCGATCTTAAATAATGAAGCCACTTTAATCGCCTGCGTTAAAAAGCCCCCGGCATTTTCACGAAGATCTAAAACAACGCCATAAAGAGGGCCTTGTTTTTTTAATTCTTTAATTGCTTTTTTCAAATCCTTTTCGCTGGTAACACCATTGTTGTTTTCGTAGAAGGAAGTCAATTTCAACGTCCCGATAATACCTTCGCCATAAGGCTTGGCTTCATAAGTTACCCTTTCCTCTTCCAAGGAAATTGCCTTTCTTTTTAACTTCACTCTGAAAAAAGTTGTTTTATCACCAGATGATAAATAACGATTAAAACCAAGTTTCACTGAAGATTTATGATTTTTAAGTCTTTGAAGAACATCTTCAAAGCCCATATCGACAACTGATACTCCATCAATTTCTACTAAAATATCATTCACCTTAATCTTTTTCGATTTTTCTGCAGGACTATTTTGAATCATATCAGACACAACGACTCCATCGATACTTTCAGTGAGTACAACGCCTACCCCTTGAAATTCTTTTTCCAAATTCATTCTCATTTCATATGCTTCTTCATCTGAGAAAAATGCTGTGTGAGCATCCAAGCTTTTGCAAAATGCTTTTAGAATATGTAAAGCCAAATCATGCTCATTTTGAGTAAGATATGGTTTTTCAATACGATTCAATTTATTTTCAAGAAGTGTAACGATTTTCTTTTTCTTTAAAAGGTTGTTGGCTCTGGATTTTGTCTTATGAAAATAAAAAAAGGATTCCCAACGTTTTTTTTGTCGATCCTTAAGATCTTCTATCGTGAGAGCATAATCTTCATAATCGGTTTTCGGGTTTTCAATTTTTTCTTGAAAAACGAGCTCTTTGCCCACATCGTAACGATTTTCCTGAGCTCTTTCGATTGCCATCTTGATAAGATCATTTAATTGAATAAAGTCTGAAAAGTCATGTTGCTTCAATCTTTTTTCTATTTGAGCCAGCTGTTTATTTGACATCTGCAAATAAGGATAAACTTCAGATTGGGTCATATAAATTTTTTGCGGATCGAATTGTTCAATATAAACTTTAAACATTCGTCTAACGATATTTGGATTAAATTCTTTATTTTCAACGTGATAACTAAACATTCTTTGCATGATTACCGGTGTGTCTGTTAGAGTTAAGTCCTTTGCAAATAAAATTCCGGTAACACCAATTACAAAAAACATAAAACGTTTAATTATCATAAATAAGCCTTTATTAAATAAAAAATGAGGAAGGTAAGAAGACAAAAGGACTCGATATAACCACAAACGTAAGCGTCGTAAGCTTAATCCTTTCTCTTACCCCCCTTATTAGGAATTATAAAACTAAAATAATTAATATTACAATTATTATTTTAAAAACAAATATTTTAATTTAATTAACTACTTAAAATACAAAAGTTAATTAAAAATATTTAATAAATATTTAAAAGTTTTCCCGACTCTTTTCTTTTGCAAAAAAGAAGTTTTTTCGGTATATTTTCACTGTATTAGGCAATTTTTTAGTTATTTTAAGGAGAAAATAAATGCCAACAACAAACCAACTCGTCAAACAAGGACGAAAAAAATCTGTAAAACGTCAAAAGTCTCCTGCTTTGCAAAAGTGCCCTCATAGAAGAGGCGTATGTTTGCAAGTTAAGACCAAGACTCCTAAAAAACCGAATTCGGCTCTTAGAAAAGTAGCTTGGGTTCGACTATCTAATGGTCAAGAAATCATTGCTTACATCCCTGGTGAAGGACATAACTTACAAGAGCACAGCATTGTACTTGTAAGAGGTGGACGTGTAAAAGATCTTCCAGGCGTAAGATATCATATCGTTCGTGGTAGCTTAGATACAGCTGCTGTAAAAGACCGTAAGCAATCTCGTTCCAAATATGGAGCAAAAAGACCTAAGTAACGTTAGAACAATTCTTATTTAATAATTGTTCTGGCTCCAGACTTTCATTTTCCAAATGAGAAAAATCAAACTCTGGGGCAGGTCCTAAACGAGACCAAGTGAAGAAAAACAACTAACACAAAGGAAAAAACTTCATGTCTAGACGTAGAAAAGCTGAAAAAAGAAAAATTCAGCCAGACCCAATCTATAATAGCAAGACATTGGCTAAATTCATCAATATTGTGATGATTTCAGGCAAAAAATCGACTGCTCGTAAAATCGTTTACGATGCAATTGACAAGCTTGTAAAAAAAGTCAATGCAGACAGCCCCCTAGAAACTTTTAAACAAGCACTAGAAAATGCGAAACCATCTCTTGAAGTAAAATCAAGAAGAATTGGTGGAGCTACATATCAAGTACCAATCGAAATCGCTCCAGATAGAAGAAATGCTCTAGCGATGCGTTGGATCATCAAACATGCACGTAGCAAAGCTGGTAAAAGCATGACAGATGGTCTTGCAATCGAGCTATCTGATTGCTTCAACAATCAAGGCGCTACCATCAAGAAGAAAGAAGATACGCACCGCATGGCGGAAGCAAACAAAGCATTTGCAAACTATAAATGGTAAAATAAGGATCGTTAATCAATGTCAAATTACGAAAGACCCCAAACTGATACATTAGAAAATGTACGCAATATTGGTATCATGGCCCACATCGATGCGGGTAAAACAACTGTTACCGAAAGGATCCTTTTTTATTCTGGTCGTTCTCATAAAATTGGAGAAGTACACGAAGGTGCTGCTACAATGGACTTCATGATACAAGAGCAAGAAAGAGGTATCACCATTACTTCTGCTGCAACAACTGTTTACTGGAAAGATAAAGATTTCGGATCTGAGCATAAAATCAATATTATCGACACTCCGGGACACGTTGACTTTACTGTTGAAGTAGAAAGATCTTTACGTGTGCTCGACGGATCTGTTGCCGTTTTCTGTGCTGTTGCCGGCGTGCAACCACAATCAGAAAACGTATGGCGCCAAGCAAACACATATGGTGTACCACGTATTGCATTTGTTAACAAAATGGATAGAACCGGTGCGGATTATTTCGAGTGTATCGAAACAATGAAAGATAAATTAGGCGCTAATGCTATCGCCATTCACTGCCCTATCGGTGCTGAATCAGATTTTAAAGGAATGTGCGACATCATCTCTATGAAAGCATATCTTTTCAAAGATGAGACAATGGGTGCTGAATACGAAATCCAAGAAATTCCAGCTGATCTAAAAGAAAAATGCCTAGAGCTTCGTTCTGCATTATTAGACGAACTTGCTACAATCGATGATGAAAATGAAGAATTCATGATGAAGGTTTTAGAAGATCCTAATTCCATCACAGATGAAGAAATGCATGCAATTCTCAGAAAAGGTGTTTGCGAAAACAAAATCAATCCAGTTCTTTGCGGAACAGCTTTCAAAAACAAAGGTGTTCAACAATTGCTAGACGCCGTTGTTCGCTGGATGCCTTCACCGATTGACAGAGGAATGATCAAAGGATTCGAAGCTGATTCCGATAAAGAATTAGAACTAAAACCATCCGATGAATCACCTTTATCTGCTCTTGCTTTTAAAGTGATGACAGACCCATATGTTGGAAAACTTACTTTCGTTCGCGTTTATAGTGGAACTTTGGAAAAAGGAGCTTCCATTATCAACACTACTAAAGACAAAAAAGAAAGAGTTTCTCGTCTTCTTGAAATGCACGCAAATAACAGAAAAGATAAAGACTGTTTCTTCACAGGAGATATCGCAGCTTGTATTGGATTAAAATATACAACAACTGGTGATACTCTTTGTGCTTTAGATACTCCTTTAGTACTAGAAAAAATGGAATTCCCAGAACCTGTTATTTCCATGGCGATCGAGCCTAAGTCAAAAGCTGACCGTGAAAAACTTTCCACAGCATTAAGCGCTCTTTCTGAAGAAGATCCAACATTCCAAGTAAAGACTAACCATGAAACTGGTCAGACAATTATCTCTGGAATGGGAGAACTTCACCTAGAAATTTTAAAAGATCGTATGATGCGTGAATTTAAAGTGGAAGCGAATGTCGGTAAACCACAAGTTTCTTATAAAGAAACCATTACAAAACCTGGAAAATCCGATACAAAATTCGTCAAACAATCAGGCGGACGCGGACAATATGCTCACGTTGTATTGGAAGTTGAACCAAACGAAGCTGGAAAAGGAAACGAAGTCGTCAGCAAAATTGTTGGTGGTGTTATTCCTAAAGAATATATTCCAGCAGTTATCAAAGGGGTTGAAGAAGGTCTTGCAACCGGCGTACTTGCTGGATACAACCTTGTCGACACTAAGGTATCTATTGTTTTTGGTTCTTACCACGAAGTTGACTCTAACGAAATGGCCTTCAAGATCTGCGGATCCATGGCAGTTAAAGATGCGGCTAAACAATGTATGCCTATCATCTTAGAACCGATTATGAAAGTTGTCGTCACAACTCCAGAAGATTATCTTGGTGATGTGATCGGAGACCTTAACAGACGCCGTGGCAAAATTTTAGGCCAGGATATGAATAAAGGAACTTTAATCGTAACTTCTGAAGTACCTTTAAGTGAAATGTTTGGTTATTCCACACAATTGCGTTCTCTTTCTTCTGGAAGAGCAAGCTATACAATGGAACCAAGCCACTTTGAAAGAGTCCCTTCAAAGATACAAGAAGAAATCATCAAACAATAAAGAGAATAGACATGGCAAAACAACAACCAAAAGAAAAAAAGCAAATTCGCATTCGCTTAAAAGCATACGATCAAAGATTATTAGATCGTTCAACAATTGATATTGTTGAAACAGCGAAAAGAACAGGAGCTAGGGTTGTAGGCCCTATCCCTATTCCAACAAGAAGGGAAGTCTATACTGTTCTAAGATCTCCTCACGTAAACAGAAAATCACGTGAGCAATTCGAAATGAGAACTCATATTCGCTTGCTTGATCTAGTTAATCCAACTCCAGAAACCATCGACAAATTAAAAGTGTTGCCGGTAGCTGCAGGTGTTGAGATCAGCATTAAAGCATAATGAATTGAACTTGCTAGTAAAATTCAAAAACCCCAATGAAAATTGGGGTTTTTTTATTTTTTCTTAAGATACTTTTTAATAGTAAGGAAAATTAAGGATTTCGATTTTCAGATGTTTGCATATCGTAGCTATTAATATCATAGGGAGGCTCACGATAAAACAAAACTTTTTTAGAAATGACCTTATGATCTTTTACAAGAACTAAATAATGTCGTTCTTGAAGAACCGTTCCAGAAGAAGTCACTCTCTCAATATAGCGATATTCAATAGCCCCATTCTCAAGTTTTTTCTTTGAATAAGGTTGGCCTGCAATTTCAATCATTTTCTTTTCGCTCATGCCGATCGCTATTTGAGCAAAATCATCTGCTGTAACCACTTTTGTTCCTGATGCGCATGAAAAAAATAGTGCGAATAAAAGTAAAAAACTCCATTTATTTTTCATAATTTCCTTCTTCATTAAATTTTTGCCAAATTCTTCCTTCTATCTGTGTTCTAAATTGATCGGAAGTAACATATTCCGAATGAACCAAATAACTACCATCTTCTTGTTTTTTATAAGTTTCAAATCCTTCGAAATTCATTTCATTATCTCTAAATTCCCAAGCAATCAATTGATCATCAATCACTCCATGCCCAACAACTTTTCCGATATTTAGATTTGACATTTCAACAATAAAAGAAGATTTTGTGAAGTCATAGAAAGAAAGCTCATTACGCATATTTTCAGAAATTCCACCAATTTGAATTTCCTGAATACCACTTGTTTTATCCTCGCTTTTATCGATTTGCCATTTCGTATAAAACACAAGCTTTTCTTCTACCATATTGAGTATGATTTTCCCCTCTCCAAGCCAAATTCCTGGATTAAAAAGAAACGTGTGATCAGCCATTAAATTTAAACCTTCTTATATAAATACTTTGTAATATTCCTAAAGCGCCCATAGTCGTTAATATGGAATTCCCTCCATACGTAATCATTATAAGCGGTACACCTGAGATGGGTAAAAGCCCACACATCATCGCGATATTTACAATAATATGCATTGCAAGATAAACAGCAATACCCAATCCAAGCAAATGACCAAAAGTATCTTTGGCCTGCATGGAAATCTTCAATGAAAGATGTATTACTCCATAAAAAATTAAAAGCAAAAAGAAAACACCAATCAAGCCAAATTCTTCGCTATAAGCAGCAAAAACTGAATCGGTATGCGCTGCCGGAAGCCATTTTCGCATGGAAAACTCCCCTTTTCTCCAACCACTACCGGTAATACCCCCAATCGAAATAGCAATTTGTGCAGCATTTTGATGATAGGTAGAAGGATTTAACCGCTCATACTGATATTCCTTCATAAACGAGCAAAAAAATGGCTTCATCTTTTCATGAGATAGGACATTGGAAAAAATCAAAAGAACAAACGTCACGGCAATCAATCCAACGCTTGCAATAACTCTTAGAAAACCTTTATGAAGATTTGCAAAATAGCACATAACATAGCCTATCGGATAAAGAACAAGAGCTGTCCCCAAATCAGGCTGTTTCAAAATAAGAAGAAAAGGAAGCCCTATCAATATCGCAATCTGCATTGCAGACGGCAACGTTTCAACCAATCGCCCTTTTTTTTCTAAAAAAAAAGCCAAAGTAATCACTACAATTATTTTGGCAGCTTCTGAGGGCTGGGCTGTTATGCCTAAAAAAGGAATGCGATACCACCTATGCACTCTTTGAATGGGAGAAGTAAAATAAAGACCTATCAGAAGAACGATCATCAAAATATATAAGGGCCAAGCCCATTTTTTTAAAATCCGATAATCCATCGATGCAAAAAAGAAAAAAGCCCCCCACCCAAGGACAAACCATTTAATTTGACTTTTTACGTAGGGTGTAAAAACTGCCGCATTTAAATTCATTTCTTGTGTCATCGAAGAGATAACAGCAAGCGAGATGATCATTAAAAACGATAAAAGAATAATAATGCGAAAATCGATTCTTTTTAATAGGGCAAATTTAAACATTTTGAAACTAGCTAAAACTAATTTGCATTCTAACCTTTGTCTCTTTTATCATGCAAATAATAATCAAAGAATCCCTATATGAAAAATATGTCTCAGCTCATTTTATTAGATACCATCGACTCCACTAATGAATATGCAAAAAGAGAATATCAAAATTTTGATCAAAACAAACTGATTTGTATTGCAGCTTCCAAACAAACTCATGGCAAAGGGCGTTTCCAAAGAAAATGGTTCTCTCCCGATGAAAAAAATATCTATGCCACTTTTTATAAAAGGCTAAGATCACAAGACCTTCATTACAACATAGGACAAATCCTTGCTTTTTCAACTTTGAAAGCTGTTCAAAGCATAAATATTTCTTTGCAAATCAAATGGCCGAATGATCTTCTTTTTCACAAAAAGAAGATCGGAGGAATTTTAACCGAAACAATCTTTGAAACTCCATTTATTCATTGCTTTATAGGGATTGGATTAAATGTAAATATGTCTGAAAAAACTTTAAGCTCATTAGATATTGAAGCAACATCTCTAAAAATGATCGCTGAGAAAAATATTGATCCCATAAACCTTTTAAAAAAAATCCAAAAACAATTTGAAGAAGATTTGGAAATCTTTGAAAAAGAAGGTTTTAAATTTTTTAAAAACAAAATTGAAAAACATTTAGCTTATGTTGATCAAGAAATCACAATAAAAGAAGCTGATAATTATCATCATGGAAAAATTCTTTCATTAACTGATCAAGGAATGCTCAAATTTTACGACCTTAAAACAAAACAAATGCTTATTTTAAGGTCGGGTGATTTATCAATGAAAATCGATTAATTACATCTGAGGTGTAACGAAAAGATCCGGGCTTAAATTTTCCTGCAAAGCCTGTTGAATAAAGGAAAGAGTGCCACCGACTGCCCCTGGACAACCTCTACAAGCCCCTTCATAAGCGATGATGACTTCTTTATCATCAATCAAATCGATGATATCGACTCCTCCACCATGCTCAGCGATAAAAGGTCTGATTTCTTCTTCGAGCAGATGATCGATTTTTTCAATTTTTTCTTCTTTTGACAATTTTTTCCATTGTTCTGGATTCATGATTTGCTCCATGTACCTTGATTATATTCGTAAATAATTGGTTTTCCTGTTGGAATTTCCAAAGAAACAACCTCTTCTCCTGATAGATTTTCAATAAACATAACAATTGATCGCAATGAATTTCCATGTGCGGAGATCAAAACATTTTCTCCTTTTTCCAAATGAGGCAATATTCTCTCTTTAAAATACGGAATCGTTCTTTCGGATGTCATTTTCAAACTTTCTCCATGAGGAGGTGCAACATCAAAACTTCTTCTCCAAATATGAACTTGCTCTTTTCCGTATTTTTCCGCTGTTTCAGCTTTATTGAGACCTTGCAAATCTCCATACATTCTTTCATTAAGCTCCCATGCCGGTATCATAGGAATGATTTCTTTTTCGGTTTTATCCGAATGAACTTTTCCCCATTTACTTTCTTTTTCATTATGCGGATGCTGCATTACCGGAGTTTTTTGAGTATGATGAGACAAAAGAGCTAATACCGCTGTCGTCTGAGATCTAATCAATGTAGAAACATAGACGATATCGATCGGTTCATCCATAATTTCTTTTCCAGCATTTAACGCTTCCTCTACCCCTTTTTCTGAAAGAGGGACATCCACCCATCCGGTAAACAAATTTCTTTGATTCCAAATTGACTGGCCATGCCTCATTATTATTAACTTACTCATATTCAACACCCTTTTTCTAAACCATTGATTTTTAATGTTAAATGATAGATAATTTTCTTTCAACATAATGAGAATTCTATGTCTACAAGACTCAATAAATATCTAGCTCTTTGTAATATTTGCTCACGCAGAAAAAGCGAAGAGTTTATTGCAAATGGTGATGTCAAAGTCAACGGCCATGTTGTCACAAATCCCGCCACACAAATCGAAGACACAGATGTTGTCAAATTTCGTAACAAGACAATAAAAGTAGAGAAGAAAAAGCTTTATTTTCTATTGAATAAACCCATCGGATACCTTTGTTCCAATAAAAGAACTTCTGAAAAATCGAAACTGGCAATAGATATTTTTTATGCTGAAAAAACAAGACTTTTCACCATTGGAAGATTGGATAAAAACACCTCCGGACTCTTGCTTGTTACCAATGATGGCGATTTTGCTAACCAGGTCATCCATCCTTCCAAAGACATCGAAAAAGAATATCTTGTCAAAGTCCGTGAAGAAATTTCTCACGAAGATTTAAAAAAACTTACAAGACGTGTACGTATCGAAAACAGATGGGTAAAACCTGTAAAAGTTACTAAAATTCGTCGCGGCAGTTTTAAAATTGTGATCAAAGAAGGATTAAAACACCAAGTGCGTATTATGACTGAATATGCTGGTTTAACTTTGATGGATCTTAAAAGAATTCGACTAGGATCTCTTGTCCTAGGTAACATTCCACTTGGATCTTATCGATCATTAACAGAAAAAGAAATTAACTTTTTTCAGTAAACATACTCCTTTAATTGCTCTTTTTTGAATAAATATATATATATAAAAATATATATATAAATTATTTGAATTTAATTTTTCTAAAAAAAGAGCTCATTTTATGAAAAAATTTTTTATCTGCGGTCTTATTTATTCACTTTTTATCACAGCCAACCCCACCAATCCTGAAATTATTCATGGGGATATTGAAATAACGCAAAGAAGCAATGCTCATTTGCAAGTTATATCAAAAGACAAATCAATCATCCACTGGGATAATTTCTCGATTGAAGAAAATGAAATCACTGAATTCATTCAATCGGAAAACAGTTCGATATTAAACCGAGTCATCGGTAGTAGTTCATCTAATATTGCAGGAAAGCTTATCAGTAACGGAACTATTTACCTTGTCAATCCAAAAGGGATTTACATCAATGATACCGCAGTCATCGATGTAGGAGCTTGGATTGCTTCAACACTTGATTTTTCAGACAATGAGTTTTTAAATGAGCAATCAATAAATTTTTTAGGAGAATCCTTAGCTGAAATCACAAACCTTGGAACGATCAAAGCATGTGATGGAGATGCTTTTTTAATTGGTTACAAAGTACACAATAAAGGAAGTATCCAAGCCAAAGACACAGCAGGTATAGCAAGTGGATTGGATATTTATATCTGCCCTAATAAATCAGAAAAGATTCTTATTAAAACATCTTCATTACAAGAGCAATTAAATACAACTGGCCTTTTACAAGAAGGAACCCTCTCAGGACAAAATATCGAGCTCAAATCAGATGGTTCTCTTTATAGCATCGCTATCAATCACAAAGGGCATGTCGATGCTCTTTCCCCTTCCTCTGAAAATGGTCGTATTTTTCTAAAAGCTTCAAATGGAAGAGCCGAAATTTATGGTTCCATGAAAGCACAAAAATCAGATAACGGTGGAAACATTCAAATTCTTGGAGATCACCTTCATCTTTATTCAAAAGCGAATATCGACGCTTGTGGCATCAATGGTGGAGGAGAAATCCTCATCGGCGGTGATTATCAGGGAAAAAATCTCGATATCCCGAACGCTCTTACTCTTTTCACGGAAGAAAAAGCTGTTATCAATGCCTCTGCTGAAAAAAGTGGCAATGGCGGCAAAGTGATCCTATGGGCTGATGAAGGAAACGCTTTCTATGGAGAAATTTATGCCGGAGGTCAAAAAGAGGGCAATGGCGGTTTTGTAGAAATTTCCACAAAAACCAGTGATTTGGTTTTTGATGGATTTGTGAATTCAACAGGAAATGCTGAAAATATTGGAACTCTTTTACTAGACCCATGTGATATTACAATTTCCACATCCTCCTCCAGTCCCTCTTTCACAAACCCCTATAAACCCGATACAAATATAGCAACATTAAATCGTAGCGATATACAAACAGCTCTAGCAAATAATGCCGTAACAATCGATGCAAGCGGCTCTGGAGCTGGTACAGGAACGATTACAGTTTCATCCGACATCTCTTGGAATAGCGGCAATAGACTGACATTGACAGCTCCGCACATGATTACAATCCAAGCAAACATCACAAGTACAGGAACTGCTACAGATCCCAATAATGTCATACTCGACTTGAATGCTCTTAGTATTCATGTTGACTCTACCTCTGCTGCTAGCTCAGTAGAAATCCAAATCCTCTCTGGAAAAATTCATGCAAGAAATTCTCATTCTGCCGGTGGATATTTTGTCATGAATGGCACCGATTTAAAATCCTCAACGATCTATAATAGCGGAGGAGATTTTCAAATCGGTTATAACAACGCCTTCTACACCGTTAATATTAATAGCAATACTTCAATAGATCTATCTCAAAACCTAGTGATAGCATCAGAAAATCTTGATATTGGATCTTTAGTTTTCACAAAGGGAGCAACAGTTAATTGTAATTCAGCAACCATTACAAGCGCTCACATCGATATCGAAGGCGGAACAACAACAGATGCTTATTCTTATCTTTCAGCAGGCACAAGCATTAACATTTCAGGCGCAAATACCGATATAAATATTAGAGGAGGATCCGGAAGTAATGCTTACGCTTCCTTGAAAACAACTAGTGATGGAAGTGCACCAATTACCATAAATGGCTCAGGAACCCTAAACATCCAAGGAGGCTCCAACACCAATGCCTCCGCTTCCATTTCTACACAAAACTCGGCCATTTCAATCGGAGAAACAACTCCTTTAGGCAATATCACCATTGCAGGAGGAACAGCATCCGGTTCCAACGCATATATCGCTAAAGAAAACCCATCTACTCGAACCAGCAGTACCGTCAGAATTCTCTCAACTGGAAATCTTCTATTAACAGGAAAAGTCGGATATGCACAAATTTTAACTACAGGACCTGCAGCAGGAGTAACCGATTACGATTTCCTAAAAATCGAATGTAATAATTGTACTTTAAATACCGATGCAACAGGAACTGCCGACGCTTCTATCTGGGCATCCGAAAATGGTTTTATTACCTTAAGCGCTACTGGAAATGTTCTTCTTCAACCAGCGGCCAGCGCCGGTAATACCTATATCCGCACCAATAACCATATCTCAATCAACGATGCTACAAACGTAAGTTTGATTGCCAACACCAATGCCTATGCAAAAATCTTTTCAGATCAAAGAGATATTTCCATCGGTACTAGCAGCAATCCTATCTCAAGCCTTACTCTAACTGGAGGAACCAATGGAGTAGGCGGAACTGATGCCAGTGCTCAGATATATGCACCTGGAGGAATTGCCACAAACAATATCAACATCTATTGTTCTGGAGCGACTACGATCACCGGAGGAAACACACTGGGAGCCTCTACTGCAGAAGCAAGAATCTATATGTCGGATGGAGATATCAATCTGTCCACAGGATCACTTGTCATCGGTCCTTCCAATGGAACTGCCAATAATTATATCTCCACACAAGGAAGCGACGTAAATATTGATATGAATTTAGGAGATATCACATTACAAGCTACCTCTTCCTCACACGCTTTTATAACTACAAGCGGAGGAACCCACTTAGTCCCCGAACATATCAATATCACAAATGCCAAAAACATTTCCCTAACATCTGCTAACAACCACTATGCAAAAATCCTCATTACAGGTGCCGGCGATATCAATATCAACAAAGCTTCTGAACAAGGATATGGAAGCCTCACTTTGGATGCCTCTTCAGCCTCAGCCACAACTGCCAGTTGTGAAGCTGCCATCGACACAGCAGATGGATCCATCTATTGCTACATGGCAGGAAATTCAAGCTTTCTAGCAGGTACAGCTACAGATCCTTATTCAGCAGATGCCGGCATATTCGCATCAGGTGCCCGCACTGTATTTTTCGATACTCATGGCGATAATGTTTTTATCAACCGAAGCGGAAGCAATGAATACACCCTTACAATGACAGCTGGAAGCGGAACTGGCGAAGCTATTGCTGGAATTTTAACAAATTCAGGACTTACCACCGGATCCATCAGAGGGATTCAAGTAATCAACTCGGGGCCTATCAACATGACCGGTGGATCAAGTGGAACCGGCGTGCATCACGCACGTATAGCCGCTGTCGGAGAAGCTGATACCTCCGTAACGCTCAAAGGTGGAACTTTTACAGGAGGAGCTCAAGCCTCTCCATCCGAAGAAAATATTGTTGGAATTTTCTCTGGAAGAATTGGAGGAGAAGAAGATAATGTAACCGTAACTAATACCGGAACTCTTACTTTAAATGGAGGAGCAGGAGTAGATTCAGACGCATTAATTATTGGCGTAGATCATGTCACACTTTTAGGATCCGGAACTATAATATTAAACAAATCTGCCAATGCAAAAGCAGCTATTTACAATACTGTCTCAAATCAAACAATCACCTTAGGGACCAGCACAACACCACTTGGAGGACTTACCCTCAATGGTTGTAGCGTTACATCAACTGGAACTTTGAATGGCTATGTATCCGGTACGATCGCCCTTACCAATTTACAAAGTACTGCAAGTGCCATTACCTCGGTAGGCGCTATGACAATTTCAAATGTTGGCACCTTATCTCTCACATCTTCAACGAATACAACCTCAATTACCTCAACTGGTAATTTAACAATTTCCAACGCTAATGTTATCTCGCTACAAGGAGGCTCTTCAGCAGATGCATACGCTTCCATTTATCCAAATACAAGCGGAGCTTATTCTTTAACGATCTCAAACATCAATACCTCTCTCTCTTTAACAGGAGGATCTGGAACAGGAACTTATGCAGCTATTTATACCGGATATGATGGAACTTCGCCGATTACAATGAATGGAGAAGGAACCCTATCCTTAACAGGTGGCTCCAATACTAATGCAAGCGCTTATATTTCTACTCAAAATTCAGGAATTTCCATAGGTGAAACAACCACTTTTGGAAATATTACCATTTTAGGTGGCAGCGCTTCTGGAACCAATGCCTATATTGCACAAGAAAACCCATCAACTGCAACCAACGACCCTGTGAGAATTCTGTCTACTGGAAATCTAACAATGACAGGAAAAGTTGGCTATGCACAAATTCTTTCCACAGGACCACAAGTTGGAGTGACTGATTATGACTTTTTGAAAATTTCTTGTAATAACTGCACATTAAACACAGATGCAACAGGAGGAGGAACTGCCGACTCCTCAATTTATGCTTCTGCAAATGGATTCATTACTCTAAGTGCTACAGGAAATCTTTCCATGACTCCGGCCGCTTCTGCTGGAAACACCTATATTAGAGCGAATAACCGCATCACGATCAACGATGCTAGTGCTGTAACACTTATAGGAAATACAAACACTTATGCTAGAATCCGTTCTGATAATAGAGAAATTGCGATAGGCACCAGCACCAACCCTATTACCTCATTAACATTAACTGGGGGAACCAATGCTGTTGCAGGATCCGATGCTCGAGCCGAAATACGTACCTATGGAGGCACCACAACAAATTTCATTACTATCTATTGTTCAGGAGCGATGACAATCACCGGAGGAGATACTCTGGGAGCCTCTTCTGCAAATGCCGGCATCATTATGGCTGAAGGAGATATTAATCTAACAACAGGATCCCTTATCCTAGGTCCAGCAACAGGTGCTGCACAAAGCCTCATTCAAACAGCGACAGAAGATATAACAATTGAAAGCACTCAAATCGCAATCGAAGGAGGCTCTTCTACCGACGCCTATTCTCAAATTGTCGGAGGAAGCATAACTATTTCAGAAGCTAACACCTCCATCTCATTAACTGGAGGATCCGCAAGCGGCGCTTATGCTGCCATCAAAACGACAATCGACGGAAGTTCTCCCATCACCATGAATGGCTCTGGAACAATCACTTTAACCGGTGGATCCAATACCAACGCCTCAGCTTATATCTCAACACAAAATTCCGCCATCTCAATCGGTGAAACCACAGCATTTGGCAATATCTCTATCATCGGAGGAACTGGCACAAGCACCAATGCCTATATTGCTAAGGAAAACCCTTCCTCTGTCACAAACGATACCGTTAGAATCATTTCTACTGGAAACCTTTTATTAACTGGCAAAGTAGGGTATGCACAAATCCTCACTACAGGACCTGCAGTAGGAGTGACCGATTTAGATTTTCTAAAAATCGCCTGTAATAATTGCACCCTAAACACCAATGCCGCGGGAACAGGTACCGCATCCATCTATGCTTCCTCTAATGGTTTTATTACACTAAGCGCTACCGGAAATGTTCTTCTGCAACCTGCCGCTAGTGCAGGAAGCGTCTATATTCAGGCAAACAATCATATTTCAATTGATGATGCTACTAATGTAACACTTACAGGTAATACCGATAGCTATGCCAAAATCCGTTCCATCAACCGCGATATTTCTATCGGTTCCAGCTCCAATCCGATTTCTGCCCTTACAATAACTGGCGGAACAAATGCGGGAGGGTATGCGGAAATTATCACCAATGGAGGAATTGCAACAAACATTATCAATATTTACAGCACTTCAACTACCCTTACCGGAGGAGATGTTTCAGGATATGCTAGAATCTACATGGATGATGGTGATATCAATCTTTCCACCAGCGCACTGAATATTGGACCTGCCACAGGTGCTGCCGACAACTATATTTCCACTCAAGGAAGTGATATCAACATCGACATGAATGAAGGAGATATAGCTATAGAGTCAACAAATTCTTCTTTTGCATATATCACTACAAGTGGAGGAAGTGGCTCTGCGGAATCCATCAACATAACAAATGTAAAAGATATCTCCTTAACATCCGGCAATGATCACTATGCAAAAATCTTCAACACAGGCGAAGGAGATATCAATATCAACTACTATAGCGGGGAACAAGGTTATGGCAGTTTAACTTTGGATGCCTCAGCTGCAACGGCAACAAGCGCTGACAGCTCGGCTTCCATTGAAACCGCTAATGGTTCCATCTCCTGTTATATGGCAGGCAATTCCACATTTACAGCTGGATCTGCAGCTACTGGACAAGTAGCTCATGCAGGGATCTTTGCGGCAGGAGCACCACTTACTACAGTGGGAGCCAATTCTGGAAATATCATATTCTATAATAGAGGATACAGCCTTTCTCTCACAGGAGGTTCTGGAGAAGGAAATGCTTATGCCGGCATCGAAACCAACCAAGGAACAGGTTCCGGCTATAATGGAATTTTTGCTTATATAGGAACGCTAAATATGACAGGAGCCACAGCAGCTGGCGCCGGAAACCACAGAACATGGATTTCCTGTTCAGGAAGTGGCGAAGTCATCATTTCCATAAATGGAGGAACTTGGACAGGAGCAAGCGTTACTTCTTCAACAAATAATAATATCGTCGGAATTTATGGAGGAGCTCTTTACGGTTCATCCGGAGATATTACATTGCAAAATACCGGCACTTTAACAATGACAGCAGGTTCAGGACTTCACGGCGATGTTAAAATTGAAGCAAAAGATGGCGTTGCAATTACCTCCGGTTCTTTAATAGTAAATGGTTCATCCACAGCGGATAGTAAAATCATTAACTTGGTTTCTTCTAAAACCATTGCTTTGGGAACCCGTACCTACCCTATCCAATCCCTCACTCTTCATGGAGGTCATGTAGAATCTAAAGGACCTCTCAATGCCTATGTATCCGGCAATATTGATATAAGAGGATTAAATGATCATAATGCAATACTACAATCAACCGGCAACTTGACCATCCAAAATGCAAATCAAATCGACGTCATCGGAGGAGCTGATCTAACAGCGCAAATCCTTTCAGCAGCTTCGATCGACATTAACGCATTTACGCTTTTTAGAGTCGCAGCATCAACCTCGTCCGGAACTGATGCCTATGCCAGAATCTATTCCTCTTCCACAAGTGGAAGCGATCATATTACCATTGCAGGTTCTGGTTCTTTCTTTCTAACAAGCGGAACTGTTGCAACTGGCGTAGCGACCGCTTATGTTGAAATTGCAAAAGGAGATATTACTTTTTCCGTTGAAAATATAGGAATGCAAGCAAGAGCTGATGATACCTATATCAAAACCAATGCCAGTGATATTATCATCAATCTTGACAGCAATGATTTAATATTGATCGCTCAAGAAGGAAATGCTTATATTTCATCGGCTGGAATTATCGATATCAATGATAATAGAGATATCTCACTTACA
>ERZ795053.3668-NODE-3668-length-17264-cov-16.934279_pt1 | contig 17264 bp, 14 predicted proteins | sample MGYA00375137_ERZ795053 | MGnify/ENA primary metagenome ERZ795053 (study PRJEB30182, sample SAMN05720284) | activated sludge metagenome | isolation source: Anaerobic digester | place: Hong Kong | collected 2014-12-17 ...
GATGGCGCCGCCAATCGTTTACGCTTCGATGTGTTAAGGTAAGCGCCTTTCATATAGCGGGGATTTACAAATGAGCATGCTCTTACTCGGATTGATCCTCTTTTTAACCGTACACTCCACCTCCATCATCAGCGAATCATGGCGGGACCGCCAAGCCGCAAAGTTCGGTGAAGGACCGTGGCGGGGCCTGTACTCGCTGGCGTCTCTTGCCGGATTTGGGCTCATTGTCTGGGGTTACGGACTTGCCCGCTATGATCCTGTGCTTCTCTATCTGCCGCCAGTGTGGCTGCGTCATATCACGCTATTGTTACTGGTCCCGGTCTTTCCATTGTTGCTCGCCACCTACTTGCCGGGGCGCATCCAGACGGCCATCCAGCATCCCATGCTGGCTGCTACCAAGCTATGGGCTTTCGCTCACCTGCTGGCGAACGGCATGCTGGCCGATGTGCTTCTCTTTGGTACCTTCCTCGCCTGGGCCGTGGTGGCTCGCATCTCCATAAAACGCCGTCTCCCGCATCCAGTCCTCAGTGCGCCGCCGTCCAAGTGGAATGATCTCATTGCCGTGACCGGCGGCCTTGCGCTCTATGTTGCTTTTGTGCTCTGGCTCCATGCTTGGCTGATCGGTGTCCCGCCTCTTGGAGGCTGACTTAACCGGTGGTCCAGGCTGCTCATTCTCAATCGAGGAATGAGATAGCCTAACCATGGATATTTTTACGGATCAATTGACAAACAGGTTGAATCAAGTGAGCCCGCTCTGGAGGACCAAAATGGGCTGTGCCGTTGCAGGCTGTTCAAAAAACTTGCCGTTTACGCTCAATATTGTCACGCGCTAATTGCAGCAGCTCAGGCGGCGGTTCGTAGCCGGTGCGGCGGCACTGGTAGAGATAGTGGGTAAGGCGAGGTTCGGCATCGCGTTGATTTGCTAACTCGATTAGTTCTAAAAGCTCGATCATGCGAGGAGTCGGGACTGTCGCAATGGTTTGCAGCATGGGTACATTTCTCAAAGTTGGCAGGCCATAGAGATTACTTAAGCATTTTTTGTGCCTTATTTAATGAACCCTGTACGCAGACGGTACTGGATCAGGAAGCCCGCCAATAGCAGCGCTATCACGATGAAGCCGGGAATTGCGTCCGGTTCCGGTGTGCTGCCACCGCTGAAAACATTACCCGCCGTGATTGGCATCGCCGGCTCACCGTAGGCCAGCGCAGTTGTTCCTTTGACCTGCGCCACGGGTACCGGCACCGTGGGTGTATCAATCGGGCTGGGATTATAAATCTTCTCCGATACGGCGACGAACGCGGTCCACTTCGTTACCAGCGCAAAGTTCAGCCCCAACTCAGTGATGCGCTGCTTGAGGGTGTCAGCGTTCACGTCCTCACCACGAAACAGATGGCGGCCCGTTGTCAATTGATGCATGAGATCGCCGATCAGGGAACGCGCCCAGAGGATTGGCACCGCCTCGCCCTGGGTGCTGGTTTCCGGCAGCTCGATCTGTAAAGGCAAGGTCGCGGGGCGTCCCTGTACCCGGCCTCGTACCTTGACCTCGTACCGGCCGGGGCGGCCATAACGTCCCTGAATCCGCAACGACTGTCCGGCAAACAGATCAGGCAATGGGCCAGGGCTGAGTTCACTCACGTCCAAACCGCCCCAGTCAATCTGAATGTCGGTCAACACGGGCGATTGCAAGCGCTCAGCCAATTCTCCGGCAACCTTTTCCTGATCCTCGGCGGGGTCCATATAGCGGGTGAAACCGCGCCCAACCCGGCCCATCTCGCTCAGAAGATAACGGTTAACGCCCGCACCGGCACCAAAGGCATACAATCGCGCATTGCCTAAATGGGTGCTGATCAGCGCCAGAATTTCAGCTTCGTTGCCAATATAACCGTCGGTCAGAAAGGTAACGATGCGCAACGATCCCGCAGGGACCGGCAAAGCCAACGCCTGGCGGATGCCGGCACTCATCTCGGTACCGCCTTCGCCGTTGAGCGCATCGATGTAGTGCAGACCCGCCTGAATATTTCCGGGTGTCGCTGGCAATGGCTGCGCGGAAAACTCGGTCGCGGCATCGCTGAAGCGGATGATGCGGAAACTGTCCGTGGACCGCAGCCGGCGCAGCGCGATTCTCATAAAGGTCTTACTGGTTTCAATCGGCAGGCCGCTCATCGAGCCGGAACAATCCAAGACAAATACCATCTCGCGCGGCGTGATGTCCGTCTCAGCCGGGGCCTGCGGCGGTTCGAGCAACAGGCTGAAAAAACCGCCGCGCGCGTCGCGGTAAGCCAGCAAACCGGCCTGGGTACGTGTCCCGGCCAGCGTGTAACGCAGGACGAAATCACGATTATCGAGCGTGCGGCCATTGGCCAGCCGCACTTCGGCGCGCCCATTCTCCAGAATCCCGGTGGTGATCGGATGAGTACGGCTATCGATGGCGGCAATGGCCATGCCCGCGTTGAGATGGACGGTCAAACCGACTCGCTCCGGGTCAATTTGTTCAGGCACGTTCAATTCAAATACGGGGGGATATGCGGGCAACTGCTCGACCTCCCATTGCCCATAGGCGGTTTGGCTGTGAGCCGCCGCCGCACCGCCGGAAGTTCCGGTCTGAGCATTCCAGTGGTGAACGCCGCCCGGTAGCATGGGTTCATCCGGCGCAACACCAGCGCCTTGCGGCTGATAGCGCGGTCCTACAACTAGCGGAATAACCAATTCATAGGCACCGTCCAGCCGAGGCACGGTTTGGACATATTGCAGCGTCACTTTGACCGGCAGACCCGGCATCAGATTGGCGATATCCTGGGTAAACATATTCGGGCGATGCTGACTGAGCAAGGCGGCGCTGCGGCCTTGGCCTTTCGCTTTCTCGAAAGTGGCGCGGGCCTCCTCGATGCGCTGGATTTTGGCCTGAATGCGCTCGCCGCCGACGTCCAGGGTCATGGCGTTGACAGCGGCATTCTCATTGAGTGGAAACAAATAAGCCGCATGAACTGCCTGATTCAGCGGATTGGCAAAGGTTTGCGTCACGGTGACCAGCGCCAAGTCGCCCTGAAGGTCAGCGTTGATATCGGTCTTGAGCAAGGGCAAGGTCATCGATTTCCCGTCCACTTCTGTTTCGATGCGACCGCCTAGATCGCCGGGAACGACAGCGAGCGCGGTGGTCCAGGAGGACCAAAACAGGCTCGTGATCAGAAAAAATGCAGGGTTCTTCATGGATTTTTCCTCTATCAATCAAAGTTTCATAAAACGGGTTTCAGAGTTAGCGCGGGCAGCGGGGGGGCTACATCCAGCGCCCGCCACACAGCGCTATCGAAAGCTTCTGCTGCATCCACCGGCAGTTCCCAAGGGGTGATGCGTTCGATCATCCGCCAAGCCGTGCCTGGCGCTTGTAACCAGAGCCACACCGCCTGAGCAACATGGATCGCTTGTTCACCACGTTCCGAGACATAACTCACAGCGACCCGCCAGACCCGTCCCTGCGGATCGGTGCTGCGATACACTGCGCTGGGAATCGGGCCGCCGGTCTGGCCGAGATAACGCACCGCGTGACCGCGACCGGTCAGGCATTCGTCGGGCGCATGGAGATGGCGCAGCGGCGCGGAGGTGCTGACCACCAGCAATCCATAGGGGCCATAGGCGGCCCGCGCCGCGCCGCCGCCGTAACGGGTGAAGTACTCGCGTTCCTGGGAAGTGAGCACGCCGGGTTGCGCGATAAAAGCCGCGATGCGATCAGGCAACTGTGGTGCGGGGAGTGAATGGGCGATATCCACCGGTCGTGCCGGCAAGGACACGATCACGGCACACACGCTCAGAAAAGCCAGACCAGTGACGGGTTGAACAGACCAGAATCGCTGTGCGTTAGCTGTTGCCTGACCCGGTAAGGAAAGAGGCATGGCCGGTCCGGCCCGGCGGAGCCGGGCCCAAAATAGAAGCGGCAGCGCTGAGAGGCTCAAAGTGATCAAGCCAATCGCACTGTGCCACGGCTCGGCAAGCACATCCACGCCACCCCCCGTCTCGCGGTGGACCAGACCCAGGGCGATGGCAACAATACGCAGACTATTGCCCACAGCCGCCGCCGCCAGAGTGAGCAATAGACCCAGGCACGCCCGCCTGAACGAGGGACGGGTGAAAGCGGCAACCGCAGCGAATAGCAGGAGCAGCAGCAACAGACCGCGCGTCCCGGAACAAGGCAAATCGACCAGCAGTGTTTGCCCCTGCCACTGCAACTGAATGCCTTCGCACTGCACGGGTGCAGCTCCTAGCTGGAGCGCAGCGCAGGCACCGGCGGCGGAGATTTGTTGCAGAAGGAAGCCAAAACCGCGTTGCAGAATGCGTTCAATGGGCAGCGCAAACATGAAGAGCACCGCCAACCAGCCTGGAGATAGCGGGCGGGCGCGGCGGTCCAGACCTAGCAGCAAACCGATGGCGTAGATATCCACGGCCAAAGCCGCTGCACCGATTGTGTTAATCCCGAGCCATTGTCCGAGCAGACGCACGATGGCGGTCAATGCCAGCAGGTAGAATCCGTTATAGCGTTGCGAGACGCCAGGCGTACGCAGCGGGCTAGCCGTGCTCCATAGCAAGAGCATACCGGTCAGCACCGCCACCCACAAACCGTAGGAATCGTAGGCCGGATCAAGCCAGGTTCCCGCCAGCCAGATCAGTGGATGAATGGCTAACAGAACAAGGCCCAGAATCAAGCTCATTGGACCGGGCTGAGAATAGAATTTGAAGCGCATGGCGTGACTCCTTGAGTTCGCCCGCGCAGTATGAAAATCAAGTGTGTGCGCTTCGTGGCGCACATGTGCAAGGTTGCGAAATGATCGTGCAAATCCGGTGCAAATTATTCCGTTGCTGGTATGACGGTGTTAAGCCGTCTCTGGAGAGCATTCGCTTAGCTGGCCCTGCGCGCTTCTCGATTTATCCGTAAGATTCTTCAAAATCCCTTTTATTTTTTATCACTTACCTTGATGGATTTGTGGCCGGGCCGGGCACTGAAGATAAATGGCAAGGGCTGCGCCGTTGCCCGGCCAACCGCACGGACCGTGCAGGCAAGGAGCAAGGCCAGCAGCGAGACCATACTCATGCCAATAAGGATGAGGAAGCCGATTCCGGTGCCCATCGCGTCATCCGCTTCAAGATGACAGGGACCGGATACCCGGGACAACGTATAGGACACCAGAGCTAGCGGACTCAGCGCGGCAACGAGACCGGCCACATGAACGGCGAACGCACCTAGTATGGATGGATGCCGTTTCCACGCAAGATACGCGCTCACCGGCACGGCAGCCGCCCCAAACAGAGCGGCTGCGAACACAGGTAAGCGAGAACATAGGTTGTATTGGAAGAACGAATCGCTGTATGCGAAGCTGAAGACCCAGAACCAAAAACCCAGCCATCCCAGTGCAACAGCAGATTGCCAGATCGTCCGGCCCATGCCGCGAAGTCCTCCGGTTGAAGTCTGCGTGCCGTCTGTCATCCTCTTAACCTCATCAGCATCGCTACTTTAGCGCTCAGTTAACTGAATAGATTCCATATTATTTTTCAAAAAATACAAAGCAGCATAAGAAGAATTGACGGATAAAATGCCAAAGTGCAACCGGTGGCCCGTGATAGCGCTCCTTGATGCAAGCGTTCGCTTACAATCGATAACTACCTGAATCATCGGCAAGTCAGCTTCCTGCTGACCAGGATTTGGTATTCTTTCCTGCAAATAAGTAACGCGCCTTTATGGAATAGCCTCATGCCCACCATCCTGGTCGTTGATGACGATCCTCATATCCGTGAAATCATCTGCTTCGCCCTGCACAAAGACGGCTTCGCCACTGTAGAAGCCGAAAACGGGGAACAAGCACTGGCGCGATTCCAGGCGGCTGGCCCTGATTTAGTGGTACTCGACATCATCATGCCAGAGCTGGATGGTACCGAAGTCTGCCGCGCCCTGCGCCGCATCAGCACGGTTCCCATTGTGTTTTTATCATCGCGCGATGACGAAGTGGATCGCATCATCGGCCTGGAGCTCGGCGGCGACGACTACGTGACTAAACCGTTCAGCCCTCGCGAACTGACAGCGCGCGTCCGGGCAATTTTGCGCCGCGGTAAAGGTGAATGGCACGACCCCACACCCGGACACCTGCTCGAATACGGACGGTTACGGCTGGACCTGGAGCGCTATACCGCAGATTGGCAGGGACAGGAGATTGCACTGACCCTGACGGAGTTCGGTATCCTGCGCACGCTATTAAGCCACCCCGGTAAGGTATTCAGCCGGGATCAATTAATGGATGGCAGCTACCAGGACTATCGAGTGGTAAGCGACCGCACCATCGACAGCCATGTACGCCGGGTGCGTTCGAAATTTAAAGTCTTGGGCGCCGACCCCATTGAAACCCTGCATGGCATTGGTTACCGGCTGGGACCTTGCTGAATGGTGCGATCCCTGCCTCGCCTCAAGCTGCGCTATCTACTGCTGGCGGTCAATCTGACCGCGTTATGGCTGCCCTTGTTAGGGCTGGAGGCGCTACGCCTGTACGAAAGCGCTCTGGTGCGCCAGACCGAATCTGAATTGGTGGCTCAAGCGGCATTCGTCGCCGCCAGTTACCGCGCAGCCCTCGCCCGATTGGCGCCACAGGCAGTGGCCAATCCAGCATATGGTCTACCTCTTGCCGCTCCTTGGCGGGAACAGTATGACCATGAAACCCGCTGGCGGCCGCGCCTGGCGCAGTTGGACCTGGCTGAAGACCCGGTTTATCCCCCGCCCCCGGAAACCATCCCTCCATCCAGCCCGCCTGATCCTCACGCCCAGGCCGTCGGCGAGGAATTGCAGTCGCTGCTGCACGATGCACAAGTCATGACCTTAGCGGGGATTGCCGTAGCAGACACGCAGGGTACAGTCGTGGCGACAACTGGACCCAGTTTAGGCCGTTCCCTGATGGCGCTGGAAGAAGTGCAACGGGCGCTGACGGGCGAACATATAAGCCGGTTGCGCCAGCGCCTTCCTGATAGTGAATCCCCTGCACTCGATTCCATCAGTCGCGGCGCTCGATTGCGCGTGTTCGTCGCCGCGCCGGTTCTGCAAGGACAACGTATCGTTGCAGTGACTCTTCTGTGGCGTACACCGATCTCGCTGATACAAGTCCTATACGGCAAGCGCTACCACTTGATGCTAGCAACTGCATTGCTGCTGGGCACCAGCGTCATCATGTCAGTGTTGACTTCCTTTGCGGTGGTGCGGCCGCTCCAGACACTGGTGAGCCTGGCCCGGCGCGTCACCGCCGGGGAACAGGGAGTCGTGGTGGCGCTGGCCCGACCAGTCACCCAGGAGGCTGCCGAATTGTCGCAAGCTGTAGCGACGATGGCCCAGCATCTGGAACAGCGCGCCGATTATATCCGCGCCTTTGCGGCCCACGTTTCACACGAATTCAAAACGCCTTTAGCGGCCATCCGCGGAGCGGTGGAGCTGCTGCGCGACCATATCGGCACCATGACCCTGGCTGAGCGCGAACGGTTTTTAGGCAATCTCGATCAGGACGCCGAACGCCTGGAGCGTCTGGTGCGGCGGCTGCTGGAGCTGGCCCGCGCCGACGTGATGCAGGCAACCCCGACCGATAGCACCGATGTTGCCACTGTGGTGCAGCGACTGGCCATCCATTACCAGAACATTGGTCTAACCGCTACTGTGATTGAACCTCTTCCGCGGGTCAACGCCGCCATGAGTGAGGAGGTGCTGGAGTCTATCTTGACCAATCTGCTGGATAATACACGGCAACACGGTGGCGACACCGTCACCTTGGCCGTAACGTACCCAGTGCCTGATGCGGAACTCGACACTGCGCTACTCATCGAGGCCAGTGATAATGGTCCCGGCATCTCAGCGGCTAACGCAGCGCGTATCTTCGAGCCCTTTTTTACCACCGCCCGCTCACGAGGCGGCACCGGCCTGGGTCTAGCGGTGGTCAAGTCGTTGTTGACTGCGCACCGGGGCACGATCCAATTGGGGGAAACATCCACAGGAACACGGATGCAGATTCGCTTACCGGCCAGCCGCTCCAGCCAGATTTAAGAGTTGAAAACACGTCTTGGATTTTTGCTGAATGATGCCAGCGCGACCTCAGCGATTACCGGCACTGGCTTCCTGGAATTCACGTTACTTAGGGTTGGACGTCCGATGGCTAGGGTGAGAGGCGGCATCAGGCTGTGGCACTAGCCAAGCGGCAGCAAAATCCTCGGCAGGCACAGGCCGGTCAAACAGATAACCCTGCGCCAGATCGCAGCCCTGTTCTAAAAGGCAGCGGCGCTGTTCCTCGGTTTCCACTCCTTCGGCCACGACCACCAGTTCCATCTGGTGGCCGAGGGCGACGATGGTCGCGGCCAAGATGCGATCATCGGGATCATCCACCACATTGCGCACGAAACTCTGATCAATTTTCAAAGCAGTGAGTGGTAAGCGTTTGAGGTAGCTCAGGCTCGAATAGCCGGTGCCAAAGTCGTCGATGGCCAGCCCAATCCCGAGCCGTTCCAACGCAGCCAGGGTATCCGCCGTCTGTGCCCCCGTCTCCAACAAGGTGGATTCGGTCAGTTCCAGTTCCAAGGCGTGCGGCGGTAAGTCGTGGGCCGCCAGCAAGCCACTAATCTGATTAGCAAGCGCCGGCCGGCAGAAATGCCGGGCTGCCAGATTGACCGCAATTGTCAGGATTGGCCGGCCTTGCTGCTGCCAAACAGCCAGTTGCCGGCACACTTCGGTCAACATCCACTCCCCAAGATCAACGATCAGATCGCTGGCTTCTGCTAAAGGGATAAATTGCCCAGGCGGGATCGCACCGCGCTCGGGGTGAAACCAGCGTATCAAGGCTTCGGCACCGGCCAGCGTGCCGTCAGCCAAACGCACCTTCGGCTGAAAATAGGCACACAAGTGCCCGGCTGCCAAAGCCTTACGCAGCTCTGCTTCCAGCAGAAGCCGCTCGAAAGTCGCTACGTTCATCTGCCGGTCATAGAACGCCCGGGTGTTACGGCCGTCCTGCTTGGCTTGGTAAAGCGCCGTGTCGGCATTCTTGAGCAGCTCAGCGAAATCGGCGCCATCATGCGGGTAAAGCGCGATGCCAATGGAGACCGTCACCTGCAAAGCGTGGGTGGCCACGGTGAACGGCTGGCGGAATGCCGCCAGTACTTTATCAGCCACCCGCAGCGCACCCTCCTGGTTGGCTTCGGGCAGCAACAATACAAACTCGTCACCCCCCAACCGGCAGACGGTGTCCTCTCCTCGCGTGAGCGTCTTCAGGCGCGCTGCTACCTGGACCAGCAGGGCATCGCCCTCGGTGTGGCCCAACGAATCATTAACTTCCTTGAACCGGTCCAGGTCGAGAAACAGTACCGCTAAAACAGCATGGTGCCGCTCGGCCAGCGCCAATGCCAGCTCAGCGCGCTCGGTCAGTAACACCCGATTCGGCAGAGTGGTCAGCGCGTCGAAAAAGGCCAGATGTTCGATACGCTTCTTCGCTTCCTTAACGTCAGTGATGTCGCGAGCGATGCCGAATAAGAGTGTTTCATTGACGGGAATTACACTTAACAGCGCTGTGCGGAGGGCGCCATCCGGTTGCGGGTATTCGATTTCGCCTAATTGGTAAGCGACTTCGCTCAATTGGAGCGCTTCAGTGGTTTTGATCGCTTGCTTGAGACGTTCTTGCACATCAACCGGTGTCAGGTCAGCTGTGGTGAGCGTCTTGAGTTCGGCAAGAGGCCGGCCTGTCAATTGCTCTGCAGCCCGGTTGGCTGCCAGAAAGCGCCCCGTCTGTTTTTCCACCACAAAGATCGCATCGCTGGCGCGTTCGAACAGTAAACGGTACCGCTCCTCGCTCCCTTGCAGTTCGGCTGTACGGACTGCTACCAGCGCCTCTGCCCGGTAACGCTGAGCAATCAGGGCGAATAGATACAAGGTGGCTAGCAGGGTCAGCAGCCCGCCAATTGCCGGGACCCAACAGTGAATTGGATCGGTGTGACGGGCGAGAAAGGCCTCGCTTGGCCAGACCTCGATCCGCCAGGTACGGTCGGCAAAATGGAAATCCTCGGCTTGGCGAAGCGATGAAACGGGTTTTCCATTCTCCATTACCGCCGGCGGCAACTCGTATAACGTCTGGGCGTCCGCCCCGGCGGAGAGATCGAGCAGGCGAAACTGCAACTCAGCAGTGCCCGCCGGGGCCAGCGCGCGCGTAATCGTATCACCGATACGCACGACCCCCAGCGCAAAGCCTCGTAACTGTTCCCGCCGCATCTTCACCTCCAGCGCTGTTGCAGGTCCGGCATACACCGGACCGAACACCAGCACGGAATAGACTGGCTCAGGCGCAGTCTCTTGCACGAGGACATAACGTCCAGTCGTGGCAAGCTGGCCGCGGTCACAGGCTTGGGCCAATACCGCCCCGCGAGCTGGATGGCCCGGGCCGGGAGCAAAGCCCAGGGCCGCTTGATTACCGGCTAACGGCTCCAAGTAATAGACGGGGAAATAAACGGGACGATCGGTGGCGGGGATGAGCCGCCCTGCCTCATCACGTTCGGTGAAGTGAAAATCCTCGAAGCCATCCCGGCGCGCAGCCGCTTCATAGGCAGCCCGTTGCTCCCGCGGTACGCGCGGTAACCACTCCAAGGCTTGAAAGCCGCCGTTGGCTAGCAGCGGTGTGACGAATGCGCGAAATTGCGCCCGGTCAATGGTGTCTACGCCCTCCAGAAAACGGCGCATAGCATCAATGTCTTCCAAATTGTCGTAGAACTGGGTGATGATCCGGCTAATCAGCATGCTAGAAACCGCTCGGAAATCGCCCGCCAGCGTTGCTTGGCTGCGCTGGCGCCACTCGGTATACAGACCTGCTGTCAGTGTCAGTCCGATCAGGACGGTGAGCGTGGCCGCACCCCAAGCCGCTGCCGGCGCGGCCTGCTGCTGGTTGTGTCTGAACCGGATCAATCCATAGGCGCCGCCGATCAGCAGTGTCAAAATGGCTAAACTCAGCACACCCGCCAGAGCATGACTGGTGCGCCGCGCTGTAATCGAGATCGTTTGACGGACGGGCGTGCGCAGCAGCGCAATAGGTTGGCCTGTCAGATCCACAAGCACTTCGTACGCGAATGTCGCCCCGGCCGGGCCTTGCCGCAGCTCGGGATTTCCAGCATGCAAGGCCGTCAGGTAATTGTATTCCATCGGTGTCAAACGCGGATCGGTGGCCAACAATAGCTCGAATGCTACTTTGATCTGGGCCGCCAGTAATTGCTGCAGAGGCTGGTCCAGAAAACGGCCGAAGACCATCACACCACGAGCCTGCCCCCTACCCTGGGTGGTCAAAATAGGATGGGCCGCCAGTAGCAGCAGACCGTGTTCAGTAAGCACCAAGCCAGCGCGGGCTCGTTCCAGGGCCAGCCGGAGTATGTTCCAGATCGCGGGCGGATCGCGGGCGAATGTGGCCGGGAGCACCTCACCACCCAGCCCGGAGTCATAACCGCCGCTATACAACCGCTGTCCTTGGGGATTGAGAATTACACAGAGGTTTAACTGGCTATTTTTTTCCAGGACGCTCCAGTTACCTAGATTAGATGCGATAAAGGCCGGATTGCGGTTCGCAGCATAAATGTAGGCGTCATCCCATTCAGCCCAATTACCCAAGATATTCTCTAGTTGACGCAGTTCGTTTTGGATAGCGGCCCGCGCCCGTACGCCATCCTCCAGCGCCTGTGCCTGCTCCAATTCCTTGAAGGCAGGATGGACAATCTCATGGTCCACACCCCAGATTACCAGCAACACAACGGCGAAACCGGCAATCGTGGCTAGGATGGCATGAATTTGAGCTTTCAAAGGCCCGGCTCCAACCTGCTCACTGCATCCATCCACTCTCATTCAACGTTGGTATAAAATTCATTAACCTATACACAGGTTCTCCTTGGTGCGATGAACTGCTCAAGTAAACAAGTTTAAGATAGCTTCAAACATTGCCTTGATATCTTCAATAATCAAAACACCAAGAACATCACTGGCATGCTGCTGAAAGACACCGCTGCTCCAGCCAGCACACCCCTCGCATTAGCAACCCATAAATCAATACCCAAATAACAACCAGTGTTATCTGGCCAACCGGCGGCAAATGAACTGCCAATAATGCTGAACCGGCGCAAGCCAGCATTAAGCCATACTCCACCAGCACGGTGCGGCGATGTCCCCAGCCTAGCAGCACCAAACGTTGATAATAGTGGCTGCGGTGCGCTTGCCAAACCTTCTCACCCCGCAGCAGGCGCCGTATCAAAGTAACCGTAGCGTCCATGATAAAAGGGGAAAATACGAGCAATGAAACCCAGAGGGGAAACAGTTCCATTCGAGCACCCCATAGACTGCATGCCGCCGCCAGAAAACCGAAGGTTGTGGAGCCGATATCACCTAGAAAAATCCGGGCTGGCGGAAAATTGCACACCAGAAAACCGGCACTAGCTGCCGCCACACTCAAGCAAATAGCCGTAAATCCGGTATCAACCCGCCCCAGCCAGGCCAGCGCTGAAAACCCTATCACTGCCATACCACCCGCGAAGCCATCCATGCCATCCATGAAATTGTAGAGATTGATCATCCAGACAACGAACAACATGCTTAGAATATGAATTACCCCTATGGGAAGCTGCCACGGTAAGCTGGGCAGATCCAGCAGGTTTGGGACAGGATTCACCTCTATCAGACTGATGGCGGCCCAGAAATGGACTAAGAAACGCCATCCCATCGCCATTCCTTGCCGGTCATCGAGCCACGAGATGATGGCTAATGGCAGCAATCCGAGCGGTAGCGTTATCAGTAGAGGATGCGTGGCTGGAACCAATAGCGTTAGCAGAACGCTACTCGTCAACCCGCTACCCAAAACCGCTAAGCCACCGGTCCGCGGGACCGGATGCTGGTGCAGGGAACGCTCATTTGGATGATCAAGCCATTGCCATCGGAAAGCGGGCCGGGACAGCAAAAACGCCAGCGTCAGCGCGGTTGCAAAAGCCGCCAACGTAATCAAGATTATCATTCTTTAAAAATCAAAAAGTAAGAATTAGGAATTAGGGATTAAAGGCTGAAAATTGTAACATTGCGCTCCGTCATTCAAGCATCCGCTGCTAAGCTGCACTTTTCATTTTTCTGCTATGAGAATCCCCATGTTCGAACTGCTCCGTTATGACCACGGCATTTATGCCCTCGATTCCGGATACATTCGCCCCCAATTGGCCGCTATTCACTTTATTGTGGAAAACGGCCAGGCCGTGATCATTGATACCGCAAGTTATGCGTCCCTGCCCCGGGTTCTGGAAGCTCTTCAGGTTCTTGGATTGACGCCAGCGAATGTGGCCTATGTGTTTCTGACCCATATTCATCTCGATCATGCGGGTGGCGCTGGGGTCATGATGCAGGCCTTCCCAGAAGCACGCCTGGTGGTGCACCCTCGTGGAGCCGCTCACATGATTGATCCGGCGAAATTATTTGCCGCTGTGGGGGCTGTATATGGTCAAGAGGAAGCCTACCGTCTGTACGGCGATCCAATACCTGTTGCCGCCAGCCGCATCATCGCCGCCAGCGATAATTATACGTTCAGCCTGGCGGGCCGCACCTTACGGTGTCTCGATACGCCAGGTCATGCACGCCATCACTTGTGCCTGCAGGATATCCGCAGCGGCAGTATGTTTACCGGCGATATTTTCGGCTTATCCTTCCGTGAACTGGATGTAGATGGCCGGCCATCGATCATTCCCACCACCACGCCGACACAATTTGATCCTTCTGTCATGCATGCATCGGTGGATCGGATTCTGAGTTATCAGCCAGAGGCCCTCTATTTGACCCATTTTGCCCGTGTTCGAGATGTGCAGCGCTTGGGCAACGACCTGCACCGGCTGATTGATGCGCATGTAGCCGTGGCTGAGAGAGAACGGAAGCATGCTCCAGAGCGCGAAGCGCGAATCCTGGAAGGATTATGGGCATTGATGGATACCGAAGCCGCACGCCAAGGCTGGCGGCTGGAACGTGAACAATGGCGCGAGGTGCTGCGATCGGATATCGAACTCAATGCGCAGGGATTGGATTATTGGCTGGATCACGCCGCACCTTAACGCGCACGCACCCAAGCAGCGATCTTGCGAATATGCGCAGGCGCGGTTCGGCAACAGCCGCCGATGAGCCGCGCCCCGCTTGCATACCAGCGCTGCGCCTCGGCAGCAAAGGCCACATTGGTTGCAGGGCCGTTCCAGGTGCGGCGTTCAATATCATAGGTCTCCCCGGAATTGGGATAAACCACGACCGGTTTACGCGTGTTCATCCGGACTGCCTCAATCAGTGCCGGAATATATCGTGGAGCCGTGCAATTCACACCGACAGCGACGACATGCGGAATCTCATCCAGCCAGGCGGCGCAATCGGCCAACCGTTCGCCGTGACAAATATGCATCTCATCGCGGGCGCTGAAGCTGATCCAAGCATAGGCTTCCGGAAATTCAGCGATAAGCCGCACCAAAGCCTTGGCTTCGGTGAAGCAGGGCAGAGTTTCACACGCCAGCAGATCGGGGCCGGCCTCTAACAAGGCAGCCAGGCGCGGACGATGAAAATCCATTAGCCCGGTTTCGCTCAACCCATAGTCACCCCGGTATTCGGAACCATCCGCCAGGAAAGCGCCATAAGGCCCGACCGAGGCCGCTACCAGCGGCCGGGGCCGGCCCACGCGGTTCACCTCGTCCTGCCAGAAAGCATCACGGGCCTCAATAGCCAATTGCACCGACCGCTGAATCAATTTCAGCGCTGTCTCGCGTGTCACCCCGCGTCGCATGAAGCCTTCCACAGTGGCCTGATAACTGGCTGTGATAGCGCAATCAGCGCCAGCCTGGAAGTAATCCTGGTGGATTTGACGAATTAGCTCCGGGCTCTCAAGCAGAATCTTGGCCGACCACAAAGGATCGCGCAGGTTGCAACCGCGCCGCTCCAGCTCAGTCGCTAATGCACCGTCCAAGATCAAAAGAGGGTATTGCTCAAGCAAGGGTGTGAGAGGATTTATTTTTTCCATCATATTCATGATCCTGCAACAATTAACCAGCCAATGGATAGTCCGCCCTGCTCTCTCAACGAGCCTATCGCGGGTATAATGGGCGATGTTATCCGCCATCATCCACTGATGAGTACAGAGCGGACTGTAGACAGAATATCGCGACAACAATACATGCCGTGAAGATTGTCAGGATTGGCCTGGCCGAGCAGGATTTTCACGTCTATGGTGTGGACAAACGCGGAAGCGGATGCCCGGCCTTCTGCCCATATGGCGGCGATAGAAGCGTGTGGCAGTGCCCGCGCCGGGACGCGGCAGTTTCCAGATCACAACCATGAGGTGCAACTGATCGCACCGCAGTTTGTCAACTCCTATGTCAAATTGAACAAGAATGATGAGATGGATGCCGATGCCATCTACGAGGTGGCTCAGCATCTAAGCATGCAGTTTACGGTGGTCAAGCGTATGGATTAGAGACTACTCCGCCACGGCTGCAGCAGACCCGGCAATAGAACCAGCAGCACCAACCTAGCACTTAACTTATCGTAGACGGTTCTTTCTTAAGCCGTATAGCCTTTAATCTCAAACCTGCTGTCCGTATTCAACAAACACATCGATGATTGGCTTGATAACTCACAAAACTGCGGATAAATCTGACCCTACCAAAAGCGACAAAATTGTGAAATACTCTTAGCAACTTCCGGTTTCCTTTGTCCAAGGTTCTTATCGCCGGAATAGACCCTTCTTTTTTGTTTTAATCAGGAGATAATAATATGGCCGAAACAAAAGAATATTTGCCGTGGTCTGAAAGCTTTAGTGTTGGCTTACAGGAAATTGATGAGCAACATAAAATTCTTATCGCTTTAATCAATCGTCTGTACAGTGAAGCCATATTGAATAAGGCCGATAAGTCTACTATTGGCAGTATACTCAATGAGCTTATCCAATACACTATTGTACATTTCTCAGTTGAAGAGAGTTTATTCCGTATTTTTGATTATGCCGAAGGCGACGCTCACCAAAATCAACATCAGCAATTCACAAAAAGTATCATTAACTTTCAGAGAAAATTTGAAGATGGCGCTCAAATTGATGTTGAGTTAATGAGTTTTCTAAGAAAATGGTTAAAAGACCATATTATGATCAATGACAAGAAATACACTTCATTTTTTCTTGAAAAAGGTTTTAAGTCCAGTTGGTCTAAAGAAAGATCATGGGCAGGTAAGATCTGGGACTCGATCACTCTTAAGTGATTCCTATAAATCTATCACGCAGCTAAGGAGGGAATCTGTCTTAAAAAAACTACCCATTGTAATATTATCTAATAATTTTCTAATTTTATCTAAAAATTACCAAAGGAGGTTTTGAGTTTATCAAAGTAATCTATCCAACGAAGAATGGACGTTCATCGGAAATCTATCGCTGGATGCGATTTTTGATGCCGTTAAATTGTTAACTAATGCGCAAGGCACAGGGCCTAGCCGAGAGCAATCAACGCAATATATGGCGGTTCTTTGGCTACGAAACACCCAACACCCTCAACGTCCCGATAGTGGCAGTGTGCTCCGCTCCCTCCAGGCCGATTAAGCGGTGGTAGCTAGGCTCTGATCCGTCAGGAGTTTTTGTCTGACCTGTTCTTTAAATTGAAGCGACTCTTTCCATTCAGGAATTTCTTTAGCCAGCAAGTCAATCGACATGTCTAGATTCAAATCCTGTCGTAGAACCTTGTTGCAAATCGCCGGTGCTACGGGACCCATAAATTCGGTCAATACTTCTTTCAACACCTCCAGAGTCTGCTGGGAAAGTGCTTTAGCAGCCGTTTTAACGGATCCCGATTTCAGAGAAGAGATACTACCGCCACTGAGAAAATTAAAAATTTCGGTGGTTGAAGGCTGCCAATCAGGGTCAGGAGTGACGCTGCTGCTCTTGATAAATTGAAACCAGTCCGGTTTGATCTGCTGCATCAGCGATAGTGCTTCTGCCCCCCGCTTATTCTTATAAGACAATGTGACAATGTTGCCGTTGAGAAGACCAATTCGGATCATTTGGCGATTTTCCGCCACAATCGTCATATTGCCAGAGAGTTTATCTTGAGAAATTTTCTGGAGTTCAGCTACTACTTGAGCCAAAGATAACGGTTGTGAATTATTCATGTTAATCAACCTTAAATTGAATTTAGAAAATTGATATCTAAGTGACGATAAGTGCTAGCTCAATCAGCTTGTGACGGCAATGAA
>ERZ795053.3669-NODE-3669-length-17264-cov-6.475507_pt1 | contig 17264 bp, 11 predicted proteins | sample MGYA00375137_ERZ795053 | MGnify/ENA primary metagenome ERZ795053 (study PRJEB30182, sample SAMN05720284) | activated sludge metagenome | isolation source: Anaerobic digester | place: Hong Kong | collected 2014-12-17 ...
TTCTGTAATGCCGGGTTTTCCACATTTTCCACAAGCCTTGCCGCTTTCAGGGGCGATGTCTCGGTCAATCTCATCGTTATGTTTCTCATTATCCTCGGAGGGCTGGGTTTCCTGGTCCTTATGGATTTTTTCCAGCCTCTGGAGGGCCGAAGACGTATGCTCATGGTTCAGACAAAACTGGTCCTGACCACCTCTCTCCTTCTTATCCTGGCCGGAGCGGTCCTTTTTTTCATCATGGAAAGCAGCGGCGTCCTTCAGGGGTTTTCTCTGAAAGAGAAGCTCCTTGCCTCCTTCTTCCAGTCGGTGACACCCCGGACAGCGGGGTTCAATACCGTAAATATCGGACTTCTCTCTGTTCCCATGCTTCTGATCTTCACTCTCTTTATGTTTATCGGAGCCTCTCCCGGATCCACAGGCGGAGGGATTAAGACCACCACTTTCGGGATCCTGGTGGCCACTGTCTGGAGCTATCTCAAATCAAGGGATCAGGTCATCCTGTTTAAACGCCGGATCCCGTCACGATTGGTCTACCGGGCCATGTCCCTGGCGATCATCTCGTTTGCTTATCTCTTTTTTGTCTATCTGTTTCTTATCGTCAGTGAAGATTTTTCGCTGATGGACACCCTTTTTGAAATGATCTCAGCTTTTGGGACCGTGGGCCTTTCCACGGGAGTGACCCCTCATCTCTCTTCTGCGGGGAAGGTGGCCATTATGCTCACCATGTTTGTGGGACGCCTGGGCCCCATGACCCTGGCCCTTGCCCTGAGCCGGAGTGAAAAGAGCGTGCTGACATATCCCGAAGAGGCCAGTATTATGGTCGGATAGGAGTGCTTATGGCGAAAGGAAAATATTTGATTATCGGGTTGGGCCGTTTCGGTACCGCTGTCCTGGATACTCTCCTTGAATCCAATGCGGAAGTCCTGGTCTTTGACAATAACGAGGAGATGATCACCCAGGTGAAAGGCAAGATAGCCAACGCAGTAATCCTGGATGCCACAAATGAGGAGGCTTTAAGGAAGTTTCCCCTGGAAGAGATCGATGCCGCCATTGTGACCATGGGGGAAGACTTTGAAAAGAACCTCCTGACCACAGTCATTCTCAAGGAGATGGGCGTCCGGAAGGTCGTGGCCCGGGCTTCCACGATCATAGAGGAGAAGATCCTGAAAAAAGTAGGGGCGGATATGATCGTCTTTCCCGAAGTGGAGATGGGCAAGAAGCTGGCCAATACCCTTTTAAGAAAGAGCGTGGAAGAGGCCATCCCTCTCACAGACGGTAATTCCATCGTCCATTTCAAGGCTCCCTCCTATCTGGTAGGGAAGATGCTCAAGGAGACAGAACTCAGGGAGAAGTATTCCATCAACGTCGTGGCTGTAAAAAAGAATGAAGAGGATCAGGAAGTCACAGTCATCCCCGATTCCGATTACGTGATCATGGAAGATGACACCCTGATCATTGTGGGAAATAATACCAACATCGATCGTTTTGCCAAGGAGCGTCTGTGAAAAAGATACTGCTCATTACAACCGGCGGGACCATCGCCATGCAGGTGGATAAAAAAAGGGGAGGGGCGGTACCCTCTCTTCAAGCCGACGATTTTGTCCGGTATCTTCCACCGGTGAAAAACCTCGCCGATGTGGATATCCATATGTTTTCCAATATCCCCAGCCCCTATATGAATGTCCCCCTCTGGTGCCAATTGACGGACTTTATCGATGAGAAGCTTTCTGACGGCTATGACGGAATCGTGGTCACACACGGGACCGATACTCTGGAAGAGACGGCCTTTTTCGTAGAACTGACTGTGAAGAGTGAAAAACCCATCGTCTTTACGGCTGCTATGCGGAATCTGGATGAGTTAAGCGGAGACGGCCCCCGCAATATCTGGGGCGCTTTGAAGACAGTCGTCTCAAAAAACTACTCTTCCGATATCGGCGTGACCCTGGTCCTCAACGACGAGATCCACGCCGTCCGGGATGTGACAAAGACCTATACGTCCAATGTGGCTACTTTCCGGTCCCCTCTCTTCGGCCCCCTCGGCCTTGTGGACAATGACCAGGTCACCTTCTATTATAAACCTTATAAGCGGATAAAGATCCGTTCTCCCAAAGTTGAGGAAAAAGTAGCCCTGATCAAAGCCTATGCCGGGATGAGTTCTGACCTCATCGACGCAGCTGTCACCATGGGGTATAAGGGACTGGTCATCGAAGCCTTCGGGCGAGGAAACCTTCCCGACTGGATCGTCCCTTCCCTGGAGCGTGCGATCCAGAGCGGAGTGACTGTTGTGATTTCATCGCGCTGTTATATGGGACGGGTCTTCGGGGACTACGCCTATGACGGCGGAGGACGCCATCTGGGTGAGATCGGATCTGTTTTCGCTTACGACCTCCGGGGGATCAAAGCGAGGATCCTCCTGATGCTTGCCCTGGGGAAATACGGGGAAGACCGCGAAGCGGTCCGGCGGCTGTTCGATACGCTCTGACACCGGGGGTGTCTGTGAGAAATAAAGTTCTTCTTTTTATCCTATTGCTTTGGGGGGGGGTTCCTTCGGGAGCTCTTCAGCCGGAACAGGGGATAGCCTCCTGGTACGGCCCCGGGTTTCACGGCCGGAAGACAGCCAACGGTGAAATCTACAATATGTATGAGATGACAGCTGCGCACAAGACTCTGCCCTTCGGGACCAGAGTGAAGGTCATCGACCTGGAGACAGGGAGGAGCGTCATCGTACGCATCAATGACCGGGGCCCTTTTGTCGAAGGCCGTGTCATCGACCTCTCCTACGCTGCTGCCCGGGCCCTGAGGATGGAGAAAAAGGGGACAGGCCGGGTGGCGCTGCAGATCCTCCAGGAAGATAAGGACCGGGGTAAAAATCTCCAGGGAGTCTATATCCAGGCGGGAAGCTTTACAGAAAAGGCCAATGCCATACGTCAGATGAACAAAGTTTGGAAGATCACAGGATACAAGCCTCGGCTTTTTGTTTCTGAAAACCGCTATCGTCTTATCCTGGGCCCATGGAAAGAGAGGCAGGAAGCAGAGGATGTCCTGACAAGGATGAAGAGAAAAGGGGTAGACGGGATCATCTATCATGGCTCTCCTGACCGCTAAAGGCCTCTCTGTCTCTTTTCAGGGAGTCTCCATTTTTTCAGATGTCTCATTGAGCATCGAAGAGGGTGTGAAGTATGCTCTTGTAGGGAAAAACGGAGCGGGGAAGACGACTCTCTTCCGTGTGTTGACAGGAGAGCTTCTGCCTGATGATGGGGAAATCTTCGTATCCTCTGCGGCACGAACGGCTTATTTCTCCCAGAATCCTGTTTTCGGCCGGGGGAGAAGCGTCATCGAAGAGTTGTATGAGAATTTCTCCCACCTCCGGGAACTTCACCGCCGACTGGAAAAAGCGGCAGAGGAGATGGACCGTTCTCCTGAAGCCTTCTCTCTTTACCAATCTTTATGGGAAGAGTTCGAGAGGAAGGGGGGGCTTGATTATGAGACAGAGATCAAAAAGGTCCTCACAGGCCTGAACCTTACTTCCCTGGAACAGTCTTCTGTGGATACTCTCTCAGGGGGAGAAAAGATGCGCCTGGGCCTGGCCAGGCTTCTTTTGTCACAGCCCGATATCATGCTTCTTGATGAGCCCACAAACCATCTGGACCTTGGATCGGTCCGGTGGCTGGCCGGTTATTTAAACGCTTTCAGAGGGAGTGTTATCCTTGTCTCTCATGACCGGTATCTGCTGGATGCCGTCGTGACAAGAGTCCTTGATCTGGAAGGGGGGAGCCTGACCCTTTACAAGGGGAATTATACTCAGTTCAGGGTACAGAAAAATGAGGATATGGCCTATCAGGAAAAGCTCTATCAGAGGCAAAAGAGAGAAGCCGAAGCACTGGAAGCCTATATACGCAAATATAAAGCAGGGAACAGGTCGACACAGGCGAAAAGCCGCGAGAACCGCCTGAAACGACTCACTGTAGTCGACCGTCCTGCACGTTTTCAATACCGGATGAGTCTGGATCTCAACGGGTTTCAGGAGAGCGGGCATGAAGTGTTGCGTGTCAGTAAAATGAGGGTCCGGGACCTTTATGAAGTAAGGGACCTCCATATCAGGAAAGGAGACAAGGTCGGGATCATCGGGCCAAACGGATCAGGGAAGACATCTTTTTTCAGGGCCATCAGGGAGGGGAAGCCCGGGGTGCGTTGGGGACATAATATCCGGATCTCCCTTTTTGACCAGGAGCTTTCCCTATATGATCACTCTTTGAGCCTTACGGCCTACCTGAATCGTTTTTATGACCTGGATGAGTTTGAAGCCCGACAGGCCCTGGGCCATTTTCATTTCAGCGGGGAAGAGGCTTATAAGATCATAGGATCCCTCAGCGGAGGGGAGCGGTCCCGTTTCAAGCTCCTGACGGTTATGCTGGAATCTCCCAATGTCATAATGATGGATGAGCCCACAAACCACCTGGACATGGACTTTATCGATATTCTGGAAGAGGCCTTATCAAGCTATCGGGGAACTCTTCTGGCTATCTCCCATGATTTCTATTTTTTAAAAAGATTATGCCGCTCTTTCATCAGAATCGCGGATAACCGCTTTGTCACAGGCGGTCCGGGCCTTCTGGATCTGGAGGCGGGGATCTCTTCGGAAAAGAAAGACGGGGGAAAGGCTCCGGAAGGCGACCAAGGGGAATATGGGGTCTCCAAAAAAGAGCGGAACCAGATCAAAAAGAAGAAGGAGATGATCATCCGTTGTGAAGAGAGGATCCACACCTGCGAAGAGGCTCTTGCGGCGCTGGAGGACCAGATGCATGCCCGGGGTGACGACTTTGCCTTTATCCAGTCCATGGAAAAGGAGCGCAGGGAGTTGCAAAGGGAGCTATCCGACTGCTATAAAGAGTGGGAAGAACTTCACGGCGCTGAAGGAAAGGACCCATTCAATGATTGACATTTTTCGCATAACAGGTATATTTAATACATGGAATATAAAGTCCTTCTGCTTTTTGCCCTTTATATTGTCGTTTATCTGATCAATACGCATTCCCTGAAAAAAGAAGAGTTGGAAAAAGATTCTGCTTCCCGGATTAAAACCCGATGGATCTATTCTCTGATCCTTCTTTTCGGGTGGAATGTGATACTGGATGCGGTTCTTGCCCTTCAGGGGAAGACTGCTCCCTGGATCCTATTGGCTCTGGGAGCTTTTTTCCTGGTGTTTTACACTTTTGTCGTCTACTGGCAGTACAGGACCCGCCGTAAGTAAAAGGAGTGTTTATGGCCACTTATATTTGTCCTCAATGCGGTGCAGACATTGAGTTGGAAAATGGGCTGACATGTGAATATTGCGGATATGAAGTCCCCGGCAAGACATGCAGCCAGTGTGGCAGAGAAATACCAGAAGAGGAATCGGTTTGTCCCTTTTGCGGGCACGTGGAAGGAACAGCCTCTTCTCCGGAAGGAGAGCCTGCTCTGGCTGACCTGGGAGCACACCATTTCGGGGAAGTGATCTCCAATGTTCCTCAAAGCAGCGAGATCCGGGGATCCGCCTTTGAAGAGACAGAGGATCATTTCGGCCATGAAGAAGAGATCGAAGAGATCATTGAGGAGCATGAAGAAGAGATCCTGGAGGCTGAACTCCCTGAAGAAGAAACAACTCCTATAGAAGAGCCCTCCTCCTATGAAAATGAAGAAGCCGGCGGATCTGAAGAGAAGAGTACCCCGTTCTCCATGGGCCATGAAGAAGAGGTCCAGTATATTACTTATAGTGAGGTGGAAGAACCCGTTCCCTCGGCACAGTCCCGGGCTGTCCCCCAGGCCTCGGAGGAGAAGATCTGTAAAGCCTGCGGGTTCGGTAATCCCACTATAGCAAAATTCTGCCTGAGTTGCGGCTCTTCCCTGGAAGAAGAGGAAGGCGGGAAAGAAGAAGAGAATGCCCTGGTCTGCCCTGAATGCGGCTTTGAAAATGTGACAGACGCTCGTTTCTGCATGGTCTGCGGGGCAAAACTGACTCCTCCTTCAGCTGCCGAAATTCCTGATACGGCCGAACAGAGGGCCGATGAGGAGGAGGTTCCTTCTGAAGCTCCTTCCGGCACCTCTCCCTTGTATAAGGTCAAGATCACTTATGATAAAGAGAACAAATTCCAGCATAAATTCGTGTTTAACAAGATCCTTGAAAGCAACAGCTCTATTTCGGAAAATGAGCTCAATATGCTCATGTCCAACAATACTTTCAGTATCCTCGTAGAAGCTGAAAAGTTCAACAGCCTTCAGACAGAACTGGAAGACCTTGACTGCACCGTGGAAAAGATCGGTGAAGAGATTCCGGGAAGTGAATCCTTTGCCTATGAAGAAGAGGAACCTTTCAACGAAGGCAAAACAGGGGCACAATCCTACTCTCTCGTCGTCAAGGGAATGGAGGGCCATGACCAGGCCTGGCGGGAGAAGTTTGTCAAGATGATGCTTTTGATGATGCCTGACATGACAGAAGAGAAGGCCTGGGAGATTGCTTCTTCGGAGTCTAAAAGGATCCCTGTGGAGAGCGAAGAATCAGCCAGAGACCTTCAGAAGATCCTGTCCCGCCTGGGCTGCATAACTCAGATCATCGAGCACAAAGGCCATCAGGGTGAGGGTGAACTTCCCCAGGAGAAGAAAGAGGCTCCTAAAGAAGCCCCGCCCCCCGTTGAAAAGACCCATGCGCGGCCGGTGGATGACGGACTTTCTGTTGAAGAGCCCAAATATCTCATCCTTTCAGGAGTGGACAAGCGGAACTGGGTGGTCCGTGAAAAGCTGGCAGAATCCATTGTGGATATTTATCCGAATATGACCCCGGATATAGCTGCAGGAATCGTCTCTCAGCCTGTGGTAAAGCTGCGTGTCCAGAACCAGGAAGATGCCCAGCGGCTTGGGAAACAGTTCGAGGAGATGGGCTGGAATATCAGGATCGAAGATGTCTCGACGTTCAGCGATACTACACGGCGTACCGGGACAACGGTGAGCCGCGCAGATGTCCAGCGTCGAAAAGCAGCCCGTATGTCTTATCTGAAAAGAGAAAAGGGGAAGCGGCGAAACCTGATCACCACGATTATCATTACCATCATCGTTGCTGCGGCTCTTCTCATCGTCTACGATAACTTCTTCAAACCCCGCTACTATGTCACTGTGCAGGCGGATGCTGCTCATCCGGAAGTGGCGTTTACAGCCAGTTTGGGAAGTTTTGTCTATTTACGGACGGAACCGAGTCTGGGATCGCGTCGTGATGATTATAAGGTCCCCCTTGAAACTGTCCTGAGGCTTTACCGCAAAGAGACTGTTACAGGAGAGGACGGGATGGAGTATTACGAAGTCTTCGTCCCGGGATTCCGGGCCCACAGGGGGTATCTCCTGGCTGAATTGGCCCGAAGGACTGATGAAAACGGCAACCCCATCGCTCTTCCATAACCTTTTTAAGGGGGCCTGAGGCCCCCTTTTTTTATGCCTGTTCCTCTGATACCGACTAAACTGTTTCGTGACCATCTCTTCCTTTTTCTCTTCCTTGTCCTGGGAGCTGTGGCCGTGCATAGATCGTGCACGTTCTCCAGCACAGGGTTTCTTCTCCTTTTGGCGGGGGAGAGCCTGGCTATCTCCCTTATCTTTCGGGCAGGGAAGATAAAAGATATTTTCTCGGGAGCGTGCCTCTTTTTTCTTCTTCTCTTCTATTTTGCCCATCACCCGGGCTTTCCGCTCTCTTCACCTTTTCTCCTTTCTGCAAAATTTGTTGAGAAGGTGGACTCTTTTAAAGATATGGAGGTCTACGGGTTTGTCAAATCCCTTGTCACCGGGAACAGAAATGTCCTCTCTGCAGCTTTGAAGGATCTTTTTTCACGGACAGGCAGTTATCATCTTATCGCTATCAGCGGTCTTCATTTCGGGATGGCAGCGACTCTTTTTCTGATCCCTCTCTCATCTTTGGCGAAGAAGAAGAGGCTCTTTATCCTTTTTCTGCTCCTCACCTTATACCTTTTTCTGACCCGGTTCTATGTCTCCGCTTTTCGCGCCTATTTGATGATCTGCTACGGATTGGCTGCTGCTTCCAGGTCTTTCCGCATCCAGCCGCTTAACGCCTGGGCTTTCGCGACCACGGTCATCCTTCTCCTTCAGCCTTATCAGATCTCCTCTTTGAGCTTCTGGCTGAGTGTCCTGGCGACGTTCGGGATCCTGGTCTCTCTTCCGATTCTGGGGCTTATCAGATGGTCTCCCTTTAAAGCCATGGCAGTCTCTGTCATGGCTCAATTACCCATTATTCCCCTCATCGGACTCTATTTTCACAAGGTCAATATCCTCTCTCCGGTCTTAAGCCTTTTTGCACTTGTTCTTCTTTATCCCATGATACTCCTCGGGTTTTTTCTTTTGCTGCCTTTACCCTCTTTTTTGGCTTCTCTTATCGTTGCAGCTGAAGAAGGGCTCTCGGTGATCTTTTTGAGATTTCTCACTTTATTCGATAACAACTGGAATTGCCTTACTGTCCACTTCAGCAGAGAAGGGGCTCTTATCTATTGGGGGGCCTATCTTATGAGTCTTGCAGGGGTTTTTATCTATATTCAAAAGCGCGGTCGTAGAAGGCAAAAAAGAGGAGACGGACATTACGCGTAATGGCTTCTTCATCGATGAGAGGGAGAGTGTCGGACATGGTGTTCCTGACGTCATGTAAATCGCCCATGACATAGAGAGAAGGGATTCCCAGGCTTCTAAAAAACTGACCTTCTCCGTAGGATCCTTTGGAAACTGTCAACGGTAGGCGGGGGAAAAGCTCATTACGGGCCTCCTCCAGGGAGCGGTAGAGATCCGGGTGGTCAAGCCCTCCTTCCACATGCAGGACAGGAAGCGATGAACCGGTGGCATCCAGGCTGATGACAGCTTCGGTGTTATATGAATCGAAGAAGAGTGTTTCTGTGACCTCAAAAGCTCCCGCATACCCCTGTTCTGACCCGGACAGAAGAATAAAATAGATGTCGGCTTTCCTGAAATCAGACGGGGTATCCGCCATAAGGCGTGCCAGGTTCAGAAGAGTGACGGCTCCCGAAACGTTGTGAAGGGCTCCGGTATAGAACAAATCATTTCCCTGAGCACCCAGGCTGTCCAGTTGTGCGGTAAAGACGATTTTTTTCGGATCAGAAAACCTCGGATTTGCCGGCAGATAACCCACAATATTCATGCTGCGCTTCTTTTTCCACTCCATGTCGAGATCCAGTGTCAGTCGTGTCCGTAGTTCGATGGGGTAGTGTATCCTTGAAAGGTCGATATCATTTTTAACAGCGATAAGGTCGATGCCTTCCTGCTGCAGAATCTCCATGAGGAAGGTCCGTCCGGCGATGAGCTGGGGAAAGTTCTTAAGGTTCAGCCCGGGTGGGATATAGGAGAAATTCCGGCAGGCGGCAGCTGTTTCGGCTTCCGTATCCAGAAAGACGACTCCCAGGGCCCCGCGGTTTTTGGCGATATACGCACGATAGGCGGGAATCGTATATTCCGGATAACGGGTTTGAAGTTCAGGAGGCAGGTGGTTCAGAAGAAGCACCACTTTCCCCGTCACATCGCAGTTCAAGTATTCGTTATCGGTACCGACGCCTTCAGCCAGGCCGTATCCCACAAAGATAAGGGGAGCCTGTCTGAGGGAAGCTCCTTCGGAAGTCAGGGCGATGACATAATCCTGCCCTGCCCTGAGAGATGCAGAGCCCAGAGAGGCCCTGGGAGAGGGATCAGGGGAGGGGGCCTCCAGAGAAAAATATTGATAGTAATGATCCAGAAACGGGGGAGGCAGGAGTCCAGCTTCCTGAAATTGAAATGCCACGTATTCGGCAGCCCTGTCGAAACCTTCGCTTCCGGAAAGCCGTCCCTCAGTGAGCGGGCTGGCCAGGCCGGTGATATCCCTGCTTATCTTTTGGATGGAATCCCACTTTTCCAGAGGCTTTTTTTTGTATTCGAAGGGATCTTTTTTCTGACAGGAGAGGAGGAGAGGAAAAAGAAGAAGAGAGAGTAAAAGTCTTTTCATGGCAACATTATAAAAGAAGTCCTTCCCTTTGCAAGGAGAAAGAGAGGTAATCATACTATTTGATTTTTGTCTCTCCTTTGGGTATAGTATACAAGGTAAGGAGGAGAGATGAGAAGCTTCATGTATCATCAGCCGACCCGCCTGTTTTTCGGGCGGGGCCAGATCAAACATTTAGGCAAAGAAGCAGCAAAATACGGAAGCCGGGTGCTGCTCGTCTACGGCGGGGGAAGTATTAAAAGAAACATGATATTCGACAGTGTCGTCCGTGAGCTGGAAAAATACGGAATCGAGTACAAAGAGCTGGGAGGTGTCTCGCCCAATCCCGTTCTTCAGCGGGTCAAAGAGGGAGTCCGCCTGGCCAGGGAGCAGGATTCAGACCTGATCCTTGCTGTGGGCGGAGGCAGCGTCATCGATACAGCCAAAGCCATTGCAGCAGGTGTTTATGCCACAGGGGATCTCTGGAACATGTTTTTAGGACGCGAACCTATTACCCGCGCTCTTCCAGTGGGAACGGTCCTGACCCTTGCCGCGACAGGGTCAGAAGCTAATGAGCATGCAGTGATCACCCATGAAGGAGAGAAAAAGAAGTGCGCCATCCACTCTGAGATGATTATTCCCAGGTTTTCGATCATGGACCCTGAATATACCTTCACTGTTTCACCCCGTCACACTGCGGCGGGTGTCTCTGATATTATGGCTCACCTTTTCGAACAATATTTTTCTCCGGACGTAGAAGCTGCCATTACAGACTACATGACCGAAGCTGTCCTGCGTATCTGCATCGAAATGGGCCCCCGTGCTTTTCGGGACGGCAGGGATATCGAAGCCAGATCCAATCTCATGTGGGCCTCTACAGTGGCCCTCAACGGGCTTATGGGGTTGGGGAAAAAGACAGATTGGTCTGTTCATAAGATGAGTCACGAGTTGAGCGCGCGCTATGGGTTGATCCACGGGGAGACTTTTTCCATCCTCTACCCGGCCTGGATCCGTTATGTGGCCGATAGTGACAAAAAGGGCCGTATGGCCCGGCTGGAGCGGATCCTTTTTCAGGCTCAGGAAGGGTCGCCTGAGGGACTGGCCCGAAGGCTCGAGGAGTTTTACCGCAACCTTCAGCTTCCTATCCGCTTAAGCGAGAGAGAGGTGGGGACAGAGCAGTTCGAGGAGATGGCCTCCAGTATCAACGACCTCTACGGGATCATCGGAGCTTTCCGCCGGCTTGATTATCATGATATCGTCCATATCTACAGGCTGGCGTTGTAAAGGAACTTATGAAGATCATTAATGACCGGTACGAGCTTAAAAAAAAGATGACTGAATTGTCCGGGACTTCCCTGTACCAGGCCCGGGATCTTTTCAAAAGCAAGACAGTCCTTCTGCGGATCTTCGATACCATGCGTGATGTGCTGGGGAGATATTCCTCTTATCATCAGCTTATCCGCCTGAAGCATCCCTCTCTTCTGGAATATTACAATTATGAGAAAGTCTGGTTTTTCGACGGGAAGATCACCTATTCCAATTACTATATCCTGATAAGTGAATATGCCCCGGTGGAGAACTTTCCCGCTCTTGTGAAGAACGGCAGCCTCAAAGAAGAGGAGATCCTCCATATCATGAATCAGTTCTGGAAACTTATTTTCTTCCTCTACAAGCAGAAGACCTATATCTATGAGTTCCCGGATGAACAGCTGATCATTCTTCAGAAAAAACGTTTAAAAGCAGATCTTTTTAACCTGAAAACGAAGGATTCGTTTTCGTGCGAGGCTTTTCAAGGCTTGTGTCGTCACATGGGGGAGCTGTTGGATTCTTCTCCGGGGGAAAGCCATCTGTTGAGGGAATATGCGGGTTTTATCTCCTCTTTTGACGGGGATTCGCTGGAAGAGTTTCTGGACAGACTTGAGGAGAAGGGGTTTTTGAGAGAGAACCGATACTCCTATTTTTATGAAAAAAAGGAGTGGACGACCTATGAGATGGGTCTCTCTCTTCATTCGGAGATCCTGCAGAACCTCTATTTATTCCAAGCCAAGCGGAATTCCAAGATCGCTTTTATCTTCTTCGGTGAGTCGGGCTCTCTCAAAGAGACGGTGATCCGGGATTTCCTTGAATATCTCAAATTTGAAAAATACCTCAAGATCGAGATCATCATGCAGAATTTTTACGATTTTCTCAAATACCTCTTTGACTGCCTTAGCCATTATGAACTCCGTGACGACCTGAATAAGATCATCAACCGTCAGTTTGCCCTTTATAATGAAACGCTGAACGGACAGTATCTTTTAAATGTCCAGTCCTATCTGCTGGAACTCCTCTTTGATTTTTCCATCACAAAAAAGGTCGTCCTCCATATTCAGAACCTGGTGGGGATGGATGACAAGATCAACCGGTTTATCAACCTGATGCTGCATGTAAAGCATCGGGGGAATATTGTCCTGCTCTTTGATGCGGGAATGGAAAAGAACAGGTTCCATGTCTTTTACAAAGACCCTCATTTTGAGATCGTGACCAAGGAATATCTGGCTCTCTCTTCAAGCGAAATAAGAGCGATGCTGCATCATCTCTTTGACGGAGAACTTTCCCTGGAACCTCTGGAAAATCTTCTTAATACCTATCAGATCACCCAGGCAGAAAAGATCATCAGTTTTATCCAGAAGATGGTGGAAAAGAATCTCTTGTCCATCGATGACAGAAATCAGATCATGTTCATCAATTCAGCGGGAGTCGAGGAAGAGAGTGCGTATCTTCTCGCAGATGATGCTTTGGAGAAGAGGATCCAGTACCTCCGGAGAGAAGAAAAGGAGATCCTCTGGTATCTCAGCCACAGTCGAAAAATACTGAAACTCGACGACCTTGTCCAGCTGATCCACTCTTCCCATGAGGAGACCCTTGGTTTTCTGGGGTCTCTCCGGACCCATGCCTATATCGATGAGATATGGGAAAAAGAGACAGCCTATTACCGTATTGTCCGTGATGATATCAACGACTACTTTAAGAAGGGTATGATCCCCGAGACGCCCAGGTTCCGTGATAATTTTATTGCATTCCTGGAACAAAAGCAGGCGGACCCCATTCGGGTGATGAACCTGATACAGATCCATATGGAGCAGGGCGAGACGAAAAAAGCACTTGAGCATATGGCCCGTTTGTTGAAGCTTTATAATCTGGGGCGGCATGACCTGGATGAGTTCAGGTCCTATCTGTCCAGGCTGGAAAAGAGGATCTCAGACGCTGAAAAGAGGATCTATCTCCAGACACATCTCCATCTTATGCTTCATCTCAATGACGAGAAGGGGCTTCGTGAGTTTATCTCAGATAAAGGGCAGGTCGTCTCCTTATGGTCAGAAAAAGAGAAAGATCTCTTCTCTCTTTATCTGGCTGTCCGTGTCCTGGAGCCTTTTGTGGGCCGAGGTGCCGGGGCCACAACTCTTCTCAGACGTCTGAAAAGGTCTGTCATCGCACAACAGAAGCACCCTTATGTAGCTTTTCTCCTCGCTTTTATCGACTATCTTCTTTCCGCTCCCCATGAAAAGAGCGGACAGGGCGACCTCTTGTTAAAGAATATCCGCGGAGGGATGCCCTGGTTTTTATATCAGCTTGCCCTTTCCGCAGCCACCGATTTTTACACCAGGGGCGACTATGAGAAGGTCCGGGAGATTGGTGAACGGGTTCTGGAAGGACTCGGGACAGGGGATGAGGCTGAGGAGACAGGAGCCGTTGCCATCCAGGCCCATTTTATCCTTGGGAATGTCTCCCTGAATTCAGGGGATGCCACAAGAGCCCAGGCTTTTTACGAGAAGGCCCTGGAAAAAGCCCGCGAAACAGGAAGCTACAGAGACCAGATCAAAGCGCATAATAATATCGCCAGTGCAAAATATTATATCGGCTATTCTTATGAAGCGATCATCCATGAGCTGAACAAGTCGGTCAACCTGGGGAAAAGGGCCGGGGATGAGACAAGCATTGTGGTCCCTCTGTCGAATATCGCCGAGCTTTATGCAGACAATTTTTACTATAAGGAAGCTTATACGACTATTGCAGAAGCCATGCGGTATGTCAAAAAAGAGGATAAGAGACGCTATCTGGTCGTTCTCGACCAGCTTATTGCCATTGTCACACAGATGGGGGACTTTAAAAAAGCGCGTTTTCTGAGCTCGCTTATGAAAAAGAGTGCCAGATCCATCAACTACTGGCAGTACCTTGTCCAATACTATTCCAATAACGGAGATATCTACTACTCCTGGAGGCGTTTTTCGCAGGCCCTCACCTATTATGAGAAAGTCGCCGAAGAGTGCGAAAAACATCACGTCTATAATTATGAGTTCTTTGACGCCATGCTCAAAAAAGTCAGGATCCTCTATATCCATAAGGGGAAAAAGACAGAAGCCAAGAGACTTTTCAGTAAGCTGATACGTCTCAAAGAGACGTCAGGAGTCGAGTTGGGCGATATCGATTTTGAGTATGCAGGGATCCCTTTTATTCAAAACGACGAAGAGAAGATCGAGATCCTTGAAGGCCTTCTGGCCCGTTACAAAAAAGAAAAAAACAACAGCCGTATTTTAAAGATCCTTCTGGAACTGTCGACGCTTTATGAGAAAAAAGAGTACAATTTCAGGCTTTATGAGATCCTGACGGATATCCTCTTTTATGAGCAGCACATCAAAAGTAACTTTCCCAAGGGGTATATCGCTTTTTACCAGAAGACCAGCCTCTGCCGTGATATTCTGGATACAAAGAAAGCTGTTGCTCAGCGCCTACGGCTTCCCGTGGCACGGATCACTTTCCCTGTGATCAAAAAATTCTGGTTTGACGAGTATACCGGCAACTCCTTCAGGTTTTTCAGAAGAGAGATGCTTCAGCTTATCGAAGCCTGGAAATATGATTTTACCGGGATCGATGAGAATATAAAGACCGCTTTGCGTTTCATCATGGATTTCGCCCGGGCTGACAGGATCACCCTCTTTGTTAAAGACGGGGCAGACCGTTATAAGCCTCTCTTTGAAGAGGTGAAACGGGCCCTCTATGATGATGATGAATACCGCTATGACCTGCTGGCATCGGGGGTCAGGTCTCCGCGTCATATCAGGGTCAAGAATTATACTCATTTCTCTTCATCTATCGTTACCGCCGGTCTCTTTCCCATTGTCGATTTCGGTTTTACCGAAGAGCCTGAGGAGGGGGATCTCCGGAACAGGCTTCTTCAGGATACTGTGCGGGGGCTGCTCTATCTGGATACTAAAAAGTATTGCAACAACATCCAGAAGGACCTTGTGGAGTTTATCTTTCCGCTGGTCCAGTATATGAGTATCCTTCTGCGCTACCGGGAGCTGCGGGACGAGATCATTCTCTGCCCCCTGACGGGGGTCATGACCAGGTACTTCTTTTTAAATACCCTGAAAAAAAGGATCAGCCAGAGGAAAAAGGATGAGACACTGGGATTTATGCTCATCGATATCGACCATATGTCGGAGATCAATAAAAAGTATGGTGAGATTCAGGGAGACCGTATTATAAAACATGTTGCAGAGATCATTAAGGAATACGCTAAATCAAACGATATCATAGGCCGGTATATGGGAGAAGAGTTTGCCGTGGCCCACTCACGTGTATCCAAGGGACGGCTGGTAGAGCTGGCAGAGCATCTGGCCAAGCTTATCAAAGAGGATCCCTTGCTGGCAGAGCATGGGGCTACTGTCAGTATAGGGCTCAGTTATATCCCCGACCACGGGGAGAAAGCCGATATCGTCCTGGCGAAGGGGATCGCAGCTTTGAACGCGGCTAAAAAAAACCACCATCCCGTTGTCCTCTGGGAGGAAAAATACGGCCTTTACAAGGGGAAACATGACATTCTTGCGGGGATCGTGACAGGGGATATTGCTCTGACCGAAGATATCATAAGGAATATCATCGAACTGACCATGCTCGACCCGGGAACCCCGCAGATCTTTTTTAATACCATGCTGGGGATGATCAGCCGGTTTGTGGATTATGACTACATCGATTTCTCCTTTGAGGTCGGAGGAAAGGGTTACGAATATCGTGACCCCGAGATAAGGACCATCGAAAAATACATAGAACATGCAGCCAGGATAGAGGACACTCTGATCGCGGTGAACTGGAAGTATGAAGAGGGGAAAAAGGGACTTTATTCCGACTTGATCCAGGTCGTGGACGAGGGTAAAGTCAAGCTGAAACTCTACTTGTCAAGCCGCATGGAGAAGAAGGAGTATACCTATGTCGAGGCGAATCTCCTTTCTATCGTCTCCCGCCTGATCATGGGGCATCTCCGCTCTTTGTCCGGGAACATCCTTGACGAATGATATTCTCCTGCTATTGTGTTTATCATCAGTGGAGGTGATTGTGGAAAGCTATAGCCATTTTGTCCATACACATATCCTTTTGTCGGCTTTTGTTCAGTTTTTTATCCTGGGCATGGCCGGAGAATGTCTGGGCCTGTATATTGCAGGGAAGAATCCTTTTCGGGTCATGACAGGCTTGCAGTTTCTTTTAAAAATGGCCGCATGGGGAGTTCTGGGCCTTATCATCAAATACGCCTTTACGGGTTTTGTGGGTTTTGCCTCTGCTCTGGGAGAAGAGGGGATGATCGGCACCTTTTTCCGTTCCGGACCCGGGAAGGCCTTCTTTGTCTCTGTCTCCATGAATGTCCTTTTCGGCCCCCAGATGATGGCCTTTCATCGTGTCACGGATAATCTGATCATGAAGACAAAAGGGTTCGCGGGGCTTGAGAAATCCTTTATGACCCTTCTCTGGTTCTGGATCCCGGCACATACTGTGACCTTTCTCCTTCCCGAAGATTACCGGATCGGACTGGCAGCTCTCTGGTCTGTGGCTCTGGGAGTCATCATGGGCTTTTTTAAAAGAAGAGGAGTATGATGGAGCAAAAGGGGATTGTGCTGGAGGTAACCGGGACAAAGGCCCTGCTCAGAGTCTATCCCGATGAGGCTTGCCTGCATTGCCGCCTCTGTGATGCAGTCCGGGAGATAGAGTTGTCTGTGGAATCCATGCCCCGCGGAGTCCGAAAGGGAGATGCTGTCACGGTGAGTTCCACAATGGCGCCTTCTCTTCTCATAGGATTAGTCTACGGCCTGCCTCTCATCTTCCTCCTGGGAGGCTATGTCATAGGGACTCTCCTTTTTCCCCATGAGGGAGAGAGCGGAGGGGTGGGGGGAGCAGCGTTTTTTTTTATTATGAGCCTGGCCCTGGTCAGGGCAGCGGGACGTCGTCTCAACCGCCGAGAGAAGAT
>ERZ795053.3672-NODE-3672-length-17262-cov-9.584007_pt1 | contig 17262 bp, 17 predicted proteins | sample MGYA00375137_ERZ795053 | MGnify/ENA primary metagenome ERZ795053 (study PRJEB30182, sample SAMN05720284) | activated sludge metagenome | isolation source: Anaerobic digester | place: Hong Kong | collected 2014-12-17 ...
AGGGCCTCGCCATCGATCGCGGCATCACCTTCGTCGACCTCAAGGCGACGCTCACCCACTTCGCCGAGCGCTTCCTCGGCCCCGACACGCGGGTCCGGTTCCGGCCGTCGTTCTTCCCGTTCACCGAGCCGTCGGCGGAGATGGATGTCGGCTGCCTCCTCTGCGGCGGCAGCGGCTGCGGCGCATGCAAGGGGACCGGCTGGATGGAGATCCTCGGCTGCGGGATGGTGCACGAACAGGTGCTCCGCAACGTCGATCTCGACCCCGAGGAGTGGACCGGTTGGGCGTTCGGCATGGGCCCGCAGCGGATCGCGATGCTGCGCTACGGCCTGCCGGACATCCGGCTGCTCTACGGCGGCGACATGCGCTTCCTGTCGCAGTTCGGGGGGCTCGCCGGATGAATGTCTCCCGCCGCTGGCTCGAGGGGTTCCTGCGCCAGCCGATCGATCCGACCGATGCCGCCGCGAAGCTCGGCATGCTCGGTGCCCCGGTCGATGCCATCGAGCCGATCGGCGCCGAGCTCGGGGCGTTCGTGGTCGGGCTCGTCACCGAGGTGCGACCGCACCCGGGGGCCGACAAGCTGCGCGTGACGACGGTCGATGACGGCAGCGGCACGACTTTCCAGGTCGTCTGCGGCGCACCCAACGTGACCGCCGGCGTCAAGTATCCGTTCGCGCGCCTCGGCACCACGATGCCGAACGGGATGCTGATCGAGCGGCGCAAGCTGCGCGGCGAGGTGAGCGAGGGGATGCTCTGCTCGGCGCGCGAGCTCGGCCTCGGCGAGGACCACGACGGGATTCTCGCCCTCGACACCGATGCGGCGCCGGGCACCTCGCTCCTCGACGTGCTGCAGCGCGGCGACGACCGGCTGGTGGTCGATGTCACCCCGAACCGGCCCGACCTGTTCGGCCACAAGGGGGTCGCGCGCGAACTCGCGATCGCCTACGGCGTCCCGTTCCGGCTTCCCGAACTCCCGGGCATCCCCGATCTCGACCTCGCCACACCCGCCCGCCACGGCGACGAGGCGACCGTCGGCGGCGTCCGCCTCGCGATCAGCGATCGCGGCTGCGGCCGCTTCCTCGGCGCGGTGATCCGTGGCGTGCGCGTGGGGCCGTCGCCCGACTGGCTCGTCGAGCGGCTCGCCGCGGTCGGCGCCCGCAGCATCAACAACGTGGTCGACGCGACCAACTACATGATGCTCGAGCTGAACCAGCCGATGCACGCGTACGACGCCGCGACGCTGCACGGACAAGCGGTGATCGTGCGCGCGGCCCGCGCGGGCGAGTCGCTCGTCACGCTCGATGGCGTGACGCGCACGCTCGCGGAGGGCACCCTCGTCATCGCCGACGCCGACCGGGTGATCGGGATCGCCGGCGTGATGGGGGGCGCGGACACCGAGGTGAGCGACGCGACGCGCGACGTCTTCCTCGAGTGCGCCTGGTTCGAGCCGGGGCGCGTCCGTGCCGGACGGCGCGGCGTGAACCTGAGCACCGACGCCTCGCAGCGTTTCGAGCGCGGCACCGATCGGTGGGGTGCCATGGATGCGTTCCGCCGGGCGGTGCGGCTGCTCGTCGGTGTCGCCGGTGGCACCGTCGAGGGAGCGACCGTCGACTGCGTCCCCGAGGTGCGGCACCCGCCACGGATCTTCCTCCGCCCGGCGCGGGTCGCCCAGGTCCTCGGCATCGAGCTGCCGTGGTCCGAGATCGAGCGCTGCCTCGTCGCGATCGGCGCCACGGTGGTGAGCAAGCCCGAGGACAACCGGATCGCGGTCGACGTCCCCGGCTGGCGCCCCGACCTGGTCGCCGAGATCGACCTGGTCGAGGAGATCGCACGGGTCCACGGCTACGACAGCATCCCGGTGGACCTCCGACCGTTTCGCCCCGGGCGTCGGCGCGACGACCCGGCCTGGACCCTCGCGACCACCCTCCGGACCGGCCTCGCGTCGCTGGGGCTCTCGGAGGTGCAGACCCTCCCGATGGTCCGTGTGGCGAGCGATGCCGCCCCCCGGATCCTCAACCCGCTCTCGGCCGATCACGGCCGGCTCCGGGATGCCCTCATCCCCGGCCTGGTGCCCCAGGTCGAGGCGAACTGGGCCGCGCAGACGCGCGACATCCGGCTCTTCGAGGTGGGGACGGTCTTCTCCCGAACCGGGGCGGGGGAGCGGCCGCGCGAGCAGCTGGCCGCCGCGTTCGTCGTGAGCGGGGCCCGGCACCCGGGGCACTGGAGTGGCCCGGAGCCGACCGATTGGGACCGCTGGGACGCGGCCTGGCTCTTCGAGCGGCTGGTCGCGCTGGCGCATCCCGCAGCCCGCGTCCAAGTTGCAGAGGATGGCTGGGTGGCCGTGGCGGCCGATGGCACTCCCGTCGGGCAGTGCCGCGCCGTCGAGGCCGACTCCCCGCCGTGGGCCGGCGAGGTCTGGGCCGCCGAACTGATCTGCTCGGCCGAACCGGTCGCCCCGGCCCCGTATCGGCCCCTCCCGCTGCACCCGGCGGTCGCGCGCGACCTGGCCCTGCTGCTGGCCGCCGACCGCCGGGCGGGCGATGTCGCCGACTTCATCCGCCAGCGGGGGGAGCGTGCGGGGCTCGAGTCGGTGGAGCCGGTCGACGAGTTCCGCGGCGCGGGGCTGCCCACCGGCAAGCGAAGCGTGGCGTTCCGTCTGGTGTTCCGGGCTTCCGACCGGACCCTGACCGACGCCGAGGTCGACCAGGCCGTCCAGCGCCTGGTCCGGATGCTGGAGCGGGAACTTGACGTCACCCTACGCACGGCCTGATCTCCCGGTCCTCGCCGAGCTCGAGAAGGTGCTCTCGCACCTGACCGAGGAACTCGGCGGGTGGCGGCGGCGCTGCCTCAAGGCGGAGGCCGAGTTGCAGGCGGTGAAGGGGCAGCAGGGGATGGTGCCCGGCGACGAGCTGGTCCGGCTGCGCGCCCGTCTCCTCGACCTCGAGCGCGAGAACCTCGACCTCTCGACCCGGGTGGACCGGGCGCGCGAGATGGTGCAGCGGCTCCAGGAACGGATCGCCTTCGTCGAGCACGATGCCACCGAGGGGGCGGCATGAGCGCCAAGCAGTCGGTCCGCGTGGTCGTGGGGGGCGAGGAGCTGGTGGTTCGTTCCGAGCTGCCGCCGGAGTACACCCGCGAGGTGGCGGCCCACTACGACGATGCCCTCCGGAGCATCCGCGCGATGATGCCGGCGCTGGAGGCGCACAAGGCCGCGATCCTTGCCGGGCTCGCGGTCACCGATGAACTCTTCCGTGCCCGCCGCACCGATGCCGAGGTCGCCGGGCGCCTGCAGACCCTCACGGCAGAACTCGTGCGCCTGCTGCCGCCCGCCAAGCGTGGGGCGCGGGGCGCGTCACCGGACTAGACCACTGCTCGGCGGGCATGCCCGCCGGTTTGGGATCATAGAGTGATGGACCTCCACCCCGGCCTGACCGCCGCTGTCGGGGCGTTGCTCGGCACCCTGCTGGGCGTCGTCCTCTGGAACGCCGTCCTGTCGCGACGCAAGCGCTCGCTGCAGGCCCTCACCGACCAGGCCCGCGCGGCCGCCGAGAGCATCCGCACCACCGCCGAGCACGAGGCGGTCGGGTTGCGGGATCGTCAGCTCGCCGAGGCCCGCGAGGAGGCGGCCGCCCTGCGCGACGAGGTGCGGCGCGAGGTCACCATTCGTCGCACCGAGGCCGAGAAGCTCGAGGCCCGCCTCGCCGACCGCGAGGAGCGGCTGACCGAGCGCGAGCAGCGGCTCCTCCAGGACGAACGGGCGTTCGCGGAGCGGCGCGAGCGGGTCGATGAGCGCGCCCAGCTGCTCGCCACCCGCGAGGCCGAGCTGCTGCGCCACTCCGAGGCGCTCGAGCGACGGATGGAGGAGGTCGCCGGGCTCACCCGCGAGGAGGCGGCGCAGCGGGTGCGTCAGGAGGTCGAGGACACCGCCCGGGCGGAGAGTGCCGCCCGCGCGCGCCAGGTGCGCGACCAGGCCGAACGCGAGGCGGAGCGCGAGGCGCGTCGGATCATCGCGATCGCGACGCAACGCCTCGCCGCGGAGGTCACCGCCGAGACGACGGTGTCGGTCGTCGCCCTGCCCAACGACGAGATGAAGGGGCGGATCATCGGGCGCGAGGGGCGCAACATCCGCGCATTCGAGCTCGCCACCGGGGTCGACGTGATCATCGACGACACCCCCGACACCGTCGCCGTCTCCTGCTTCGACCCGGTCCGCCGCGAGGTCGCCCGCCGAGCGCTCGAGGCGCTGGTCACCGACGGCCGGATCCATCCCGGGCGAATCGAGGAGGTCGTCACCAAGGTGCAGGCCGAGCTGGAGGGCCAGCTCGTCGAGCTGGGCGAGAAGGCCGCCTACGACCTCGAGGTGCACGGGCTCCACCCGGAACTCCTCAAGTTGATCGGCCGGATGCGCTACCGGACCTCCTACGGGCAGAACCTCTACGATCACTCGCGCGAGGTCGCCTGGCTCGCCGGGATGATGGCGGCCGAACTCCACGGCGATGTCCAGCTCGCCCGCCGCGGCGGGCTGCTGCACGACATCGGCAAGGTCCTCACCCACGAGCACGAGGGGACCCACGTGCAGCTCGGCGTCGAGGTGTCGCGCCGCTACGGCGAGAAGCCGCCCGTGCTGAACGCGATCGAGGCGCACCACGATGACGTGCCGCACGGCAGTACCGAGTCGGTGCTGGTGCAGGCCGCCGACGCGATCAGCGGCGCGCGACCGGGGGCGCGGCGCGAGGCGTTCGACAGCTACATGAAGCGGCTGGTCCGCCTCGAGGCGATCGCCGGCGAGTTCACCGGCGTGGAGAAGACCACGGTGATCCAGGCCGGTCGCGAGGTCCGCGTCATCGTCAAGCCCGAGGCGGTCGATGACGCCGGCGCGCGCGACCTCTCCGAGGCGATCGCCCGCCGGATCGAATCCGAACTGCAGTACCCGGGACAGATCCGGGTGACCGTCATCCGCGAGACTCGCGCAACGGAGGTGGCCCGATGAGCGCCAGGATCCTCGATGGGGCGGCGATCGCCGCGGAGATCCAGCTCGAGGTGCGCGAGCGCACCGCGAAGCTGGTCGCGCGGGGGATCGTCCCCAACCTGACCGTCCTGCTCGTCGGCGAGGACCCGGCGTCGCAGATCTATGTCCGCTCGAAGAATCGCGCCTGCCACGAGGCGGGGATGGCGTCGGCCACGATCACGCTGCCGGCCGACACCCCCGAGGCCGAGTTGCTGGCGCGGATCGATCGCCTCAACGCCGACGCCTCGGTGCACGGGATCCTCTGCCAGATGCCGCTGCCGTCGCACATCGATGCCGACAAGGTGCTGCGCCGGATCGACCCGGCGAAGGATGTCGACGGGTTCCACCCGATGAACGTCGGCAAGCTCGTGCTCGGCGATCCGACCGCGTTCCTCCCCGCGACCCCGGCCGGGATCCAGGAGATCCTCCGGCGCTCCGACATCTCGACCCGCGGGGCGCGCGCGGTGGTGGTCGGGCGCTCCACGATCGTGGGTCGGCCGATGGCCAACCTGCTGCTGCAGCCGGGCCCCGGCGGCGACGCAACCGTCACCGTCTGCCACTCCCGCACCCGTGACCTCCCGGCGATCTGTCGCGAGGCCGACCTGCTCGTCGTCGCGATCGGGCGAGCGCACTTCCTTGGCGCCGACGCCGTGCAGCCCGGCGCGACCGTGATCGACGTCGGCATCAACCGGATCGCCGACCCGAGCGCGAAGAAGGGATATCGCGTCGTGGGTGACGTCGATTTCGACGCCGTGCGCGAGATCGCCGGCGCGATCACGCCGGTCCCGGGCGGTGTCGGTCGGATGACCATCGCGATGGTGCTGCAGAACACCCTGCTCGCGGCGGAACGGCAGGCGTGAGCGCGCTCGAGGAGGCGTGGACGGTCAGTCGACTCGCCCGCACGGTGAAGCAGCGGGTGGAGCAGGACTTCCCGGCGACCTGGGTGCGCGGCGAACTGGTCGGCCTGAAGCGCTACCCGAGCGGCCACCTCTACTTCGGGTTGCGCGATGACCTCGCGAAGGTCGATTGCACGATCTGGCGGTCGGTCGCCGCGCGGCTGAAGACCCCGCTCGAGGACGGGATGGAGGTGTTCGCGCTCGGCACCCCGTCGGTGTGGGAGGAGCGCACCGCGCTGCGGTTCAACATCGTGCAGGTGCTGCCGGCGGCCGCGGTGGGGACCGCCGCGCAGGCGGTGGAGCGCACCCGCCAGGCGCTGCTCGCCGATGGGCTGCTCGATCCGGGACGCAAGCGGCCGCTGCCGCCATTCCCGCGGCGCATTGCCCTGATCACCTCGGTGGCCGGGGCGGCGGTGCGTGACGTGATCACGGTCGCCCGTCGGCGCTGGCCGGGGATCGAGGTCCTGGTGATCGGCGCGACGGTGCAGGGGGATGCCGCACCGGCCGAATTGGTGGCGGCGCTCGAGCTGCTGCCGCGCATTCCCGACGTCGACCTCTGCATCATCGGGCGCGGCGGTGGCGCGAAGGAGGATCTCGCCGCCTTCAACGACGAGGCCGTCTGCCGGGCGATCGCCGCGGCGCCGGTGCCGATCGTGAGCGCCGTGGGTCACGAGGTCGATGTCACCCTCGCCGACCTCGTGGCGGATGTCCGCGCGGCGACCCCGTCGCAGGCCGCCGAATTTGCGATTCCCGAACGGGCCGAGGTCGCCCGGCGAGCTGCGTCGCTGGAGTCGGCGCTCGGCGGCGCGATGCGCACCCTGGTCACTCGGCGGCAGGAGCGACTCGACCGGACCCGCGAACGGATGGGCGCCGCACTGCTGCAGCGGTTGCGGCAGCAGGAGCGCCGGGTGCATGCGGTGCGCGTCGCGCTGCCCGCGGCGCTCGAACGCCATGTCCGCAGGCCGCGCGAACGGCTCGCCGCCCTCGGCGCGCGGCTCGAGCCCGCCGTCGAGCGCCGACTCGCCCGCGCCCGCGCCGCCGTGGAGCGGCAAGCCGCCGCCCTGCATGCCCTCTCGCCGGTCGCCGTCCTCGGTCGCGGCTACGCGATGGCGCGGGACGAGACCGGGCGCGTCCTGCGGCAGGTGGCCGACCTCTCACCCGGGACGCGCTTCACCCTGCGGGTGAGTGATGGCGAGGTCCCGGCACGAACCCTGGAGAATCCATGAGCGACACCCCGACCCTTGGCGAGGACCTCAAGCGGCTGGAGGAGATCGTCCGGCGACTCGAGGCCGACGATGTCCCGATCGAGGAGGCGCTGGCGATCTTCGAGGAGGGCGTCGGACGCCTCCGCGCCGCGAAGCTGCGCCTCGCCGAGGCTGAGACCCGCGTCGTCCAGGTGTTGCGCGACACCGCGGAGGACGGCACCGTGCGGCTCGAACCGCTCGATGGCTGAGCGACCCGCCGTGCTGGACGAGGCGCGGCGCGAGGTCGACGCGCGCCTCGACCGGGCCGCCGAGCGGATCCGCGGCGAGACACCCGGACGGCTCGGCGAGGCCCTCGCCTACGCCCTGCGTTCGCCGGGGAAGCGGGTCCGTCCCGCGCTGGTGCTGGCGGCCTACCGGGCGACCGGGGGCAGCGATCCCGCCGTCGGCGGGATCGCCGCGGCCGTCGAGATCGTCCACACCTATTCGCTGGTCCACGACGACCTGCCGTGCATGGACGATGACGCCTTGCGTCGGGGTCGTCCGACCAGCCACGTCGCCTTTGACGTGCCGACCGCGACGCGCGTCGGCTACCTGCTCGTGCCGGTCGCCGCGGAGGAGCTGGCACGTGCCGGGGAGGAGATGGGGCTTGATGCGGCGACCGTGGGGCGGCTCGCGAGCGAGCTGTTCGAGGCCGGCGGCATCCGCGGGATGGTCGGCGGACAGTGGCGCGACCTCGAGGCGGAAGGCCGCCGGCTCGACCTCGCCGGGTTGCAGGAGGTGCACGGCGGGAAGACGGGGGCCCTGATCGCCGCCTCGGTGGTGCTGGGGGGCATCGCCGCCGGGGCGCCGCCCGACCGCCTCGAGGCGCTCCGCGCGTTCGGGACCGAGATCGGCCTCGCGTTCCAGGTCGCCGACGACGTCCTCGACGCCACCCGCACCTCGGAGCAGCTCGGCAAGACGGCCGGCAAGGACGCCGAGGTCGCCAAGAGCACCTATGTCGGGCTCCTTGGGGTGAGCGAGGCGGCGGAGGCGGCGCGCCGCCACGCCGACCGCGGCGTCCGGGCGCTCGAGGTGGCAGGCCTGGCCGACGGCGCCCTCGCTCCCCTGGCGCGGTATATTGTGGATCGTACCTCCTGAGCATTGATCCCTCCTCCCGGAGTGCCGATGTCCCTCCTCGCCGAAATCCAGGGCCCCGAGGACCTCAAGAAACTCTCCCGCGCCCAGCTGCCGCAGCTGGCCCAGGAGGTTCGCGACCACCTGATCGACTGCTGCTCGGTGACGGGCGGGCACATCGGGGCGTCGCTCGGCGTGGTGGAGCTGGCGATCGCGCTGCTCTACGAGTTCGACTCGCCGACGGACAAGGTGCTCTGGGACGTCGGGCACCAGGCCTATGCCTGGAAGCTCCTGACCGGTCGCCGGGACGAGTTCCAGACGCTGCGGACCGAGGGCGGGATCAGCGGCTTCCTGAAGCGCGACGAGTCGCCGCATGACCAGTTCGGCGCCGGCCACGCCGGCACCGCGATGTCGGCCGCCCTCGGGATGGCCGCGGCGCGCGACCTGCACGGCCAGGACCACAAGGTCGTCGCCGTCGTCGGCGACGGCGCCCTCACCTGCGGGTTGTCGTACGAGGGGATGAACAACGCCGGGCACTCCGATCGGGACATCATCCTGATCGTCAACGACAACGGGATGAGCATCTCGCCGAACGTCGGCGCGATCTCGACCCTCCTCGGCTCGATCGTCGCCGATCCGCGGACCGATCGCCTGCGCGAGCGGCTCAAGAAGATGACGCTCAAGATCGGCGACGTCTTCGGCGACGGGGTGGTCCACCTCGCGAAGAACGTCGAGGAGTCGGTCAAGAACCTGTTCAGCAACGGGATGCTCTTCGAGGAGCTCGGCTTCCGCTACTTCGGGCCGATCGACGGGCACGACCTCGACAAGCTGACCCAGACGCTGGCCCACGTCCGCGGGCTCGGCGGGCCGCGCGTGGTGCACGTGCTGACCGAGAAGGGGAAGGGATTCGCGTTCGCCGAGGCGAACCGCGAGAAGTGGCACGGCCTCGCCGCCTACGACAAGGAGACCGGCGAGGCGCGCAAGGCCGCGAGCGGCCCCCCGAGCTGGACGCAGGTCTTCGGCGACGCGATCACCGGGCTGGCCGAGGAGCGCGAGGACGTGATCGCGGTCACCGCGGCGATGCCGAGCGGCTCGGGGACGGCGATCTTCCAGAAGCGCTTCCCCGAGCGGTTCTTCGACGTCGGGATCGCCGAGGGACATGCGGTGACGTTCGCCGCCGGCGCGGCGACGCAGGGGATCCGCCCGATCGTGGCGATCTACTCGACGTTCCTGCAGCGCGGCTACGACAACATCATCCACGACGTCGCGGTGCAGCACCTCCCGGTCACCTTCTGCATGGACCGCGCGGGACTCGTCGGCGAGGACGGCCAGACGCACATGGGGCTGTACGACATCCCCTACATGCTGGCGGTGCCGGGGATGACGGTGACGGCGCCGAAGGATGCCGACGAGCTGATCGGGCTGCTGCGCACCGCGCTCGACCATGACGGCCCGTTCTGCACCCGCTACCCGCGGGACAAGGCGCCGGAGGATCCCAATCCGGTCGGGTCGGTGCCGGCGATCCCGTACGGCACCTGGGAGCTGCTCCGTCCCGGCCGCGACGTCGCCATCCTCGGCACCGGGACGATGGCGCTCCCGGCGGCGCGGGCCGCCGAGCTGCTCGCCGCCGAAGGGATCGATGCCGCGGCGATCAACGCGCGCTTCCTGAAGCCGATGGACGAGACGATGCTGGCCGACATCCTGGCCCACTGCCGCCTGGTCATCACCGTCGAGGAGGGCGCGGTGATCAACGGCTTCGGGGCGATGCTCGCCGCGCGGCTCGACGCCACGCATCCGTCGGTGCGGGTCATCACGATGGGCGTGCCCGACGAGCTGATCGTGCAGGCCGCACGATCCCGGCAGCTCGAGCGCTACGGCCTGACGGCCGACGGGATCGCGGCGCGTGCGCGCGCCGCGCTCGCCGACGCCGTCGTGCGCTGAGGTCTCCCCTGCGGGTCGGGATCGTCGCCAACCCGCGCTACCCCGACCTCGGCGAGATCCTCGCCGGGGTCGCGGCGAGCATCACCGCCCGCGGCTGGTCGATCGCCGGCGGTGAGGAACTCGAGGGCCTCGACGCCCCGCCGCTCGATCCCACCGCGCTCGACCTGCTGCTCACCCTCGGCGGCGACGGCACGCTGCTGCGCGCGGCCCATCGGCTGCGCGGGGCACCGGTGCCGATCCTCGGGCTCAACTTCGGCCGGATCGGCTTCCTGACGGCGATGCCGCGCGACCGCGCGATCGAGGCGCTCGATCTCTGGCAGGAGGGGCGCTACACCCTCAGCTCGCGCGCGATGCTCGAGGCCTCGCTCGTCGATGGCCAGGGCGACCAGACGCCGCTCCGCGCGCTCAACGACGTGGTGCTCCACAAGACCGGCGTCGCGCGCGTCGCCCGCGTGCAGGTGCACGTCGACGAGGAGTCGATCGGCCCCATCTCGGCCGACGGGATCGTGATCGCCTCGCCCACCGGCTCGACCGCGTACTCGCTGAGCGCCGGCGGCCCGGTGGTCGCCCCCACCCTCGACGCGATGGTGGTGACGCCGATCTGCGCCCACTCGCTCTCGGTGCGGCCGCTGGTGGTGCCGCCAAGTGCCACGGTCACGGTCGCCCCGCTCGATCCGCACCCGCACGAGCTGATGGTCTCGTGCGATGGCCAGGTCGCGCGACACGTCGGGCCGGAGGAACGCCTCTCGGTGCGGGTCAGCTCGTCGCGGGTGGTGCTGGTCCGGTTCCCGGGGATGGGGTTCATGTCCCGGCTGCGCGAGAAGCTCCACTGGGGCGACCTCTCCGGACGCGGCTGAGTGCTCCGCTCGCTGCGCGTGCGCGACCTCGCCACGGTCGCCGATGTCTCGCTCGATCTCGGTCCCGGGCTCAACGTCCTCACCGGTGAGACCGGTGCCGGCAAGTCGATGCTGGTCGATGCCCTCGCCCTGCTGCTCGGCGATCGTGCCGATCGCGCGGCGGTGCGCACGGGCGCGACCCGCGCCGTCGTCGACGGGGCGTTCGACGCCGCCTCGCCGGAACTGGCGGCGCGCCTCGACGCCGCCGGTCTCGATATCGCCGATCAGGTGGTGATCCGTCGCGAGGTGAGTGCCGAGGGGCGCTCGCGCGCGTGGGTGAACGGCTCCCCGACCACCATCGGCGTCCTCGCCGAGATCGGTGCCCACCTGCTCGACCTGCACGGACAGCACCAGTCGCTGGAGTTGACCCAGGCCGCGACCCAACGGCGCTTGCTCGACGCGCACGGCGATGCCGGCGACGAGCTCGAGGCGGTGCGCGCCGCGCACGCGGCGTTGCTGGCCGTGCGCGAGGAGCACCAGGCGCTCGCCGCCCGTCGGGACGAGGCGCTTCGCCGCGCCGACTGGCTGCGGCACGTCGTGGACGAGATCGACGCGGCGAGGATCCGTCCCGGCGAGGACGAGGCGCTCGCCCGCGAGGCCGGGCGGCTCGCGCAGGCCGGCGTCCTCGGCGCCCACGCGCGCGAGGCACTCGCACTGCTCGACGCCGAGGATGCGGGCGTGCGCGACCGGCTCGGACGCCTCGCGCGGGTGTTCGACCAGCTGGCCCGCCGCGACGAGACCGTCACCGGATGGCGCGAGCTCCTCGACGGGGCGTGGGCCTCGCTCGATGAGCTGAGTCGGCGGCTCGCCGAGTACGCCGATGAAGTGGCCGAGGACCCCGATCGTCTCGTGACCCTCGAACGGCGTCGCGACCTGCTCGGCGACCTGATGCGCCGCCACGGCGGGACGCTCGATGCGGTGCTCGAGACCCGGCGGAGCGCCGGGGAGGAACTCGACCTGCTGGACCGGGCCGAGCTCGACCTGGCGGGCCTCGCTCGCCGCGAGGCCGACGCCGCTGCGCGCCTCACCGCCGCGGCCGCGGCATTGACGATCCGCCGCACCCGGGCGGCCGAGCGCCTCGCCGGGGAGGTCACCCGGCTGCTGCCCTCGCTCGGACTGGTCGATGGCGAGTTGCTCGTGCAGCTCACGCCGGTGGACCCGATCGCCGCCGATGGGGCGGAGCAGGTGACGTTCCGGGCGCGGCTCAACCGCGGGCTCGCGGAGCGCCCGATCGCGCAGGCGGCCTCAGGGGGTGAGCTGTCGCGCCTGATGCTCGCGCTGAAGGTCGCGCTCGCGCGCCACGACGAGGTGCCGACGCTCGTCTTCGACGAGATCGACCAGGGAATCGGCGGCGAGACCGGCGGACACGTGGGTGCTGCGCTCGCGCGGCTCTCGCATCAGCATCAGGTGCTGGTGATCACCCACCTCCCGCAGATCGCGGCGCGTGCCGATCGTCACCTGGTCGTGCAGAAGGGGGACCGCGGCGGGATCGCGACGTCTGACGTGCGGGTCCTCCACGGCGAGGATCGCGTCGTCGAGCTCGCGCGGATGCTGGGGAGTGCCGACGACGCCAACGCGCGCCGCCTCGCGCTGTCGCTCCTGTCGGCGGCCGTCAGCGACTGAACAGCCGCTTGTAGACCCGGAAGCGCAGCGTCGTCGTCAGCCGGGCGGCCACCAGGCCGCCGCTGCTCGCGGCGAGCCGTTCGATGCCGAGCCCCGCCTCGACGGGCATCCGGCGCTCGCCCTCTCGGTTCACGCCGTCGTGGGCGTAGCTGAGCCCGAGCCCGACCACGAGCGCCCGACGCGAGGTCCCCTCACCCATCGCGGCGATCACTCCACCTGACGTCGGGGTCGTGCCCAGCGTCTCGGACCACGAGGTCTCGCCCTCGTGCATCCAGCGCGCGGTGCCGACCAGCGCGAAGTGGTCCGCAATCCGGAGGTACGGGAACGCCTCGAGGCGGAGCACGGTACCCGGCGTCCGCTGCAGCAGGGTCGTGCGGCCGGCGGGAAGCAGGAGCTCGTCGACGGTCCCGATCCGGACCTCGCGCTCGCTGGCGAAGCCGCGTCGGAATCCGATCCGCGACCGGAGGCCGATCGGTCCCCGCGCGATCTCGACCACGCCACCCAGGTCGATCGCCCACTCGCGGGTCCCGGTCCCCTGGTCGCGGAGCACGTCGGGACGCGGCGCCGTGCCGGTCGGGAATTGCACTCCCGCCTCGCCCCACGCGCGCAGGCCATCGGCGCCGTCGAGAATCGCGTACGTGGCGCCGAGTCGCACGTCGCCGAGGGCCACCAGCGGCGGGTCGGTCGTCGGGGCGAAGCCGTAACCGGTCGGGGCGGTGAGGAGCCCCTCGACTTCGGCGTCGGTCACGGCGGCGGTCGGAAGTGCCACCTGCGCGGTGAATCCTTCCACCCCGAATCGGGTACCGAACTGATCGCGGTAGGCGGCCAGGGTGCCGAGGAGGTCGGTGCCGTCCTGCGACGAGGCGAGCGGGAGCACCGCCGACGCGGTCGCTGGGTCGACCAGGAACGCGTCGAGGGCCGCGCGGAACGCCGGACCCTCGGCCAGCAGCGCCTCCGCGTCGGCGCGCAGGGTCGGGTCGCCGTCGAAGGCCCCCTCGCCCAGGCGGACGGCCAGCGCGTCGAGGGCGACATCGAGCTGGCCGAGGTAGGCCGCGGCCGACTGGTCGCCGAGGGTGGCGGGATTCCGCCCCAGGGTGGCCGCGGTCGCGTCGGGGACGAGGGCGGCCTGGGTGCGGATCGAGACGATCGGGATGTCGAGCGCCACGGTGAGCCGGGGCGTGACCCCGACGGCAAGGCCGATCAGCCCGGTCCCGCGCTGGTACTCCAGCTCGGCACCCAGCGCGCCGAGGGTGCCGTCGGTGACCGCGCGTCCGAGCAGTCCGCCCAGGCGTGTCGCCATGTCCCGAACCAGCGGATCGCCCGGAAGCCCCCAGTCCGTGCGGCGGATCGGGTCGGCGAGGTCGCGCACGGTGCCGTCGGCGCGCTCGCGGCTCGCCGGGTCGAAGCGCCCCCCGAACTCGATCCGCAGGGTGCCCACCGGGGCGGTGAGGAAGGGAAGCTGCCCCGCCACGACTGTCGGGACGCTCGCCAGGAGCGCGAGGAGGAGGGTCGGCTGCGGTCGCATGGGACCGAAAGGTAGCGGCGCCCCGGGGACGCGTGGCACGGATCCTGTTGAATGGGGGAGGGTCTGACTGCTCATCCAGGACCGGGAGGCACCATGCGGGACACTCGTGGATTCACCCTGATCGAACTGATGGTGGCGATCTCCATCCTGGGGATCCTCGCCTCGATCGCCCTGCCGCGCTACAGCTACCTGCGGCAGCGGGCCTACGTGACCGCGATGCAGAGCGACCTGCGGAACCTGATGACGGCACAGGAGGGGTACTTCTCCAGCAACGGGGACTACGCCGGCGCCGTCACCAGTGGCCCCGAGGTCCCCGGGACCGGCGGCAGCGGCAGCGTCTCGCATGCCTTCAGCGAGGGCGTCGTGCTGGTCCGGATGCGCTACCGCAGCAACGCACGCCGAGGCAGCGGGTGGAACGCGGTGGTCCGCCACACGAAGGTGCGGGACCGGACCACCGATCGGTGCGGCATCTTCATGGGCTTCACCGGCTTCTCGCCCAACCGGGCGGTCACGCAGCCGGGAGTGATGGCCTGCTGGTAGGCCTCACGGCTTGACGCGCAGGATGTCGAGGCTGTTGCCGAGGAAGGAGTCGGCGGCCATCCGGTCGGTCAGCACGAGCCGTAGGTCGCCATCGGTGCCGGTCAGCGTGAAGGTGCTGTCGGCCCGCTCCCAGGTGATCCCCTCCTCGACCTCGCCGGCGTCCTCGAGCGTGGGGGGGAGCCGTCCGTTCTGGGCGCGATACTCCTCGATGCGACCGCGCTGGAGGGTGAGGCCGAACCGCAGCGAGGCCTCCCGCCATGCCGGGCTCGGCGCGAGGTCCTCCGGTGCCGGGCCGAAGATGAGCGGCGGGCGCGCGATCCAGATCCAGCCAATCAGCGCCCAGCTCGCCAGCAGCACCGCCACGAGGATGCCCTGGTTCCGCTTGATCGGGCGGAGCGCCGCTTCCTGCTCGGTGGCGTTCTTCGCCTGCTGCCGCGCCACGGCATCGCGGACGGCCTCCTCCAGGCGCTGCTGCCGTTCGTTGGGATCCACGCGGTCGGCTCCTCAGGTTGCTGATTGGTGGCGGTGACGGCACCTTCCGGCACGGGATGGAGGCCGGTCGGGCTCGGGTGGCGAAACGGCAGACGCAGGGGTCTTAAAAACCCCAGGGGGCGACCCCGTGCGGGTTCGAGTCCCGCCCCGAGCATCTTACCATCGGGATCGGAGCGAGGGGAATGGGCGATCGTCGCGGCTTCACGCTGATCGAGTTGCTGGCGGTGATGGTGATCATGGGCGTCCTGGCCTCGATCGGGATTCCCAAGATGGCGGCCTTCAAGCAGCGGGCCCTGCAGACGGCGATGATCTCCGACCTGCGCCACCTCGCAGAGGCGCAGGAGGCGTTCTTCTTCACGTACGGCGACTACGCCGGGTCGCTTGGCCCCGGCCCCGAGGTCGCCGGCACGGGCGGCGGCGGGACGGTCGTCCTGGTGCCCAGCGATGGCGTGCGCATCACCATGGCCTACCGCACCAGCCCGGGCGTCGGGGAGGGATGGAACGCCATCGCCCACCACGACGGGATGAGCGACCCGAACCGCGATGACTGCGGCATCTTCATGGGCTCCACCGCCAACAGTCCCAACGTCGCGGTCACCGAACCGGGCGTCGTCGCGTGCTGGTGAGCTAGCGGGTGGCGCGCAGCACGGTGAGGGCGTCGCCGAGGAACGAATCGGCGCGCATCCGCGAGTTGAACAGCAGCGGCGTCCCCTCCACCTCGGCGCGCAGGTCGTAGCTCCCGTCCGGCTTCGGGAGCAGCACCACCGGCACGCCGGGATCCGCACCCAACTCCGCGAGACGGTCGGGCAGGCGGCCGACACGCCGGAGGTGATCCTCGACGCGCATGCGCTGGATGTAGATCGCATAGCGCGCCCGCGACTCGAGCGTGGCGCGCGTCGGGACGGGTGGCGGGTCCCCGAAGACCCAGGCCGGCCGCGCCGTCCAGATCCATGCCAGCAGGACCATCCCCACCACGAGCACGCCCCACGAGGCACCGGAGGTGCGCCCCGGGGGCCGGCGCGGGGTGCCGGATCCGGACCCCTGCGAGCGGGTCGCCTCGACGGCATCGCGGAGCGCCTCGCGCAGCGCGGCTTCCCTCGCGCCGTCGCCGTGGGACATCAGGCATCCCTCGGGAAGTTGCCCTCGAGTGCGTCGGCGACCTGCTGGGGGAACTGGCGGATGTCGATCGGCTTGGTGATGTAACCGTCGAATCCCGCGGCGAGGGCACGATCGCGGTCGCCCGCCATCGCGTGGGCGGTGAGGGCGACCACCGGCAATCCCCGGTGCGCCGAGCCCTTGAGTTCCTCGAGGAGCGCGAAGCCATCCTTGCCGGGCATCTGAATGTCCATCAGGATCAGGTCCGGTGTCCCGGCCTCGAGCGTCGAGAACAGGTCGTCCCCGCCGGGAAGCCCGGTGACCGCGTGCCCCTTCAACTCGAGGAGGGTGCGGAAGAGCTTCATGTTGTCGGGGCTGTCTTCGACGATCAGGATCGCGGCCATGGTCATCCCATCGAGCTGCGCCGCAGTACGGCCTTCACGCGCGCGACGAGCGAGCGGGGCTGCACCGGCTTGGTGAGAAAGTCCTGGGCGCCCAGGTCGAGCGCCTCCAGTTCGGTATCATCGGTCCGCGCGGTCAGCATGATGACCGGCAGGCTGGCGGTGGTCACCCGGGCGCGGAGCTCCTCGAGGACGCCCAGGCCGGTCAGGTTCGGCATGTCGTGATCGAGGACGACCAGGTCCACGCCGGAGGTGACCGCATCCAGCGCCTCGAGGCCGTCCTGCGCCTCGATGATGAGGAAGCCCTCGCGCTCGAGGACCGTGCGCAGCAGCCGCCGCATCGCGGCATCATCGTCGGCGAGGAGGACGGTGGTCTGGTCGGGAGACTTCTCCACCCGCGGCTCGGGGGGCGGGGCGGCGCGCTCGGCCAGCGGGGCCGCGGCCGGCTGCGCCGCGTATCCGGGGACGTCACCCAGCACCCGCTCGACTTCCTCGTAGCTCGTGGCGCCGCGCCAGACGCGTGACAG
>ERZ795053.3673-NODE-3673-length-17257-cov-10.357110_pt1 | contig 17257 bp, 19 predicted proteins | sample MGYA00375137_ERZ795053 | MGnify/ENA primary metagenome ERZ795053 (study PRJEB30182, sample SAMN05720284) | activated sludge metagenome | isolation source: Anaerobic digester | place: Hong Kong | collected 2014-12-17 ...
AAGTAATTTACTCATTAATAACTTTTTATATCACAACCTCCAAACAGAACAAATCCTTTTATTACCAATTCGTTTTTATTTGCTGTAGTGGTTGCCGGCATTTTCCGTTTATCGGAAACTCCTCCAAAAATCGAAACTGTTTCAATTTTTAGTTTCCAGTCGGTTGGAATAATTATTTTGGCTCCGCCAAATATGCAAAGGATATCTATAATGTTAGAACCTGGTGCTAGGTTGGCTTTTGTTAAATCGATAGTAGAACCTCCAAAAATGCTGGTGATTTTGCCTCCAAGAAAATTCTGCGAATTTATCTGCTGTTCCGAACCGCTAAAAATATTTACATCATCAATTATATCGTCGGAGGTAACAGAACGGTTAAAGCGATTTTTTCGGTGCGACGAGGTGCTTATAAGCGAAATGCCAATTAACAGTATTACGGCAGGCCAAATTAATTTTCCGATATGTATTGGTAGCGGATAAAATTTGGCTAAAAGGAAAAATGCTCCAACGGCAATCAATATGATTCCGGTAATTCTGGATTCTTGTTTGGAAACAATCAGTAAGCCTATAACAATAATTAAGGCCTGCCATGTAAAAATATACCGTTTCCAATGAATTGTCGATATATCGAAATTGTCAATTAAGAGCAAAGCCGAAATGGCTATCAGTATTATGCCTAGTACAATTCTAGTACTATTGGATTCGTGTTTGCGTTCAATTGTTTCCATTGGTTCCAGTATTGGTTATTGGTATAAATTTAGCGGATTTTTTTGTAATAATGTTTGGAATTTCCCTGTTCTCCAAATCCTATTTCATCGCCGGTTAGTTGAATACGAGCCTCCAGACAGCTTTTACAATCGTCGGCAGCGTCGTCAACACATGGCTTGTTTTCGTAAAGTTTATAGTTATTTCTGTAAATTCCCGGTGTAATGTTAGGCATAATAACGTTAGCGCCGACTTTAATGGCTTTTTCGCGTCCCAATGGGTCGATAGCCTGAAGAGCCGTTGGAGCGGCAATGTTGATATCCTTCATTAAAATACGAAGTAGGGCATACATCTTAAGCGAGAGGTCGAGCCTTTCCTGAAGAGGAAGCAAAGTGTTGCTATATTCAAATAAAGGTGTGTCTGGATGTTCCACGTACGGTCCCATTCCAACCATATCGATGTCGAATTCCTGCATCCAGAGCAAGTCTTCGGCTAAATGTTCCAGAGTTTGAAAGGGTAATCCAATCATTACGCCGGACCCTACCTGATACCCTATGCGTTGTAACGATTTCAAACAATTTAGCCTTGTGTCGTAATCGTGGAGTAAATTATTGGGATGTATTTTGTGGTACAAATCCTTATTGGAACTCTCTATTCGGAGCAAGTATCTTATAGCGCCTTTGTCGAACCATTCTTGGTAGGTTTCCTCGGTTTGTTCGCCTAACGAAAGGGTTATTCCCAGTTCGTTGTTAGTGGCCTTATTTATCTTATCGAGAAGATTATTGATACGTTCAATGAAATCGTTGCTGTTTAGTTCTCCTGTTTGTATGGCAAGACTGGCATACTTGCTTTGCCATGCAAATTTTGCAGTTTCCACCACCTCTTCATCGTCAAGGTTGTAACGGCTAACCTTTGAATTTCCACTTCGAATTCCACAATACAGGCAATTTTTTCGGCAAATGTTCGAGAGTTCAATTAGTCCCCGGAAATATACTTTGCGTCCAACGTACTGTTCCTTAACTTCGGCGGCCTTTTCGAACAGGGCAGTTTTAGCATCGCCGGTTAAACTTAAAAGGTAAATTAGGTCGCTTTTAGTGAACGAAGATTTGTTTAGTAAACTCTTAACTCCCGAAACATTCATAATTTAATATCAAAAATTGCCGCTATTTGAACTCTATGTTTTATCTTTACTCGTACATAAGGTTGCAAACATACATATTTTATTTAACACAAGCCATGAACCGAAGTCAGCTTTTAAGCAGAATAATCCTTGTTATAAAACAACTTAAGGACGAGGCCAAGCAGGTGTTTAACCCTGAAAATATTTTACCCAATTCGGAGTATTTAATCGAGGAGTTTTTTCAGCAAAAATTTACTCCTTACCTCGAAAAAGTTAAGGAGGAGATTAGACAATTACCACAGGATGAGTATGTAGCAGTGGAATTGGATGCTTGGGTAAAAGTGCTTAGGAGTAAGTTATCCGAAATAGATTCTGGCAAGTATAAAGAGGAATATGCCGAAGTGCTTTACATAAAGCGTAGATTTTATCCTTTGCTTATCGATACGCTAAAGGAGTTGGAACTTGAGGTTCTCGAGAAAGAGTTCGATGCTAAAGCCGATCAGGATGAAAACATTCAGTATGGCGAGCATACGGTATTGCTTTCGGTGGATGTTATTGCGGCTTCCATTGCCTTGTTGTATAATTTCAATATAATATCGCCAAATAATTCGTTAGAAAACATCTGTAAGCATTTTGCTTCGCTAACGGGTTATTCGTGGGAGGAACTATTTAGAATTGTTGAGTTAGACAGGCAAAACGGGCGGTTAAGGGCAAAGGTAAACCGTTCGGAGTTGAAAATTTTGCTAAAGTTGTTGCACAGCATGACCAGTCGTACCGAATACGCACTGTCGTACGAAGAATAGCTTGTTAATTGTAGGGAATACAGCGGTAAGGCAAATTAATTTCGGGAAGTTCAAACAGTACAATCCCTTCGCTTAGGAGGTCTTCGTCGTTCTCGTAGTAATTCCAAATAACTTCAATATCGAATTGATTATTTTTGAACATGGCTATTTTTCGAAGTACTTCCCTTAAATATCTGTACGACGACGAGTTTATGTACTTGAAGTTTAAATCAACTATAATTTTTGAAGGTGGTAAATTCTTAGTAAACTCGTAGTATTCGTCGAGCCAATCCAAAACAACCTGGTAAAACTCCTTAGCATTTTCGGGATGCGAAATTCCTGACATGGAAAACACCTTGGTGTCCGGGTTAAAATATATTTCGGGAGAATCTACTTCGGCTTCAATTCTTAAGGGCTCCATAAATACTATTCCTTTTAATTTATCTATGTAAAGTTATTACAATATACTATTTATGCTACTAAAACAACCTTCTTCTTTGATAAAACTAAAATTTGTTTCAATAAACAAATTTAAAGTATAGATTAAGGTTATTATTCGCTAAACAAAATACTTTGAGGGTTCTGTTCGTTAATATTGTAAAGTTATAATAATATGTCTTAAAATTTATTGAACCTATAAAATTCGTAAACAAATTTAAACTGTTTGTCATTAAAAGATTGATATGTGAGTTATTGGTATTATATTTGCAATTATACTTATGGTTCCTTATAAGTTTAGTTAGTTTGTTTCGCAGGATTGAAAAAAGGAACCTAATCGATTTCAAGTAAATCGTGTGTTTGGGAGAAGGGAGCGGAAGCTCCCTTCATTCGTTTACTTCTTAAAAATAAAATATACAGCCAAGATTAGAAAAATGAAACCGATAATATGGTTGTACCGTATTGTTTCGGTTTTAAAGGCTATAAACGTAAATACCATAAATACCGACAGGGTAATAACCTCTTGAATTACCTTCAGTTCGACAAGCGAAAATGGACCGCCGTTTTCTTTAAACCCTATTCGGTTGGCAGGAACCTGAAAAAAATATTCGAATAATGCTATTCCCCAACTAATTAGCACTATTTCTACTAAGTTAAGGTTGCCAAACCATTTCATTTCCTTAAATTTTAAATGGCCATACCATGCCAAGGTCATAAAGGAGTTCGAAATAATTAGCAGTAAAATGGTGTATAATCCTTTTAGAGTCATATCTCAGAAAAAATGTTTGCAAATGTAGTCGATTTTCATCTCCATTATCATATCATTAAAATATTGAAGTTGATTATTTCTGTTTTTGTTTTTTAGGTGAAATTTATACCGACTAATTGTTGGTAAATTAAATTGCTAGGTGAATTCTAATGCCAATACTTTTGTTACAAATGGCAAATCGGTTACCTTTACAGCAAATATATTTTCGATTATGTTAACATCCATGACCGGCTACGGCAAGGCAGAGATGCAAATGACCGGTAAAAAAATAATTGCCGAAGTTCGCTCGCTTAATAGTAAGCAACTCGATTTAAATGTAAAGTTGCCATTGCGGTATAGAGAGGTGGAAATGGAAATACGTTCCATTGTGTCGGAATTGATGGTTAGGGGTAAAGTCGATTTTCAAATTTTTATTGAAGATGACGAAGCTGCATCGGTTACGCCAATAAACGAGGCCATATTCGATGGCTACTTTTCGCAGGTAAAGCAAATTTCCGATAAGTATGGGTTAAATATAAACAACGAGTTGCTAATTCAAACAATATTGCGTTTGCCCGATGTAATGAAATCGCCTAAGGATGATGTAGAGGAAAGCGAATATAATGTTGTAAAGGATGTTGCAAAGTTGGCAGTGTTGCAGTTAAACGAGTTTAGGGTTCAGGAAGGAAATGCCTTGGCAGCCGATATTGTAAAACGCGTTAACAATATCCTTGCATTTTTGGAGCAGGTTGCACCGTTCGAGAGCAGCCGTATAGAAACAATAAAGGTACGGTTAAGCGATAATTTGAAAGGTATATCGGAAAATGTGAAGGTTGATGCCGACAGATTCGAGCAGGAGTTGATATACTACTTAGAAAAGTTAGATATAACGGAGGAAAAGGTAAGGCTGAAAAATCACTGTAAATACTTTTTAGAAACAGTAAAATCCGACGAACCGGTTGGTCGTAAGTTGGGGTTTATTGCGCAGGAAATGGGACGCGAAATAAATACGCTGGGTTCCAAAGCCAACAATGTTGATATTCAAAAACTCGTTGTAAGAATGAAGGATGAGTTGGAAAAAATAAAGGAACAGTCGTTAAACATTCTGTAGTTTAATAGGTAACACATCATTTTATTTGAAATTATAAGAATATGGATGGGAAGTTGCTAATTTTTTCTGCACCGTCGGGTGCTGGCAAAACAACCATTGTAAAGCATTTGATTTCTGTTTTTCCGAGCCTTGAGTTTTCCATTTCGGCTTGTAGTCGTAAGCCTCGTAACGGTGAGGTTAATGGCGTTGATTACTATTTTTTAACGCCCGAAGATTTTAGGCAAAGAATTGAAAATAACGAATTTGTGGAATGGGAGGAGGTGTATCCTGGTTTGTACTACGGAACACTTTGGTCCGAAGTGCGGAAAATCTGGGGCAAGGGGCATCATGTTGTGTTTGATGTAGATGTAAAGGGTGGCTTAAATTTGAAGAAAAAATTTCCGAATAATTCATTGGCTGTTTTTGTAATGCCCCCGTCAATCGACGATTTGAAGCAACGATTGCTAAAGCGTGGAACGGAGAGCGAGGAATCCATAGGTACGCGTATAGGCAAGGCCGAACACGAAATGACTTTTGCCAAGCAATTCGATAAGATTATTGTGAATAATCAGGTGGAAACGGCATTTGCCGAGGCCGAAAAGGTGGTTACTGACTTTATAAAATAGTAAGGAATTTTGCTTCAAAATAGATATATTTGCATATAACCGCAATATAATACTAGTTTACAGTGAAAGTAGGACTCTTTTTTGGTTCGTTTAACCCAATACATACGGGACATTTGGTTATTGCAGAGTATATTTTGGAATTTTCCGATTTGGACGAAGTTTGGTTTGTTGTAAGTCCACAAAATCCATTTAAGGTAAATGGCGATTTAGTTAAGGATACCGATAGGTTAGCAATGGTTAAGTTGGCAATACCCGAAAATGAGCCACGTATTAAGTTGTGTTCCATCGAAATGGACATGCCGCGACCGTCGTTTACTATAGATACATTAAAACGACTAAAAACGGAAAATACTCAAATGCAGTTTGTTGTAATAATGGGATCCGATACCGAAAAGTCGCTTTCGAAATGGAAAAACTATGACGAACTTATTAGCAATTTCGATTTCTACATTTATCCGCGGGAGGCTACTGCCTATATCGAAAAATTCCCTAACGAGCACTTTTCACTAATCGATGCTCCAATATTGGGTATTTCGTCAACGCAAATTCGCGAGTTAATTCAAAAGGGATGTAATGTTTCCGGTTATGTCCCGGATGACGTATGGGATTATATTGTTAAAAATAAACTTTTTGGCTATTCTGGTGTTCATAACTACGATTATGAATAAGCAAGATATACTAACATTAATGGATGGCGGTTTTTGGGGTGAGGCCTTAAAAGAAACCGCAGAGTTACCCGAAACCAGTGCGGATACATGGTTTTTAAGGAGTAAAATTTATTCACGCTTGGGACGTATGGCCGATTCGCTCAGCTGTTTAAACAAAACGTTGGATATAAATCCTAACCATGAGGAGGCGAAAGTTATGGTAGAACTTTCGCAGAGCATATACGCGTTTCGGGATCCTAATCGGTATAACCCATAAAAAAACTCCCTGAAAAAGGGAGTTTTTTTATGAAGTTCAACTAACTAATCTGTATTAGTTCATTTTCTTTACTATTTCCATACCTTTTTGAATGGCCTCTTTGTTAGCAGGAATTAGGTTGTGGTGACGAGCCGGTAACGATTTTTCCAACCCTTTAACCACATTATCCAGTTTAACAATAGGCTTAACTTTTAGAAAAGCGCCCAAAACAATCATGTTGAATGTTTTAGCATTTTTCATACGAGCGGCTTCTTCGGCAGCGTCAATTTCGTAAACGGAAATATCTTTACGTTCAGGAGGTCTGGTAATACCATTTGGATCGTAAATTAAAACTCCGCCTGGTTTAACCATTTTCTCAAATTTATCCATTGACTGCTGGTTAAGAATAATGGCTGTATCGAACTCCTGAATGATAGGAGAGCTGATACGAGAATCGCTAAGAATTACGGTAACATTAGCAGTACCACCACGCATTTCAGGCCCGTACGATGGCATCCACGACACCTCTTGATCTTGCATGATACCGGAGTAGGCAAGAATTTTACCCATCGATAAAACACCTTGTCCACCAAATCCGGCTATTATTATTTCTTCAGTCATTGTTGTAATTATTTGCAGTTACCAATTTATTCATCTTTCATATCGCCAAGTGGATAGAATGGGAACATATTTTCAACCATCCATTCGTTGGCTTTTACAGGAGGCATTTTCCAACCCGAGTTACAGGTTGAAACAACTTCGATAAACGAAGTGCCTTTATTCTTTCCTGTGTTCTCGAAAGCTTTGGTAATAGCCTTTTTAAGTTTACGAACAGCGGCTGGAGTATGTCCCGATTGACGGGTAACGTAGCATGTTCCTGGTAGTTGTGCTATTAATTCGGTTATTTTCAAAGGATAACCATTTAGATCAACTCTACGTCCGTAAGGGGTGGTGGCTGTTTTCATTCCTTCCAAAGTGGTAGGAGCCATTTGTCCTCCGGTCATACCGTAAATAGCATTGTTAATGAATATTACGGTAATATTTTCACCGCGGTTACATGCGTGCATAATTTCGGCAGTACCAATTGATGCCAAATCGCCGTCGCCTTGATATGTGAAAACATATTTTTCAGGATGTAAACGGCTAATAGCTGTAGCAATGGCAGGAGCACGTCCGTGTGCTGCTTCTTGCCAGTCGATATCAAGATAGTTGTATGCAAGTACCGAACATCCTACAGGTGATACGGCAATTGTTTTATCCTGAATACCCATTTCTTCAATAACTTCGGCAATAATTTTATGCACAACGCCATGTGTACAACCTGGGCAGTAGTGCATTATGTTGTCGGTTAAAACCTTCGATTTGGAGTAAACCAGGTTTTCCTCTTTAATAATATCTTTTACGTCCATTTCGCTTAAGCTTTAATAAATTTTTCTTCAAGTGCTTCTACTACTTCATTTGGTGTTGGAATAACACCGCCCATACGGCCAAAATGTTCAACGTTAACTTTGCCGTTAACGGCTAAACGAACATCTTCAACCATTTGGCCAGCGCTCATTTCAACCGAAAGAATGCCCTTAAGTTGAGGAAGAAGTTCTTGTATAGCTTTCGAAGGATATGGGAATAGTGTTATTGGACGTAATAGGCCAACTTTAATTCCCTTTCCGCGTGCAATATCTATTGCCTTTTGGCAAACACGACTCGACGATCCGTATGCAACTAGCAAGTATTCTGCATCGTCACATGCAATCTTTTCAAATCTAACTTCTTTATCTTGAATTTCTTTGTATTTATTTTGAAGTTTGATGTTGAATTTTTCTTGACTTCCTGCGTCAAGGTCAAGAGAGGTTATGATGTTACGTTTACGATCGGCAGTTTTTCCGGTTGTAGCCCATGAGCCGTAACGTTTAATAATCTCTTCGTTGGTAAGGCGTGGTTTGTAGTCACCTAGTTGAACTTTTTCCATCATCTGACCGATAACTCCGTCGGAGAGGATCATGGCAGGGTTACGGTATTTAAAGGCAAGTTCGAAACCAAGATCAACAAAATCGTACATTTCCTGAACCGATGCCGGTGCAAGAACAATTAGTTTATAGTCGCCATGTCCGCCACCCTTAACTGCCTGAAAGTAGTCGCTCTGAGCAGGTTGGATGGTTCCTAAACCTGGACCTCCACGAACAACATTAACAACCAAGCAAGGTAGTTCGGCACCGGCTATGTAAGTAATGCCTTCTTGTTTTAGGCTAATACCGGGGCTCGATGACGATGTCATTACTTTTTTACCGCAGCCTGCTCCGCCGTAAACCATGTTAATGGCGGCTAGTTCGCTTTCGGCTTGAAGAACAACCATGCCGGTTTCGTCCCATGGCATACGAGCCATAAGAGTTTCCAGCACTTCGGATTGGGGAGTGATGGGGTAGCCAAAGTAACCGTCACAACCACATCTAATGGCGGCTTCGGCAATTGCCTCATTCCCTTTCATCAGTCTTAATTCTGCCATTTCTATGATGATTTAATTTAAAAACCTTTTTAAAGCTATGCGTTAGCTTCTAATTTTACTTTATAAACCGATATTATAGAATCGGGACATACCATTGCGCAGTTAGCGCAGCCAATACAGGCTTCAGGATTGGCCATGTAAGCATAGTTGTATCCCTTGCCGTTAACTTCCTTTGCCAACGCGATAACGCTGGAAGGGCAAGCAACAGCACAAAGTCCACAGCCTTTACATTTTTCTACATCGACCACAATTGCTCCTCTTACTTTTGCCATAATTTTAACTAATAAAGTTTACGTTTATGTTTTACTTAATTGGATGATGTTCGTTAAATTGTTTTAGTCTGTACTCAAGGTCGTCGAACTGATTCCTTAAAACTTGCGATACGCAAGCCCGTAATCCCTCTACGTGTTCGCTACCGGTTATAGCCAACGATATTGCACTAATTCCGTAGTAGAGTAGTTCTTCGATAAGTTCTTCACCCGAAAGTCCTGGGTAGGAGATGGTAAAGTAAAAGCCGTCAGCCAAAGGCTTGTCTTCATCTTTGTCGTAAACAATTTTGAAACCGTTATTGGTAAACAGTTTCTTCATTATTTTGGCTTTTTCACCGTACTCCTTGATGTTTTCAACGAAGTTGAATTCTCCATCGTTTACAGCCTTTAGTATAGCCGCAAGGCCGAATTGGGTGGAATGACATACTCCGGAAGATAGCGCGTAAATAGCACCGTAAAGCATGGCGTATCCAAACTCGTCGGAATTAAAGTAACGTTTTAAATCGGGGAAACGTTTTTTGTATAGTTTATTGCTGATAACAATACATCCGATTCGTTGTCCTGCGTAGGAAAATATTTTTGAACTGGAAACCAACATTAGCCAATTGTCTGTGTAGTTGGCCACAGATGGTTGATAAGGTGGTTCGCCGGGTTTCGAAAGATCCTTACGAAAATCCATGGCAAAGTAGGCTAAATCCTCAACAACTGTTATTTCGTACTTAGTTGCCAACTCACCTATGGTTTGCAGTTCCTTTTCGGTAAAGCAAATCCACGATGGGTTGTTAGGATTCGAGTAAAGAATGGTGGATATGTTGCCTTTCTTTAGGTATGATTCTAACTTTTCGCGAAGTTTGTCGCCTCTGTAGTTATAAACATCGAAGGTTTCGTAGTTCATACCCAACACCTTAAGTTGTTGTTTTTGAACTGGAAATCCGGGATCGATAAAGAGTACAGTATCCTTTTGCTTAAAGCAACGATTGGTAATTAAAAAGGCAGCCATACCTCCTTGCATGGAACCTACGGAAGGAATGCAGCCTTGCTCGTCAACATCAATATTAATGAAGTTTTTTATGAAACGGGCCATTTCGTGCTTTAATTCGGGAATACCGTCTATCATAGGATACTTGGAAGCAACGCCACGTTTCAACGCTGCAATTTCAGCATCAATCCCAATTTTAACGGGATCAAGTCCCGGAACGCCCATCTCCATTCGAACAAACTTTTTACCGCTGGCTTTTTCTATTTCGTTAATTAAGCGGACAATTTCACGAATGGTTGCTTTCCCTACTTTATTGGTAAGATTTAATTCGTTGATTTTATCTCTTACAATGTTGTAAGGTATAGGAGTATTTTTTGTTTCAACTATATTGCCCATTGTATGAGTGTATTAGTAAATAAAACGCTTTATAGCAACGTTTTACTTGTTTTTCTTAAATTCGCTACAATTTTAGTAAATTTTTGATGATTATAAAAGAAATTACTTTAAAAACTTATAAATTGTAATTTATTGTTAATTATTAGAAATACTTTTATGCTAATAGTGTTGTATTTACTTATAAAATGATTTTTTAAGTTAAAGAAGTTTAACTTGACTAATTAAGATGTATGGATTATAAATTAAAAACCCTGATAATTAGTTGGAAACAATCATCAGGGTTTTAGAGTAAGTTTGACGCAACTCTTTACTTGAGAAGAATTCAATTTATAAAGGTCATTGAAATGAGGTTAAGATAATATTTCAGCCTCTGCAGGTTCTTTTTGGCTTTGAACTTTTTTCTTTTTCGGTTCTAAATTGTTTAACATCACTTCTGCAATGTCCAGAACTTTGACTGTTTCCTGAGCCATTGCCAATGTTTTTTTGCACATAGGACACGCAGTGGCAAGCAGGTTGTTTTTTCCGTCGTATAGTTGAAAAACGGCATCGCTGGCTATAGCCATTTTTTGAGGTAGCGAGATGTTGGTTATTCCTAAACTTCCCCCGCAGCACAGCGATTTTTCACCGGTATTTTTCTTGTTTTCTTCTAAAATGAAAGAATTCTTTAGAAGTTCTCGTGGTTCTTTTGTAATGCCCAATCCTCGGCTTAACTCACAAGGATCGTGGTATATAATTTTTTCTCCGGTATTTTTAAACGTTAACTTATGCTGCTTTGCTAGGTCGTTTAAAAACTGACTATGGTGTAAAACCGGCATGTTAAGCCTATAGTTGTGCTTAAACTCGCTTGCACAAATAGGACACGAAGTGACTAAAATATCGGCATTTGTTTCGTTTATAATTGTATTGTTTTTATCGATAAGTTGCTTTGCTGCATCAACCTGACCGTTTTGTTGAAGTGGTCGTCCACAGCAAATAGAGCCGTCTTTATCGATAAACGTGTAATCAACTCCTGCTTCGTCGAAAAGGGCAAGGGTAGATTTTATTACCGATGGTGTTAAATGTCCCATACAACCTGCAAAATAGGCAACTTTTGCTTTAGGATACTTGTGTTCGCTTAGGTAATCATAGTTTGATGTTCCAAAGAGTGGAAATTCGTTTCGTTCGTTTTTGCGAATTTGAGTAACCTCTATTCCAACCGGACAGGCATCGAGACATCTCATGCAAAGCATACAGGTTTCGCGTAACCGTTCGTTTGGTTTGCTGTAGCGCAAATCGCGAAGAAAGTATGCAGGTTGAGTGTCGCTGATATTAAGCGTTGTGCTAAGTTGGCAGGCATCAATACAAATACCGCAACGTGAGCAAGCATTTAGTTCGATGGTGGTAAAAGTGGAATGGTTATTTTTTTCTTTAACACCATATTTTCGGAGGAAAATAAGTAGAATTTCGGTAGGAATGTGCATGTACCTGGAAAATGGAAGTGCTATGAAGAATACTCCCAATGAGATAGAATATGCCCACCATGCAGGGTAGTACAAGTAGTCGAGGGGAAGATTATAGATAACCCATTGCCCTAAAAAGTTTGTAAAGAAGTGTCCTGTATTGTAAAGCCCGGCAGTTACACTTTCCGCAAAAAGCCGAAGTGGAAAAATAAACCATAGCGCTGTAATTGCAACCCTGTCGATAAGGATATGCTTGGTAGTTCTGCGCATTCCCAAGGCACGGCTACGAAAGCGTTTAAAAAATGCAAGTCCAATGGATGTCATTACCAGCAGCAAGAAGAAATCCATCAGAAATGTAAAAATTTCTTCGTATTCGTGAAGCGGAGTTAAATCGTGACGGAAAAATTCGAAAAAGATAGGGTAGTACGGTGGATTAATAACTCCGTGAGGGTAGAGTCGGGCTTCGAAATTTCCCAGCACAATAAGCATAAACCATCCAAAGGCAAGTCCCATGTGCATAAAGCCCAATACTGCATTTTTCTTGTAAATGTTATGATGAAGTAATCCTTCCCTGAATGATTCCCAAATGGCTTTAATTGTCCGAAGCGTAAAAAGTCGTTTCCAAACAATCTTTTGTTCACGACGCGATAAACGAACAATCCATATTGTCCATATTACCAGTATGTAAAGCAGTACAAAACTTAGTCCAATTGTGAACGGGAGTGTAAACGTAGGGTACCTCATGGTTTAAAAATTTGATTTGCTTTTCTAATAAGCATTACAATATTTCTGGTGTTTACGTTTCGTGGACATACTAAAATACACTTTCCGCACAGCATACATTTTTCCGATTCGCTAAAAGCCTTCGAAATTTCTCCGCGTCTTATGCTATGTGTGAGTTCTCGGAAACTGAAATCGGTAAATTTCCCGGCGGTACACGTTGCTGCGCAGCTGCCGCAGGATATACAATGATTAAAAGTTTCGTCCCTTTCGGCCAACCATTTGGCAAGGCTAAGGTCAGCCTTGTCCATGTTGTGGACGGTTATTGGCATGGGAGTGTATCCAAAATCAATCATGCTACTTAGAACTTAAATACTGATGAATTTCGATTGCCGCGGAGCGAGCCGCATTAACCGAGTCGGTGATGTTATTGGGACCGGTACATGCCCCGGCAGTAAATATGCCCTCTGCCTTGGTTTTTACAGGATTAATATGCTGGTCGATAATCTCTACAAACCCGTCTTTATTGGGTTTTAAATCCAGACCGGCAATAAGTTCGGAAGTTCCTTCCGCAGGCGACATACCTACCATTAATACAACCAAATCAACTGACATTTTTAACGGTTTTGCAGAAAGAGTGTCTTCTGTTTTAATTAGCACCCGACCGTCTTCCAGTTCACTGGTTTCCGATAGTCTTCCTCGCAGAAAGTTAACGCCTTTTTGTTGCGCTTCCTTATACAAATCCTCGTATCCCGGTCCGAACATTCGGAGGTCCATGTACAGACAGTATATTTCGGCACTTGGAATGGCCTCTTTTACTTCTATGGATTGTTTTACGGCTGTTACGCAGCAAACCTTGGAACAGTAAGGACGACTAACTTTTTCGTCGCGACTACCAACGCAATGAATAAAGGCTATACGTTGAGGCTGTTTGCCACTTTTGGTTACAGGATACCCGTGTTCCTTAAACATTGCTTCCAGTTCAGCCGATGTTATAACATTGTCGTAAATTCCGTATCCATACTCTTCTTTCTTTTCGGCGGGGAAAAGTTCAAATCCCGTAGCAATTAAAACAGCATCGGCATCGAAAGATTTGCCTTTTGCTTCGAGTGTAAATCGTGCCCCTTTTCGGGAAATCTTATCAATAGCAGTAGATAGAAATATTGCAGGATTTCCGTTTAAGTGCGATTTAAACTCGTTTACAACTTCCATAGAGTTTCTTCGATTGGGGAAAAGTCTGTCCCATTGGGCAACATGGCCACCGGGTGTTTTTTCACGCTCGAAAATGGTAACTGTATAGCCAAGTTGTGCCAACTTATTGGCGGCTTCCAAACCGGTTACTCCTCCACCGATAATTGCTACTTCTTTCATCCGTACAAAATATTTAGTATAGTAATAATCAAAATATTATAAATTCATTCTTAACGCTCTTTAATTGATCGGATGAAACACCCATGTTTTGTTCATTCGTATTTGTATAACCTGCATTAAATGGGTGTTTCATTAGAATCTATTTAATACTTGAAAAGAATGTACGCTTAGTCTTTAATAAATTTGAGTCCTTTGGGAAGACCTAAATCTTCACCGTTGGGCCCTTTATACTTATCGTCGGGATTATACTCCACACCAATTTTTTTGAGTAACGGCTCAATATCGGTTTGGTGCATTTGAAGCCCCATTTTCCAAGGGTCGAAACCCAAAACAATCCCGGCAACTTCCTCGTAAGATAAAACCGGAATACCTTCGCCGTTAGCACCATAGGTTTTTCCTTCCATTTCTTCCAGCGCGTATTGCCACCTATCCATAAAGTAGTTACATCCCGGGCAGTTGGTTATAATTAAATCGGGTTTATATGGCTCCATGGAAGCGAACTTCTTTTTAGATGCAGAAATAGAGTAACCCCTGTTTGCCTGAACAAAGTATTGACGAAAACCGAAACCGCAGCAATGCCTACGTTCTGGATAGTCGATAACTTCTCCGCCAAATGTCTCAACCAATCCGGCGAGAACCTGAGGGTACTCTGCACCTCCAACACCTTTGCTGGGAAACATTTTTGAATAGTGACAACCTATGTGATCAACAACCTTCAGTGGTTCCCCGGTTTCTTTATTTACCAAACGGTACTTTGCCTTTGCGGCTATTTCGTTACGGAATTTGTAAATTACATCGCTGGTATGAACCAAATTAGCGGGTTCTTCAAATTCTCTTCCTGTTGCTTTGCGTAGGTAATCGCGGGTTCTTTGTTTTTCCTCCGGAAAATGGTGCCATGTATCCAAAATTTCGGAGTAAATTCCGAATGAGGTAACGCACGATGGCGTATAGTTTTCGTATCCGTTTTCGCGCATTAATGCAAAGTTCCGGGCAACTACGGTTTGAATTGTTGAAAATGGAACAACTTCGGTATGATATGCAATGCCCGTACAGGTTGTATGATTAGGGTCTTCGTAAACATCCTTACCAAGAACATCGCGTAGAATTTTAAGATAAGCAGTATCGCTTCCGGGGAAGAAAGTTTGCCTTATACAACTCCGAACAAAGTAAAACTTGTCGTCGGCAATTTCCTTTTGATATTCACTCCAAATTTTCTTTTTTCCTTCTTTTTTCATTGTAAGTCTTACTTATTTTCGGTTGTGTTTATTGGGCGTGTTGTAGGTATAAACGTGTCTGAAGTAGGTTGACGATTTGCTTGTTTTTTCTCCGATGTCAAGATTCATTTCCTCCGCCTTTTGGGCAGAATTGTTTTCAATTTTATCAAACCAATCTATTCCGCCTGTTACTTCAAAAATCTTTTCGAGTTCATCCAAATTCTCCTTGGCGATGTTACGCATTGCGCCGGGACCATCGCCTTTATAGTTTGCTCCAACCTTGGCAAGTACCTTTTCCCTGTTATCGCGAACCCATTGCCAAACCGGTCCCAATTCGGGAAACATGCTTAATTCTGTATGGTCGAAATGAACGCAGTACCCTGTTTCCAGAATGGAATTGCCAAGCATACGTTTTAGCGATAGTTGCTGGCGTCCTTTTTCCGATTCTATAAAATATCCTTTTTCGATGGATAGCCCTCTTAATGCCTGAACAACCAATCCCGGTGCGTTATTTCTGGGGCAACGGGTTTTACAGCTCATACACTCCCCACAGTACCAAATAGTATCGCTTTTTAGCAGGCCTTCAATAATAGAATCGTCGCGGGTTTGAACCATGTTAACAATGCTGCGGGGTTCGTAGTCGTAAACTTCGGCAGCCGGACAAATGGCCGTACACGTGCCGCAGTTAATACAACCGTTAATACCTTCCACAAAGCGAACATCGTTGTTTAATTTATCGAATAGTGCACCCATAGTGCAAATTTTATGGTTTAAGTTAGATTATACCTAGCAAATTTATCAAAATATCTTTACGGAGATATGGTTTTTCCCTCTTATGGTTGATTTATTGAAATTTAACTCTTAGTGATTAAGCGCCTTATTAATGTAATTTTTATTGTGTCTAAATACATATTGCTATTTGTTTAGTTAACGCATAAAGTTAATTTCGTAACCAAAATGATAATAGTATGCTCGATTTTTCAAATACTTCTATAAATGAGGTGATTGCTCATACGGTAGGGGGTTCTGACGATGACTTAGTTCTATCTGCCAGTACCATTAATTTAAATGATAGTTTATTGGCTAACCTGTTAAATGATTATTTTTTAGGTAGTTTTAAAGGAGCCGGATTTTATTCGTTGCATCACGATTCCGAATTGAACCTTAACGAAATTTATAGTTATTGTAAGGATTACTTTCAGGGTGAAATCGATTTTATAGATTTTTCCCGACGGGTGGCTAATCATCTAAAGCACGTTTCTACGCATCCTAATATAAAAAGTGGAGAGTTGTATATTGCGTCATTCAGCGATATGGTAGTGGATGATGAGCTGGTTGATGGTATTGGAATATTTAAGTCGGAGAGCAAGGAGCGATTTTTAAAGGTTAATAGGGGTGCCAGCATTAGTGTTTCCTGTGAGTTTGGAGCTAGTCCTCGAAAACTCGATAAGGGATGTTTGGTGTTTAATACCGAGCAGGAGTTGGGCTTTAAGTTATGTGTTGTTGACAATACAAACCGTGATGAAGCAAAGTATTGGCTTAACGATTTTTTAAGGGCAAAACCGCGTAACGACGATTTTTATCAAACTAAGCAGGCCATAAACCTTTGCCATGAGTTTGTTCAGGAGGTGGTGAAACCCGAAAATCAGTTTCCCATGGTTGAGCAAGCCGACTTGCTTTGTAAGTCACGCGATTTCTTTAAGGTAAATGATGTGTTTAAGCAGGATGAGTTTGAAGAGGAAGTAATACAAAAGCCCGAAATGGTTGAAGCCTTTAGGGATTTCAAACAGAAGTATGAAGTTGAGCAGGGCTTTAATATTCCCGATGGGTTTAAAATATCGACCGATGCAACTCGCCAATCGCAGAAGTTTTTCAAGAGTATTATAAAACTCGACAGAAATTTTCATGTTTACATTCATGGTTCACGCGAGAGGGTTGAGCGTGGCTTTGACGCCGATGC
>ERZ795053.3675-NODE-3675-length-17254-cov-9.879063_pt1 | contig 17254 bp, 16 predicted proteins | sample MGYA00375137_ERZ795053 | MGnify/ENA primary metagenome ERZ795053 (study PRJEB30182, sample SAMN05720284) | activated sludge metagenome | isolation source: Anaerobic digester | place: Hong Kong | collected 2014-12-17 ...
TCCTGTTCTTCATCATCGGCAACGGCGCGCGGTCCATCATCGAGGAGCGCCGGGAGGGAACCCTGCCCCGCATCCTTGCCGCCCCGGTCTCGCCTGCGTCGGTGCTGCTGGGCAAGACCGTGGGCGTGCTGATCGTCGGGATCGTGAGTATGACCCTGGTGTGGCTGATCACGTGGCTGGGCTTCGGAGCCTACTGGGGAGACCCCATCGGGGTATTCCTGGTGATCGTCGCCGCCGTGGTCGCGATCGCCGGTATCTCGCTGCTCATCACCGGCCTGGCGCGCACTGAGAACCAGGCCGACGCGCTCACCACGATCATCGCGTTGCTGTTCGCCGTGGCCGGTGGGACGTTCTTCTACGGTGCCTCCGGGGTGTTGTCCGACCTGCGGTTGTTCACGCCCAACGGGCAGGCACTGGCCGCGTTCGTGAACCTCGCGGCGGCTCAAGCCGACGTCGTCGAGGTGTTGCCGCAGATCCTGTTGCTGACCGGGATCGGGGTGGGCTGCGCCGCGGTCGGCCTGGTCGCTCTGCGGAACAAGGTGCTGACATGAGGGCTGTTCTCGCCACCGCCCGCACCGAGTGGGTGCGGTATTTCCGTGACCGGATCGCCATGTTCACCACGCTGGCGCTGCCCGTCGTGCTGGTGCTGTTGATCGGGCTGAGTTTCGGACAGAGCGCCGAACGGCTGCCGGTGGGGATGTTGCAGAGCGACCCCGGACCACTCGGAACCAGCCTGGTCGCCGAACTCGAGGACTCGCCGGCGATCGACGTCCAGCAGTACACCGACCGCAACGAGATGTACCGCGACATCCGTATGGGGCTGGTGGCCGGCGGGGTCGAGGTGCCCGCCGACGGCGAGCCGGTACAGATCTACGTGCAGCAGGCCTCGACCGGCGCCGGCGTCGTGGTGTCGACGGTGAACTCCGCGGCCGCGCAGATCAGCACCCGCGCCACGGCGATCGATGCGCTGAGTGAGCAGATCCCGACGCAGAAGGCTCGCACGGCCGTCGATCAGGCGATGGCCGACATCCCGTCGGTCGAGGTGGCGACGCGGGCCATCGGTGCGGTGAACGAGATGGACGAGAACCGTTTCGCGTCGGCAGTGCCGTCGCAGTTGATGCTGTTCACGTTCCTCAACGGGTTGCTCGGCGCCGCGGCGCTGGTGCAGGCGCGGCAACTCGGCGTCTTCCAACGCACGCTGGCGACCCCGCACGGCCTCGGGGTGTACCTGTCCGGACTGGGCCTCTCGCGGTTCCTCATCGCCATTCTGCAGGCGGTGATCCTGCTGGGTCTGGGCGTGTTGTGGTTCGGAATCAACCTCGGTGATCCCGTAGCCGTGACCGCACTCGTCCTCATCTACTCGGTGATCGCTGCGGCGGCAGGGATGCTGCTCGGCGGCGTGGTTCGCACGCCCGGGCAAGCAGTCGCAGTCGCGGTGCCGGCCGGCATCGTGATGGGCATGCTCGGCGGCTGCATGTGGCCGCTGTCGGTCGTGGGTACCACGATGCAACGCATCGGGCACCTGACGCCGCAGGCCTGGGCGATGGACTCCTGGAACGCGATCATCAACGAGGGTGCGGGGATCGGCGGGATCGCCGGCTACCTCGCGGTGCTGGTCGGTTTCGCGGTGGTCCTGTCCGCGCTCGCGGTGTGGGCGCTGGGCCGCCACGCGCGAACGGGCCGCTGAGACCGCCTGCGCCAAGGTTGAATGGAAACGACCACTGAGTTGTCGGATTCATTCAACCTTCGGGGCCAGGGGTGCACAGTTCGCGTGCGCTCAGCGGTACGCGGGGATCCCGGTGAGCGCCTCACCGACGACCAGCGTGTGCATCTCGTTCGTGCCCTCGTAGGTGAACACCGACTCCAGGTTGTTCATGTGCCGGATCACCGGGTACTCCAGCGTGATGCCGTTGCCACCCAGGATGTTTCGGCACTCGCGCGCGATCGCCAGCGCCTCCCGGGCGTTGTTCAATTTGCCGACACTGACCTGCTCGGGCCGGATCAGGTGCTCATCCTTCAGTCGGCCGAGGTGCAGGGCCAGCAGCATCCCCTTGCCCAGTTCCACGGCCATGTCCGCCAATTTCTTCTGGGTCAACTGGAACCCGGCGATCGGGCGGTCGAACTGCTCGCGGTTGACGCTGTAATCGATGGCTGTCTCGAGGCAGTCGCGCGCTGCACCGAGGGTGCCGAAGACGATGCCGTACCGCGCCTCGTTCAGGCACGACAGCGGTCCGCGCAGACCCACGACGCCGGGGAGGACGGCATCGGCGGGCAGTCGCACGTCGTCGAGGACGAGCTCGCTGGTGACCGACGCCCGCAGTGAGAGCTTCTTGTGGATCTCGATGGCCGTGAAGCCGGGGGTGTCGGTGGGTACGACGAAGCCACGGATCCCATCCTCGGTGCGCGCCCACACGACCGCGACGTCGGCGACGTTGCCGTTCGTGATCCACATCTTCGAACCGTTGAGGATCCAGTCGTCGCCGTCGCGCTTGGCGTGGGTGATCATCCCACCCGGGTTGGACCCGAAGTCCGGCTCGGTCAATCCGAAGCAGCCGATCTTCTCGCCGGCGGCCATGCCGGGCAACCACTGCTGCTTCTGCTCCTCGGAGCCGAAGGCGTGGATCGCGTACATGGCCAGCGACCCCTGGACGCTGACCAGCGAGCGGATCCCGGAATCCCCCGCCTCCAGTTCCAGGCAGGCCAGCCCGTAGGCGACCGCGGACGTGCCCTGGCAGCCGTACCCCTCCAGATGCATGCCGAGTACCCCGAGCTCGCCGAGTTCGCGGGCCAGTTCCCTCGCCGGGATCCGCCCGGCCTCGAACCAATCGGCGACCTCCGGTTTGATGCGGGTGTCCACGAAGTCGCGCACCACATCGCGGATGGCGCGTTCCTCCTCGTCCAGCAGATGATCGATGCCGAACAGCTCGAACGGGGACTGTGTCTTCATGGGGTTCTCCTGTGTGCGGGTTCTCGTCGAAGTGCTGCCGTCAGCCAGGACACTGAGTGCTGACGGTGTTCGTCGTGTAGTCGGATCGTGGTCTCGACGTCGTGCTCGCGGACCGCATCGAGCATCGCCGCGTGCTCGCGCCCGACGCGCTCCCGGTTGCCCGCCTGCTGGAAGTACAGGGATCGGTACACGTCGGACGCGTCCCAGAGTTGCCGCAGTAGCCGGCTGAGACGGGGCATCCCGGCGGCGTCGAACATGGCGAAATGGAAGTCACGGTTGGCGTGGGTGAGTGCCGCCATGTCGCGCTCGGCGGCCGCGGAGTCCACACGATCTGCGAGTTCCGCGATGGTGTTCACGTCCGCGTCGGTGAGGACGGGGATCCCGGCGGTGAGCGCCTCGGTCTCAAGGATCGTGCGCAGGCGGTAGACCTCGAGCAGGTCCGGGATGCTGAGGCGGGTGACGAAGTAGCCGCGATGGGGGACATGGGTGATCAGGCCCTCAGAGGCCAGGGTCTGCAGGGCTTCGCGCACCGGCACGCGGCTGACGCCGTGCTGCTCCGCAACGACTTCCTGCACGACCTGTTCACCGGGTCGCAGGGCTCCGGTGAGCACCTCGGTCCGCAGCGCCTCCAGCATCCGCTCCTGGGCGGTCACGACCGCTCCCGCAGAAGGGCCAGGACCTCGGCCCGGTCACTGTCGACCGCGGCTGGCGCGATCCGGTAGCCGGGTGGCGTGGCCATGTAGCGAACGGGGTTCGCGACCACCGGCGTCCCCTGCACCTGCGCGACGGGTTCCAGTCCGAGCCGGGATGCCAGATCGAAGGCCTGGTCGATGCCGTTGATCGGACCACACGGCACACCTGCTGCGGTGAGCAGTTGCTGCCACTGGTCGGCGTCGCGGGTCCGAAGTACGGCTTCGAGGTCCTCCTTCAAGGCATCGCGATGGCTGACCCGGTCGGTGTTCGTGCGGTAGGCGGGGTTGTCGTCGAGCTGCAGGACCTCAGCCAGCCTGCGGAACTGAGCGTCGTTGCCCACCGCGATGATCATCGGCCGGTCTGCGGTGGCGAACAGGTCGTACGGGGCGATGGACGGGTGGGCGTTGCCCATGCGTTCGGGCACGACCCCGGCTGCGACGTACGCCGAGGACTGGTTGACCAGGGACGACAGCAGCGACGCGAGCAGCGAGACCTCGAGGTGCTGACCCGCGCCTGTCTGTTCGCGGTGGCGCAACGCGGCCAGAATGCCCACCGTCGCATGCAAGCCGGTCAGGACGTCGACGACCGCGACCCCGGCTTTCGTCGGTTCGGCATCCCCGGTGATGCTCATCAACCCACCCATCGCCTGTACGAGCAGGTCGTACCCCGGCAGGTCGCGGCCTTCACCGCTGCCGAATCCACTGATCGAGCAGTAGACGACCGCGGGGTTGATCGCAGAGGTCGACTCGTAGTCCAGCCCGAATCGGGTCAGGCCGCCGGGCTTGTGGTTCTGCACCAGGACGTCGCAGGAGGCCGCCAGGTCTTGAGCGACTGCCAGATCCTCGCGGTCGGACAGGTCGAGGGCGATCGAGAGCTTGTTGCGGTTCACGGAGTGGAAGTAGGTGGATCGGCCGTCGGCCGAGAACGGTGGCCCCCAAGAGCGGGTGTCGTCGCCGGTACCGGGTCGTTCAACTTTCACGACCGTCGCCCCGAGGTCGCCCAACAGCATGGTCGCGTACGGTCCCGCCAGCACCCGTGAGAAGTCGGCGACGAGCACACCGTCGAGGGCGGTGGGGGGCATGCGCGACTCCTTGCATTCAATCAGAGTTCGATTGTATACAGTCTGCGCCGGGCGAGGCCAGTTGGCGTACAGAACTGGTTGGGCGGTCCCCTTTCCCGACCAGCAACACGCGAAGAGCGCGAGGAGAGGGTCGGGTTTCGCGGCGTGTCGCGTACGGAACTGGTTGTGACCGCAGGCCCTTGGACCAGTTCCGTACGCAGTCGCCGCCCTAGTTAGCCCAGCCACCCCCGCAGTCGCCTGAGCGCCTCGTCGAGCACCGCATCCCGCTTGCAGAAGGCCCACCGCGCGTACGGAGCGCTCACCTCCGGGTGGTCGCTGAGCGCCGAGAGCGGGATCGCGACCACTCCCGCCTCGTGCGGCACCCGCCGGCAGAACTCGTCGCCGTCGGTGAAACCGAGTGGGCGCACATCCGTGGTCGCGAAGTACGTCCCTTGCGGTGGGATCACCCGGAAGCCGAGTTCGGTCAGGCCGGCGCAGAGCCTGTCCCGTTTGGCCGCGAGGTCCGCGCGGAAGCCGTCGAAGTAGGTGTCGGGCAGGTGCAGGCCCACGGCCATCGCCTCCTGGAACGGTCCGCCGGAGACGTAGGACAGGTGCTGACGCACGACGCGCACCGGTCCGATCAGGTCCGGCGGTCCCGAGGCCCAGCCGACCTTCCACCCGGTGAACGAGAAGGACTTGCCTCCGGACCCGACGGTCACCGTGCGTTCGAACATCCCCGGCAGGCCGGCCAGCGGGACATGCACGTTGTCGTCGAACCAGAGGTGCTCGTACGCCTCGTCGGCGAGCACCAGGAGGTCGTGCTCGAAGGCGAACGCCGCGAGCGCCTCGACCTCGCCGCGTGTGAAGACCACTCCGGTGGGGTTGTGGGGACTGTTGACAACCAGCATCCGTGTCCGCGGTGTCAGCGCTGCGCGCATCGCGCCAAGGTCCGGGCGCAACGTGTGGGCGGTCAGCGGTACCGCGACCCGTTCCGCGCCGGCCAGGGCGATCGTGGCGGCGTAGAGGTCGAAGTACGGATCAAGGACCATCACCTGTTGCCCGGGTTCCACCAGCGCCAGGATCGTGGCGGCGATCGCCTCCGTGGCCCCGGTGGTCACGACGACACCCACATCGGGATCCACGTCGATCCCGTAGAAGCGCCGCTGGTGTTCGCTCACGGCGGCGCGCAGGACGGGATTCCCATGCGCCGGCGGGTACTGGTCGCCGTGGCCTTCCGCGATCGCCCGCTCCGCTGCCCGGCGCACCTCGTCCGGACCACCGGTGTCCGGGAAGCCCTGCCCGAGATTGACCGCGCCGAGCCGGGTGGCCAGCGCCGACATCTCCCCGAATATCGTGCGCTCGTACGGGCGCATCCGGGCCACCAAGTGGGTCATGGACCGATTCTGCTGCCTCCGGTGGCGTTGCGCGGGACAGGGGAGGAAGATTCCGATCCGTGGGTGTTGCACTGGTGACCGGCCCGACGGCGGGCATCGGCAGGGAGATCGCGGTGGAACTGTCCCTGCAGGGACACGACCTGATCCTGGTGTCCCGCGATCGCGTCCGGCTCGAAGAACTGGCCACCGAGCTCGGCAACGCCGAGGTCCTGCCGGCTGACCTGTCGGATCGTGACCAACTCGCCGCGGTCGAGCAGGTGGCCGGGGACGTCGACTGGCTGGTCAACAATGCCGGCTACGGGATCAACGCGTCGTTCCTGGACTCCGAGATCGACGACGAGCAGGCGCTGCTCGATGTCCTCGTCACGGCGGTCATGCGCCTGTCGCATGCCGCACTGCCGGGAATGGTGGCCAAAGGTCGCGGCCGGATCCTCAACGTCTCCAGCGTCGCCGGCTGGGTGCCGTTCGGGACCTACTCCGCGGCCAAGGCCTGGGTGACGGTCTTCTCCGAAGGTCTTGCCGCACAGACCCCCGCGGGGATACACGTGACCGCGTTGTGCCCGGGCTTCACCCGCACCGAGTTCCACGAGCGTGCGGCGATGGATGTCGGCGGTCCGGGGTGGATGTGGCTGAACGCCGGTGAGGTCGCCCGGCAGGGGCTCCGCGACTGCGAACGCGGAACGGTGCTTTCCATCCCGAGCATGCGCTACCGTGCGGTGTCGATGGTCGCCCAACACGCCCCGCGCAGTCTGCTGCGCTCGGTCTCGAAGCGGCGCGGGGAGGACGGCTGATGCGACTGGTGGTTCTGGGTGGTACGCGATTCGTCGGGCGCGCCATCTGCAACGCCGCGCAGCGTCGCGGCTACGACGTGGTGGTGTTCAACCGGGGTCGCAGCGGTCCCCCACCCAGCGGTGCGCTGGCCGTGCGGGGTGATCGCACGATGGTCTCCGACCTGCGGGATCTGGCCAAACTCATCGACGAACGCGGCGGCGCGGACCTCATCGTGGACCCCGCCTGCTACGCCCCGTCGCACGCCTTGATGAGTGCCCGGATCCTCAAGGATGTTGCCCCCGAGTACGCCGTGGTGTCCACGGTCACCGCCCACAGCCAGTGGCCGGAACAGCCGGTCGAGTCCGGATCCCCCATCTACGAGACCGGCATCACCGATGGCCCCAGCGAGGATGCTTCGCTCTACGGCCGGCTCAAGGCCGGGGTGGAACGGGCCGTCGAGACCATCTACGGCGAGATCAACACGCTGGTCGTGAGACCGGGGATCGTGCTCGGGCCGCACGAAGATCTCGGCCGCCTTCCGGACTACCTGCGACGGGCAGCACGGGGGGACGGCTTCGTGGTCGGTGGCGAGCCGCAGACGTGGTTCCAGTACGTCGATGTGCGCGACCTCGCCGAGTTCGTACTGACATGTGCCGAGACCGGCCGGCCGGGTCGGTATGACGTCGTCACGCAGCCAGGGGAGTACACGTGGGGCGATTTCGCACAGGCGGTTTCCGAGGTCGCCGGTGGTTCGCCGGTGTTCGTTCCGGACGATCGACTGCTGGCCGCAGATGTGGAGCCGTGGCGTGGGCTGCCGTTGTGGGTCCCCGAGTCGCCACAGACCGCCGGGCTGTGGGCGGTGGACGGGAAGGCGTCGTACGACTACGGCTTCACGGCGCGGCCTCTGACCGAGACGGTGGCGGACACCTGGGCATGGCTGCAGAAGGAGGGCCCGGACTGGCGGCCGACCGCCCGGGTGGCAGTCCACGGGATCGATGCGGAGGTGGAGCAGGAGTTGCTGCGGCAGGCTCAGGCGCTCTGATCGGTCACGATCCGAAGGGTCGCGGCGAGATCCCCGTCGGTGACCACGTCCCATCCGCGCAGTTCGGCGGCGTGGGCCTCGCGGGTTCCGATGTACGTGACCGGGGCATCGGGCCAATCGGCGACGCCGGCCTTGGGCAGATCCGCGTCGACGAGCACGTATCCGACGACCCGCCTGCGTGAGGCCTTCTGGGCGAAGCCGAGAGCGGTGAGCATCCTGCCCGCGCCGCCTCGTGCCACCAGCAGGACCGGGGGCCGGCCCACCTGTGTGGCCAACTCCAAGGCGCAATGGGCGACCCACTCACCCGCGAGGTCGAGCTCGCCGGACGGTGCCGCCTGCGGAAGGTGCGCGACGATGCGGACCGGGTAGTTGTACGCCGCCAACTCAGCGGCGACCTCTCGCCACGACCAGCGCTCGCCCGGCAGTGGCGGCAGCAGGGCGATGATGATCTCCCGCACGACCCCATCGTGGGCCAGGATGTCGCCGACCCCAAAGGGGCGCGCCGTGGGTGTCCCCCGCAGTGTCAGGACAGGCCGAGATCGGCCAGCGACAGGGCCGCGCGGTATTCCAGTCCGGCAGCTCGTACGGCCTCGCCGGCACCGCGGTCGACGATGACCGCCACCGCAGCGATGTGGGCGCCGGCCTCCTGCAGGGCCTCCACCGCGGCCAGCACGCTGGACCCGGTGGTCGAGGTGTCCTCCACCGCCAGCACGGTCCGGCCGGCCACGTCCGGGCCTTCGATGCGGCGTTGCAGTCCGTGCGCCTTGCCCTGCTTGCGCACCACGAACGCATCCAGCGGCCGGCCCGGCGCATGCATCATCGCGGCGGCCACAGGATCCGCACCGAGCGTCAGGCCCCCGACCGCGTCGAACATGAGGTCCGCAGTCAGTGCCCGCATGACCGAACCGACCAGCGGCGCGGCCTCGTGGTCGAGGGTGACCCGGCGCAGGTCCACGTAGTAGTCCGCCTCCCGGCCCGACGAGAGGACCACCTTGCCGTGGACGACCGCCTTGTCCAGGATCTGCTGCTTCAATTGCTCGAGCTCGCTCACGTCGCCACACTAACGCTGGCGTTGGACGGCACCGGCCCGGCGCTCGGGTACCGTCGTACGCATGACCTGGTCCATCGCGCTGCTGGAGTTCCTCGACCCCGAGAACATCCTCAACTGGCTGGGTCCGCTTGCCCTGATCGGCGTGACCTTCATCATCTTCGCCGAGTGCGGCCTGCTCATCGGCTTCTTCCTGCCCGGCGATTCGTTGCTGTTCGTGACGGGTCTGTTCATCGCGCAGGGCTTCATCGACACCCCCATCTGGCTGGCGTGCCTGATCCTCGCCATCGCGGCCATCGTGGGCAACGCCACCGGCTACTGGATCGGGCACAAAGCCGGACCGCGGCTGTTCAACAAACCGGACTCCAGGTTCTTCCGCAAGGAGTACGTCGACAAGACGCACGAGTTCTTCGAGAGGTACGGTCCGCGGGCGATCGTGCTGGCACGGTTCGTGCCGATCGTGCGGACGTTCATCACGGCCATGGCTGGTGTCGGCCGCATGGACTTCCGCGTGTACATGGTCTATTCGGCGGTCGGCGGTGTCCTGTGGGCGGCCGGTGTCACGTACCTCGGATACCTGCTGGGCAACGTGCCGTTCGTCAAGGACCACATCGAACTGATCCTGCTCGCCGTGGTGGGGATCAGCGTGCTGCCGATCGTCTACGAGTACGTCAAGCACAAGCGAGAGGCGCGCGCGGCAGCTGCCGAGTAGGCGCCCCCGTTGACTGTTGCGCGGTTACCGATTTGACCGACGCGGATCGGTAACCATGCAGCAATCAACTGCCTCAGCCGTGCTGCAGCGCCCACGCCCACATGGCGATCGCGGCGGCGGCACCGGCGTTGATCGAACGGGTCGACCCGTACTGGGTGATGTGCAGGACCTGCTGGCAGATGGCCAGTGATTCCGCGCTCAGCCCGGGACCCTCTTGACCGAACAGCAGCACGCACTCGCGCGGCATCCGCGCACCCTCGAGGGGCACCGACCCACCGATGTTGTCGATGCCGAGGATCGGCAGCCCCAGAGTGAGCAGGTCCGCGGGCTCCGGATGGTGTTCGACGTGTTGGTAGCGGTCGGTCACCATCGCGCCGCGGCGGTTCCAGCGCCGCCGTCCGACAATGTGTACGGCCGCGACGTTGAAGGCGTTCGCGGTGCGCACCACGGACCCGATGTTGAAGTCGTGCTGGAAGTTCTCGATGGCGACGTGCAGCGGGTGCCGGGTGGTGTCCAACTCGGCGACGATCGCCTCGCGTCGCCAGTAGCGGAACCGATCCTCGACGTTGCGCCCATCTCCCTCGGCGAGAAGGTGTGGATCCAGGCGCGGATCGTCGGGCCAGGGCAACGGGTGGGGGCCGACGGGCATGCTCAGCAGGGTAGTCGGCTCATCCCTGGCCCCCTGATGATCGTTGCCACTACGCTTGGGGGCATGCCCATTGCTACCCCTGAGGTTTACGCCGAAATGCTCGACCGTGCCAAGGCCGGTCAATTCGCCTATCCCGCGATCAACGTCACGTCGTCGCAGTCCCTGATCGCCGCCCTGCGCGGGTTCACGGAGGCCGGCAGCGACGGAATCATCCAGTTCTCCTGGGGCGGCGCCGAGTTCGCCTCCGGGCAGGCCGTCAAGGACATGGTCACCGGTGCGGTCGCGCTGGCCGAGTTCGCCTATGTCGTGGCCGAGAAGTACCCGGTCAACGTCGCCCTGCACACCGACCACTGCCCCATGCAGAAGCTCGACGGCTTCATGCGCCCGCTGGTCGACATCTCCATCGAGCGTGTGAAGGCCGGCAAGCTGCCGCTGTTCCAGTCGCACATGTGGGACGGCTCGGCCATCCCGCTGGACGAGAACCTCGACATCGCCGAGGAGATGCTCGACAAGTGCCACCAGGCCAACATCATCATGGAACTCGAGATCGGGGTCGTCGGTGGTGAAGAGGACGGCATCGAGGCCAAGCACGACGCCAAGCTCTTCTCGACGCCCGAGGACGGCCTCGCGACCGCTGAGAAGCTGGGGCTCGGAGAGCGTGGCCGGTACATGGTGGCTGCGACCTTCGGCAACGTGCACGGCGTGTACAAGCCCGGCAACGTCGTGCTCACCCCGAGCATCCTGAAGGACATCCAGGACGCCGTCGGTGCGAAGTACGGCGTCGACAAGCCCTTCGACCTGGTCTTCCACGGCGGCTCCGGCTCGCTGCTGGAGGAGATCCGCGAGGCGCTCGACTACGGCGTGGTGAAGATGAACGTCGACACCGACACCCAGTACGCGTTCAGCCGACCCGTGGCCGACTGGATGTTCAAGAACTACGACGGCGTGCTCAAGGTCGACGGTGAGGTCGGGAACAAGAAGCAGTACGACCCGCGCGCCTGGGGCAAGGCGGCCGAGGCCGGCATGGCCGAGCGCGTCGTGCGTGCCTGTGAGGACCTGCGGTCGGCCGGCACCAAGATGAGCTGACCACTGCTGCTTCGCGAGGGCGCGGTTCCCCCACGGGAGCCGCGCTTTCGCTGTGTGTGGGCCGCGGCAAAGTGGGACATGCCGTACGTGGTGATGCCGGGCGTGGAAGGATGCGGGTATGGACGTTCTCACCGATGCACAGTGCTGGGACCTCCTGGGGACCGAGCAGATCGGCCGGCTCGCCGTGGTGGTGTCCGGCAGGCCCGACATCTTCCCTGTGAACTACGTGATCAACGAAGGGGAGATCTACTTCAGGACCGGCGAGGGCAGCAAACTCGCATCCGTCACAGCCCACCGCGAAGTGGCCTTCGAGATCGATGGGTACGACGAGGCCAGCAATGAGGCCTGGTCCGTCGTTCTCAACGGCATGGCCAGGGTGCTCACCCACGACGCGGAGGTGGAGGCGGCGGAGACATTGCCGCTGTTCCCCTGGAACCTCGACCCCAAGCACCGTTTTGTGGCGATCGAACCCTCCGAACTGAGCGGTCGGCGGTTCGTGGCCGAGGGCCGCCGCGTCTGACGACACGCATGACTGCCTGCAGATCGGCGATGATCGGGCTGTGAGCGGAGCCGTCGAGGAGTTGCGGGCCCTGCTGGCGTCGCGCTACGGCCTGCTGGTCGTGACGGCACGTGACGAGGCCAGGTTGTTGTCTGTGGCCGCCTCCGCCGCACAGGAAGTCGGCTCCCCCTTCTGGGTCTGGCGGCACTCGACCGGCCTGAGTCGGGACTCCGGCGCCGGTCAACTCAACACCACCGATCCCCGACAGGCCCTGGCTTTCGTCGGGGACCTCCGCGGCCCATCGGTCGCGGTCTTCCTCGACGCCCAACCCCTGCTGGACGACCCGGTCGCCGTGCGGATTCTCAAGGATCAGGCAGGCGTCCCCACCCATGGCCGGTGCGTGATCCTCACCGGTGTCGACCTCGAGCCGACTCTGGAATCCGTCGGTCTGCAGTGGCAGATGCCCTCGGCGAGCCGCCAGGAGATGCAGGATCTGGTCCTGCGAACGCTGCAGGGGGTGGGCAACCTGCAGATCGAACTGCCCGGCCCGGAACCGCTCGTGGATGCGGTGATGGGGCTCACGGGGGCCGAGGCCGAGCGGGCGATCCTGCAGGAGGTCCTCGCCGACGGGCGGCTCACCGCCGAAGACACCGCGGCCATCCGCCGGCTGCGTGCCGAACTGCTGTCGCGGGAGAGCCCGTTGGATCTCAGCGATCCGGTGGTGACACTCGCCGATGTCGGCGGGCTGAACCATCTGAAGGACTGGCTGACGGTCCGTCACAGAGGTTTGGAGTCGGCGGCGCGGGAGTACGGTCTGCCGGCCCCCCGCGGGGTGTTGTTGGTGGGGGTCCCGGGCTGCGGCAAGTCGATGATCGCCAAGGGCATCGCGGGCAGTTGGGGGCTGCCGCTCGCGGCCCTCGACACGGGTCGGTTGCACGGCTCGCTGGTGGGGGAGTCCGAGCGCCGGATCCGGGCCGCGCTGGACTCGGTCGAGGTCATGGCTCCCGCGGTGCTGTGGATCGACGAGATCGAGAAGGCTTTCGGCGGTGGGGGCGCCGAACACGACGGTGGGGTGTCACAGCGTGTGATGGGGGTCCTCCTGGGGTGGCTGCAGGAACGTCCGGACGGGGTCTTCGTGGTCGCCACCAGTAACGACGTGGAAGCCCTGCCCCCGGAGTTGCTGCGTCGCGGTCGTTTCGACGACGTGTTCTTCGTGGACCTGCCGGACAGCGGACAGCGTGCCGAGATCGTCCAGCAGGTACTGCGGGCGCGTGGTCGAGATCCCATGCAGTTCGACGTCAGCGAGATTGTGGCGGCCTCGGCGGGCTTCTCCGGGGCCGAACTGGACAGTGCCGTGACGTCGGCGCTGTACGTCGCGTACGCCGCCGGTGGTCCGCTCACCACCGACGCGGTGGTGTCGGAGGTGGGCAAGACCGTGCCTCTGTCCCGGCTTCGCGCTGAGGATGTCGCGAACCTGCGGACCTGGGCGCACGGTCGCGCGCGCCCCGCGTAGGCGTGACCGTTGATGGTGGTGCTGTAGGTTCGTCTGCGGACACAAGGGAGGCCAGATGCCAGCGATCGTGCTCGTCGGTGCCCAATGGGGGGACGAAGGCAAGGGCAAAGCGACCGACATCCTCGGGGAGCGCGTCGACTACGTCGTGCGCTACCAGGGCGGCAACAACGCCGGCCACACCGTCGTCATCGGTGATGAGAAATACGCGTTGCACCTGTTGCCATCCGGCATCCTCACACCGACATGTGTGCCGGTGATCGCGAACGGGGTCGTCATCGACCCGTCCGTGCTGCAGCGTGAGATGCACGGTCTGCAGGAGCGCGGGATCGACACCGACCGGCTGGTGATCAGCTCGAACGCGCACATCATCGCGCCGTACCACGTCGAACTCGACAAGGTCACCGAACGGTTCGCGGGCAAGAAGAAGATCGGCACCACCGGTCGCGGGATCGGTCCGACGTACATGGACAAGGTGTCGCGGATCGGCATCCGGGTCCAGGATCTGTTCGACCCCGAGGGCCTGCGCGACAAGGTCGCCGGTGCCCTGCACCACCGCAACCAGGTGCTGGTGAAGATCTTCAACCGCCGGGCCATGGATGTGGACCTGGTGTGTGAGCAGTTGCTGTCGTACGCCCCGTTGTTCCAAGCGCATGTGGCAGACACCGGATTGCTGCTCAACAACGCCTTGGACGACGGCAAGTTCATCCTTTTGGAGGGCTCGCAGGGCACGCTGCTCGACGTCGACCACGGAACCTACCCCTTCGTGACCTCGTCCAACCCGACCGCCGGTGGTGCCTGTGCCGGCAGCGGCATCGGCCCGACCCGGATCTCCCGGGTCCTGGGGATCCTGAAGGCGTACACGACCCGGGTCGGGGCGGGGCCGTTCCCGACGGAGTTGTTCGACGCCGACGGTGAGCGGCTGCGTTCGGTCGGTGGCGAGGTCGGTGTCACCACCGGCCGGGATCGCCGATGCGGCTGGTTCGACGGCCCCATTGCGCGCAACGCCAGCCGGATCAACGGGTTGACCGACATCTTCCTGACAAAGCTCGACGTACTCACCGGCTGGGAGCAGATCCCGGTGTGTGTGGCCTACGAGGTGGATGGGCAGCGGTTCGAGGACATCCCGATGAACCAGCGGGACTTCGCCGCGGCGAAGCCGGTCTACGAGTACCTGCCGGGCTGGAGCGAGGACATCAGCGCAGCGCGGGAGTTCGACGATCTGCCCGCGAACGCACAGGCCTACGTCCGCTTCCTCGAGGAGCAGGCGCAGTGCCGGATCTCCGCCATCGGCGTGGGACAGGATCGGGCCGAGACCATCGTGATCAACGACTTGGTCGACTGACTCGCTGCCGCCCGGGTGGGCAGATTGCGCGGATGGCCAGTAGGTGGTCGTGGACGCAATCTGTTGGTCGGGTGGCCGGGGCCGCGATCTGCCGCCCGGGTGGGCAGATTGCGCGGATGGCCAGTAGGTGGTCGTGCACGCAATCTGTTGGTCGGGTGGCCGGGGCCGCGATCTGCGCCCGGGTGGGCAGATTGCGCGGATGGCCAGTAGGTGGTCGTGGACGCAATCTGTTGGTCGGGCCGCACCCCGGCGAGCCGCCTCGAGCCACCCAATACCCTTGAGGCGTGCGCGTACTGGTGATCGGCTCCGGAGCCCGGGAGCACGCCCTCGTCCTGTCCCTGCTTGCAGATCCGGCCGTGTCCGAGGTGGTCTGCGCGCCGGGCAACGCGGGGATATCCCAGGTCGTGGCGACCCAGCCGGTGGACGTCAACGATGCCGCCGCGGTCGCAGCTCTGGCCACCGGATTCGATCTGGTCGTCATCGGACCGGAAGCACCGCTGGTGGCCGGGGCCGTGGACGCCTGTCGTGCGGCTGGAATCCTCGCCTTCGGTCCGACTGCGGCCGCTGCCCGCCTGGAGGGCAGCAAGGACTTCGCCAAAGAGGTCATGCGCAGTGCGGGGATCCCCACCGCCGATGCCCGGACCGTGACCGACGCCGCGGAACTGCCGAACGACCTCGACGCGTGCGGTCCGCCCTACGTTGTCAAGGACGATGGGCTGGCCGCCGGCAAGGGGGTCGTGGTGACCGACGACCGCACCCAAGCGCTGCTGCACGGCGAGGCCTGTCTGGCGAAAGGCGGCGCGGTGCTCATCGAGGAGTACCTGGACGGCCCGGAGGCCAGCGTCTTCTGCATCAGCGATGGCACGACTGTGGTGCCGCTGCTGCCCGCGCAGGACTTCAAGCGGGTCGGGGAGGGCGACACCGGCCCGAACACCGGCGGAATGGGAGCGTACAGCCCCCTCACCTGGGCGGATCCGGACCTGGCGCAGTGGACGGTCGACCACGTCGCCCAGCCCGCGGTCGACGAGATGGCCGCGCGCGGAATCCCCTACACCGGGGTCCTGTACGTCGGGCTGGCACTGACCCGCACCGGACCGCGGGTGGTGGAGTTCAACGCCCGCTTCGGTGACCCCGAGACGCAAGCGGTGCTGGCGCTCCTCGAAACGCCGCTCGCCGGGCTGCTCGTGGCCGCCGCCCGGGGCGAACTGGCCGACCACCCGCCGCTGGAGTGGCGCGATGGCGCCGCCGTGACAGTCGTGCTCGCCGCCGCCGGCTACCCGCAGTCCCCACGCACCGGCGACGTGATCCACGGGGCCGACGCCCCCGGTGTCCTGCACGCGGGCACTGCACTGCGCGACGGTGAGGTCGTATCGTCCGGGGGCCGGGTGCTCAACGTCGTGGCCACGGGCGCCACTCTCGAACAAGCCCGCGAAGCCGCGTATGCGACCCTGCGCGGAATACGTCTCGACGGCGGTCACTACCGCAGGGACATCGCCGCCACCCTCCCCGACCAGCAGGAGACCAGCCGATGATCCCCAACGTCCTTGCCAGCCGCTACGCCTCGGAGCAAATGACGCAGATCTGGTCGGCGCGCAACAAGATCGTGGCTGAGCGGCACCTCTGGCTGGCGGTGCTGCAAGCCCAGGCCGATCTGGGTGTAGAGGTCCCGGACGGTGTCATCGACGACTACCGAGCTGTCATCGAGACCGTTGACGTCGACTCCATCGCGGCGCGCGAACGCCTCACCCGGCACGACGTCAAGGCCCGCATCGACGAGTTCAGCGCGCTCGCCGGTCATGAGCACATCCACAAGGGCATGACCAGCCGCGACCTCACCGAGAACGTCGAGCAGATGCAGATCCGGCAGTCGTTGCTGCTGGTCCGCGACAAGACTGTGGCGCTACTGGCCCGGCTTGCCCGCCTGGCCGCCGAGCACCAGGACCTCGCCCTCACAGGACGCTCCCACAATGTGGCCGCCCAGACGACCACCCTGGGCAAGCGTTTCGCCACCGCGGCCGACGAGGTCCTTGTCGCGTACGACCGTCTGCAACACCTGCTCAACGACTATCCGCTGCGGGGGATCAAGGGTCCGGTCGGCACCGCCCAGGACATGCTCGACCTGCTCGGCTCGCAGGAAGACCTGGCCGAACTCGAGCGGCGCGTGGCCGCACACCTCGGGTTCGAGCGTGTGCTCACCTCGGTGGGCCAGGTGTATCCGCGCTCACTGGACCACGACGTCATCGGCACGCTGGTGCAATTGGCGGCCGGTCCGTCGAGCCTGGCCACCACGATCCGGCTGATGGCCGGACACGACCTGGTGACCGAGGGTTTCCAACCTGGACAGGTCGGGTCCAGTGCGATGCCGCACAAGATGAATACCCGGTCGTGCGAGCGGGTCAACGGTTTCATGGTGCTGCTGCGCGGTTACCAGACGATGGCCTCAGATCTGGCGGGGTCGCAATGGAACGAGGGGGACGTCTACTGCTCGGTGGTGCGCC
>ERZ795053.3680-NODE-3680-length-17242-cov-5.648804_pt1 | contig 17242 bp, 13 predicted proteins | sample MGYA00375137_ERZ795053 | MGnify/ENA primary metagenome ERZ795053 (study PRJEB30182, sample SAMN05720284) | activated sludge metagenome | isolation source: Anaerobic digester | place: Hong Kong | collected 2014-12-17 ...
AGTCGTGCACTTTCCCGATCTTGTCGTCAATGGCCGTGATGTTGAAGCCAATCAATTCCTTAAGTTTGCGTAACATTGTTTGTCTCCTTATCGTCGTGCATCTTCTTTGTGTATCGATGGTGCGATTGGCGGTAAAACGGCAGTTTCTCTCTTGCCGCAGTGCTATTTTCAAATAGAGCTCACTGGACTATGCATCTCTTAGCATAGCAGATCCATTACAAACGATCCTGTGTAATGATACAGGGAAGCGACAGACCTCCCGATACAGGTTGGCCCACAGCAGTAGCGTGCAGGTGCAACACCAGGGCTTGTCTCCGCAATGTTTGCTCAAGGCTGGCCTTCCAGCAGATCTTCGCCCCCCTCCGGTAGGCGCGATTGTCGCGCCTGTTCTTGGATCTGTTCATCTTCGTTGCGTAAATCACCCTCGGCATCCGTCAACAGGGGATCGGGCGGACTCTCCACGGGCGCCGGTTGGCGCTGCGGGGTTGGATTTGTGGCTGGAATGGTGGCATCGGGAAGCGATAAGAGTGGCACCCCCTGCGGAAAAATCACTTCGCGTGCTTCATCGGGCATCGAAATGCGGTTCTCTTCCAGGGCCCGCTTCACCAGCCGGATGAGCGACGATTTCAGCTTCAACCCCTCATATTGGCTACCGTTGAACCAAAAATAGGCACAGAGATTCACGGTAGAGGCGCCCAGTTCCTCAACAAGAACCAGCGGTTCCGGCTGATCCAGCACCACGGGATGTTCGCCCAACACACCGGCGATAACCGCCTGTGCCGTCGGGATCGGTGCATCGTAGCCAATGCCGACGCGGAAATCCATCCGTCTCGTGGGGCTGCTCGTGTAATTGATGATGGTGCTTTTGTAGAGGGTGGCATTGGGAATCTGCACATGGTTGCCGTCGAGCGTCATGAGAAGCGTGCCCCGCGTCGTCACGCGCTGGACAATGCCGGTGAATCCAGCCACATCAATGCGGTCGCCGGCGCGAAAAGGGTTGCGAATGCTAATGAGAATACTGGCCAAAAAATTCTCGGCAATATCTCGAAACGCAATACCGATGACAAGGCCGGCGACCCCGGTCCCGCCCAACACGGTAAGGGCCAGTTGCGTTAAGCCGGCGATGCGTAGCAGTAGGTAGATTCCCAGCAAGAGGACCGGTGCCGCGAGAAACCAACTCACCACACTAACGAGGAGTGGCGAGGGAAACCGATACTGCAGCAGATGGCTGGCTCCTCGCTGGATCCAGATAGTGGCAAACCACGCCACCAGCAGTGCAACCAACCCGAAGCCGACCAGGGGGAGCGCCTGGATTAGATTGCGCCACAGGGATCGTAGCTCGGTCCACGCCGGTGTAAAATCCCAAAGGGAGCGCGGGAGCACTTCAATGCGGTTGACCACGGCAACCACATCTTGCGTGTTGCGTGCCAGGGTGCTGGCCCACTCGCGCCACTCATCGCGCTGGGTTTGCCCATTCAAAAAGACAACCCCATCCCGCACCGTGACCTGGGGATTGATAAACCATTCGGTCGCCACCAGGATATCGGTGAGACGACTGGCGATCTGATCATCGAGGGCAACGGGCTGCACATCCACCTGGGCGGGAACAGAGATGGTTTCTCCATTGGATCCCTCGGCTGTGGCATCCGGGGTTGGGGTGGCCTGCCCATAAACCGGCTGGACAAATGTTACCGTGAGCACAAAAAAGAGCAGGCTCACGGTAAGGACCAGACATATGTGTTGTTGTTTGAGGGAGTAGAATTTCATACAGATTCGACTTCAGCCACTTCCCTACATTACTTTTTGGCTCATACAGATCTGCGGGTGAAACCGGGTGAATTCTCGCTGAGAATGGTAACGATTTCGCCGCTTCGCCCCTATGAGCGTACTTTTTTATGTTGCTTCTTGTGGGGAAGAAGAATGAATAAACTGGGCATTGTCTGCCGGTCGTACACCCATCCCAAAGTGACGCGCATAGACCTGGGTGAACTCGGCGCCAAAGAAGAGGATCTGGGCCGAATAGTAGACCCAGAGCAAAAATGCCATCACCGAACCAGCAGCCCCATAGGCGCTGGTTGCATTGGCCAAGTAGAGACCGAGCAACAGCTTACCGATGGTAAAGAGCAGTGCAGTGGCGATTGCCCCACCCAAAACACTACGCCAGCCGATTGTTACATCCGGCAATACTTTGTAGATGGCAGCAAATAGCAACGTGATCACAGCAAAGGAGATGACAAAGTTGGCGATCTGCCAGACCCAGCCAATACCGGGCAATAAACCGCTCGACGTGTTGCTCAACGCCGAGAGAACGGCATTGAGGATCAGAGATACCAGGAGCAAAAAGGCAATTCCCAACACCATGCCAAAGGAAAGGATCCGATCACGGATCGTGCCCCATACACCACGCCCGGGTTTCGGCTCAACATTCCAAATGCGATTGAGCGAGCTTTGCAATTGGGCGAAAACGTTGGTTGAACCCCATAGCAGTACGCCCAAACTGATCAGCCCAGCAATACTGCCGGCAGTGGGCTGGTCGGCATTGTTCAGCACAGTGGCAATAAAATCAGCACCCTGCGGGCCAATCGCCGATTGGAGCTGGGTCATGAGCTGACTTTGCACGGCATTTTGTCCCCACACAAAGCCCGCAACGACGATTACCATTACCAGCAATGGAGCAACAGACACCGCCGTATAGAAAGCCAATGCCGCGGCCAACCGTGAAGCATCATCATCTAGCCATTCCGAAACAGTCTCTTTGAGGAGTTGCCACCATGTCGTTCCGTTCATTGTGTTATCCTTGATCCACTCAGATCGATCAGCTGCGTTGTCAATGCTCGTCTCTTCCTCACACTATCCATGATTCAAGGTCGAATCTTTGCCGGTATGGCCATGGCATTGAGCTCTGCCGAAGAAAAATGCGCTTGCGGCGGGGTAATGACTGCCCAGCCCAACTCTGTGTTGGTAGGAGCAATATTCCCGGGATTGGCCATCGGCATCGCTGTCGGCACAGGATTTTCACTTTCGGCCTGGTTTTGCAGGTACATCACCATTGGTTCCGTCGTCTCAGCATTGATTGGGGTCAATGTGACACGGGCCCAGTCATCCACGATCTCTTCGATGTTGGCTTCGTAGCCCGGAACAGCGGAATCACGGATATAGTAATTAAGGGCCACATTTTTAATCTGCTCTTCAGCGGTGGGGGAAACAATTTCATCGGATTGGCCACAGGCAGCAACAACTAACAACAGTAATGCGATTAAGATGTGTTGGTGCCAGCGGCGATATGCGGATCTCATAGTTTTTCCTTTAGGTTTATCCAAAGAAATAGCTATCCGCAAGACGATCCTGGGATAGTTATTTCTTTGAGATGGCCTTAGAGTGCAAAATAGCTTTATCGGGACTGTTTCTGTACCTCCCATTATCAAGCATTGTTGTCATCTTGTTTCGCCAGAGAAATAAATTTTCTCTGGCGACAGCAATGAGAGAAAATAATCAGTCACTCGACCAATCGCGGAGAATGCGTTCCGTCTCCTCGGCATGACCGGTCTCATCGGCGACAATGTCCTCCAATTTGACCACCAACCCTTTATCGCCAAATTCTTCGGCTTCTTTGACCCGCTGCGTGTAATCGGCAATCGCCTTGCGTTCGGCGCGCAGAACAGCTTCCAACATCTCCCGATTGGTTTCGGCGGATGCCACCGCGCGCGGCTCCGTGGTCGGTTCCCCGCCCAGGGCCACAATTTTTTCGGACAAGAACTGAGCATGCGTTTGCTCATCCGGTACTTCATCGAGATAAAACTGTTTCAACTGCGGCCGATATGGGCCAGTTGCCTTGGCAGCATAGGTAATATATTGCACAACGGCAGAGAGTTCCCCTGCTAAATCTTGGTTGAGGTTATTGATCATGGTCTGCTTATTCATGAATGATCTCCTTTATCAGTTTATTTGTACTATTTTATTTGTACTATTGAAAAAGATCCCCTCGGCTAGCGTCACTGTATAAACTCAAGTGGTGGCCCGGTGGGACAACGAATTTCTAGATAGTAGCGCCATCGCCGTCAACGACGAATCAAGCAAACAGAAACATGCATACGGCGATGTGCTGCTACGGCATGTTTCTTGAGAGATGTTATGTGCATTCAGTATAAAGCGAATTCACCAACGCTTCATCTACCCTGTTAGGGGCAAAAGGTACATAGAAAGATATAACCCTGATTCACAAAAAAATAGACCTGCCACGATAACCGTGGCAGGTCTATTTTGCGTGTTTCATGATGCCCTTCCCGATGTACGCAGCCCAAGCAAGAGTTGCGATGGACGCCATGTGAATGCATGGCACGCTGTGATTAGCGCCAAGCCGTGCTCCACGCCTGGGTCTGCCAAGCACTGCGAATGCGCCATTCACGCAACACGTCGAGCAGTTCCCGCTTCTTTGCCGCGTGCGCGGGAGCATCCCACAGATTGTGCACTTCCGCCGGATCGTTCACCAGGTCAAAGAGCTGTCCAAAGGGTTCATCGAGAAAATGAACCAGCTTCCAGCCACGACTGCGCACCATCGTCATGAATTCGGTCTCCTGCAGAATGCCATCGCGCCCATGCTCCGCAAAGACGTAGTCGCGTCCCTGCCACGGCGCGTTGTCATCACCCTGCAGCGCGGGCAGCAATGACTCGGCCTCCAGCGATGCGGGTACCGCCACCCCCGCCAATTCGAGAATCGCCGGCCCGATGTCCATCAGTTGACAGAGCCCATTATATTGACGGCCACCGGCAAAGTGCGTCTGGGAACCGTCGGGGGTCCAGACGATGAGGGGCATGCGCGTGATAATGTCGTACATCGTCCACTTTTGGCTGTGGCCGTGGTCGCCCAGGCAATCGCCGTGGTCCGAGGTAAAGATGACGACGGCGTTGTCGAGGTAGCCTTGCGCGTCGAGCGCCTGCAAAATTTCGCCGACCTTCTTATCGATCATGGTGACGTTGGCGAGGTAATAGGCCCGTTGGCGGTGGCGCTGTTCTTGCGTGGGGTTGAGTTGGTGGACGACGGAATCGTGGTCGACCTCCGTGTTGTGAATGCGCATGGCCTTGAAGGGTGGTGGCTGAGTTGCCAGCTCTTCCTCCGTCACGTCATCGATTGGCAAGTCTTTCGCCATGTAGGGTGCGGCATATTCCGGCGTCGGGTCATATGGCGGATGGGGACCAGGGAAGCCAATCTGCAAGAAGAGCGGTTCTTCCCGCTTGGGTTTCAGATTGATCCAACGGGTTGCCATGTCGCCGACAAAGACATCGGGGTGGGCGTCTTCGGGCAAGTTCCATTCAAAGGCGCCGAGTCGTTCGGTATAATCGGGCAGTTGCCGATAAAGTTCCCGCTGCTGCTTCACCAACCCACGGGCCTGCAAGGCCTTATCCCATTCATCGAAGAAGTAACGTGCTTCCAGATAGCGATCCTTGTTTTCGACAACATAGCGTTCATGAAAACCCAGTGGTGCGTTCATCGGCCAGGTGTGCATTTTGCCCACGTTTACACAGTAGTAGCCACTTGCCGCCAGATCTTCGATCCACGAATGTTGCCACTGATCGGCATTTTTGAAGATGCCTGTTGTATGGGGATAGTAGCCGGTAAAGAGGCTGGCCCGTGACGGTGCGCAGGAGGGGGCCGTGATATGACAATTTGTAAAGGTCACCCCTTCCTCGACGAGACGGTCGAGATTGGGTGTCTCCATGTAGGGAAAGCCAAGCGCCTTGATCGTATCGTAGCGCTGCTGGTCGGTGATGATGAGAATGATGTTGGGACGGGCATCGCTCATGGTCTCTCCTCCTTTCGGATGAAGGCGTTCAACAACTGCCCCAATAGCCCGCCGTCCAGCTCGGCCTGATCGTTGAAGATCCCTGGGCTTTGCACCACGACCAAGTCCCGCTCCGGCCAGACCCAAATATGCTGGCTACCGGCCCCCGATGCGGCAAAGGAAGCGCGAGGCAGTGCGGGCCAGAGTTGGCCCGCGGCATTGGTCCAGAAGGCGTAGCCATAGCGCCAGTCGCTTTGCGGGGCACGGGCGAGAATGGCGGGTGCGACAGCGGTGGCCTCACGCAGCCACGCTTCGGGAATCACTTGCCTGTCTTCCCATTTTCCCCAGTTGCACCAGAGCCAGCCAAGGCGAGCCATGTCGAGCACACTGGCTTTCACGCCGTCGTAGTACCCAAAGATGTTGATCCGCGCTTGCGGCGGCAAGTCAAAGTTGGCTTTGTAGTAGCCCCACTGGGCACCAATCGGTTTACGCAATTTTTCGTCCAATAGAGGCATCAGCCCCGGTGACTCTGCCGGATCGTTGCTGTCGTAGTCGCCATGCAGCTTGGCCAGGGCGTGGGTCAGGATATTCATGCCATAGGTCTGATAATTGAAGACCTGGCCCGGCGCTTCGCCTGGTTTCATGTAACCGGAGGTGTTGGAGATGAGTTGGCGAAAGGTAATGGTCCGGTCTTTGGGATAGGCATAGCGGCCCGGCTTGGGCCCAGTGCCTTCGGGTACATCCATGAATTCGGGGTAGTAGTCGAAGAGCGGCGCATCGGCGGAGGGCAAGGTGCCTTCGTCGATGAGAATCCCCAGGATCGACGAGAAGAGCGACTTGGTCGCCGAGGCCAGGCGCAATTGCTCTTCGCGGCCAACCCCTTGATACCACTCAGCCACCAACCGCCCGCCCTGCACAATCACCACGCGGTACCGACCGTCCGCGCCGGCTTGGCTGCGCAGCGCCGCTTCGACAGCGGCCAGCTTCTCGGGAGCAAAGCCGGCCTCGCTCGCGCTGATCGGCTGCCATTCTTGTTGCGGATAGATCGTCATCGCACGCTCCTTTGCGTTCATTGGGAATGCGCCACCTCCGGCAACGGTACTGGTCGGCCGTCTTCCGTGGCAATCGCCCAGTCGGCGAGACGCAGACGCAGTTCGGCAAGCACGGTGGCATGCATCGGTTCATTGATTACATTCGTCAACTCCCACGGGTCGTTGACGAGATCATAAAGTTCATCCCGATCCCCCATGGGGTCGTGGACATATTTCCACTGGTGCGTGCGCACCATCTTGCGTCGCCCCTCGGCCTCACGCCAGCGCAGCGACTGCAGGAGCGTACGCCGACCCCACGGCTTGGGCAGCCTTTCCAGATCGCGTTGCGTAAAGGGCGGTCCGCCGGCGCCATATTCGGAAAAGGCGGCGTCGCGGGGTGGGCTGTCGGTGATCGTGGGCAACGGTGTGCCTTGCATGGATCGGGGTACCGGCTGCTGCTGCAACGTGAGCAACGTCGGCACCACATCGATGAGGTTGACCATGCTCTCATCGACGACACCCTGTGGGATCCGCCCTGGGCACGAAAGAATGAGGGGCACGCGTGTGAGGCAATCATAGAAGACGCCACCCTTGCACTGCATGGCATGTTCGCCCATAAAGTCGCCGTGATCCGAACAGAAGACCACAATGGTGTTATCCCGCAAGTTGAGACGTTCCAGCGCATCGAGGATCTGGCCCAGCCCATCATCGAGAAAGCGTACCATCCCATAATAGACCGCCAGCAGACCGTAAACGTCGTCCAACTTGTCCGCCCGCACACCAAGCATTTCGTAGAGAATACGGTTTCGCTCGGGCACTTCGGGGCCGTCAAATTCGCCGGCGCGCCAGGGCGGTAAGGTGATTTTCTCCTTGGGGAAGAGATCCGCGTATTGTTGGGGACAGACCCAAGGTTCGTGCGGATCGGGGAAGGAGACCCACAGCGCAAAGGGCTGTTCCCGGTGTTGCTCCAAAAAGCGCACCGTCTGCCCGGCCACCAGCCCCGTGGAATAATCTTCGAGAGGGAAAGCGGAGGTGCCGTAGGCAAAGCGCGGATTCTGTGGCGTCAGCGTGCGGCGCAGTTCGTGGGCGGCGTTGATCCCGGCGATGGGGCGAAACCACGGCATCCCCTTGGTCGCGCCATCTGCCGGCAAGCCGCCGTGGCCAATTTCACACCAGATATCAAAGGCGTCGAGGTCGTCCTGCTCGACGAAACAGTGATTCTTACCGATGAGGCCGGTCGTGTAGCCCGCTTCTTTCCAGCGTTGCCAGGCATGGGTGGCGCCCGGTGGCATGGGCGTTTCGTTGCGCCGCCCGCCATGTTGATGGGGATACTGCGCCGTCCAGAAGGAGACGCGCGCCGGCATACAGAGGGGATGGGGCGTAATTGCATGTTGATAGCACACGCCCTCGTCCGCCAACCGCTGCATGTTCGGCGTCTCACAAAAGCGATTGCCATAGAGATGGCTCGCCGTTGCCTTCTGCTGGTCGGTCATGATCACGAGGATGTTGGGTTGAGTGGTCATGGTGTTGTTCCTTGGCTGTAGTGGATGTAGAACGGTAGACAAGTGCTCCCTATCTACCGTTCTACCTACTTTACCATTCTACCTACCGGCCAACCCCACCAGATGGTCCGTCCGATCGTGGGCATGGAGGCGCCAGACCTCGCGACCGGGATGGTCGACATGCTCGAAGTAGGTGATGCCGGTGTTGTGGGTCCAGATCTCGCAGCGGCGCCACGGGCCCACGTTAAAGACATGGTCGAAGACCGCGTCGATCACGCCACCGTGGCAGACCGCAACCACATGTTGGTTGGAATGTTTGTCGATCATCTCTTCGACAAAGAGACCGACTCGGGTGCGGAAGTGCATAAAGGTTTCGCTGTACTCGCCCGGGGTGACAATCGGCGCGAAAGGACGCGCCGTCGCCCAGTAGTCAGCGTAGCGATTGGGCGGCTCGTCCGTGGGCCAGGTTGTGTGGTCAAAGCGGTTGTTGCCGAGCTCGCGCAGCCGGTCATCGAAGATGATCTCACAGGTATAGGCGCGCGCCACATGTTCAGCCGTCTGACGCGCCCGTTGCATGGTGCTGGCGTAGAGCGCATCGGGCTGCTGAATGTGGTCGGGCAGCCAGGCTTCCAGCGCCGCGGCCTGTTGCAAGCCCAACTCGGTCAGACTTTCGTCCCGATTGTAGCCATCCCACTCGGGTAAATTGGCATAGCTTTGGCCGTGGCGGATCAAATAGAGATGCATGGAAACTCCTTGCTAAGTAGCATGAGACGAAATGCACAGGATTTCCGAATTGTCATTCCTGTCTTTGATAATCAGCGGCTCAGAATTTGATGAGCTTGAAACTCTCCGCATATGGATACCCCGCCTCTTCCCCGACCTTGGCGGAGCGCTCGCGGATGCGTTTGTCGAGCTTTTCGCGGTCGGTACCAACCTGGCTGGCGTGACAGATCAACGCTTCGACCCGGGTGCCGATGGCGTCGGAGACATCCTCCCAGTAGTCGGCGTTGTCGGTCCAGAAGAGATAGACTTCCTTGGTGCGCCACGGCTCTTCGTCGCCGTGGAGTTGCTCGCCGAAGATGTGCCATTCGCGCGCAGCCCAGACGGCATCGAGCGCGGCCTGGCCGGCGGCGCGGTGGTCGGGGTGCAGCTGGTAATGTTTCCACGGGTCGATGGCGACGACAATGTGTGGCTTGTGGCGACGAATCAGGTGAACCAGTTGGCGCCGCAGTTCCAGGGTGTTGTCGAGCAAGCCATCGGGGTGACGCAGGAAGATGACATCCTGCACACCCGTCGCTTTGGCCGCGGCGCGCTGCTCTTCCTCGCGCTGCGTCGCCAACTGACCGGGACGCAGGTTGGGGTCCCGACTGCCCTTGTCGCCGCTGGTCAGCAGCACATAAGTGATCTCCTTACCGGCGGCGGCCCACTTGGCCATTGTCCCGCCACAGCCAAATTCGGGATCGTCGGGATGCGCGGCAATCAGCAGCACCCGTTTGAGTTCCTCTTTCTCCTCGGCAGGGGGCGCATCGGCGTGGGTGGCTGCTGGTCCGCTTTGGCCGTCGCCGGTGGTCTGCACTTCGGCGGTCTCAAAGGCGGTATCGGGTCTCTTTTGTTCTTCAGACATTGGGGTATGGGCTCCTTCACTTTTGTTTTGCTTAGAATCCGGCTGAAACCTTCGCTGTCCCCGCGGGCAACAGGCGCATTGGCGGCTGGAGTCTGGATTGATTTGTCATCGTTAAAGCGAGAATAGACGATAACAAACAATAGTCGATGACCTTGGCGCTTGTCAATTTGGAAAAAAGATGCAAATGGCGAACGCAGAGACGTGTGGCAAAGTAGCCGTTTGGCGTTACGACACCTACTGAAAGGCTCGGGTGACTCGATACTGTAACAAAATTTGTCAGAACTCCGGCCAATGCTTTAATCTATGTCACACAAAACTGATTCACGTTTCACCAATCCCACCCCTACCATTCCGAACGATGACAGGAGAGACCGCTCCGATGAAGGACGCTCGTATTCACAGGTTCAAACAGACCCGATTCTCTTATCCTCCGTTGGTAACTGCTATCACCGCTCCCCGGCTGCTGTGCTGCTGTACACTGGTGAGTGCCCTCATACTCATGGCGTTTCCACAACCCCTCCAGGCCGCCACGCAGGGGCACCCTTGGGCCCAAGGCGCTTCTCAAGAGACGGCGACTGGCGATTTTGTGGTTACGATCACAGGTGATCGGCTCAATGTGCGCAGTGGTCCCGGTCTGCAAAATGATGTGGTCGGCAAGCTCTTTTTGGGCGATCAGGTCCATGTCGATGCGCAAAATGTGGCAGGCTCCTGGTATCGGGTGATCCTGGCCGACGGCACCCAGGGCTGGATCGCAGCCGACTTTACAGAACGGGTGGATGGGGTGCTGGCCGTCAACGCCACACTGGTAGCCGCAACCTCGTTCACGGCATTGCCGGCCACGGCAACCACCAATGAGACAGCGGAGACGACGCTGACCGCGGTCGAAGCGAGCGTGCTTGCGGAGAGCGCTGCCGAGGAAGCAACCGACGCGACCGCAAAGAGCCCGACGGTCGAGGTCACGACGCCCACGGCTTTTACCACACCACCGAACATGAATGTGCGCGGTGGCCCCGGAACAAACTATCCGGTTGTCACGTCTGTCCCTGCGGGGTCGGCGCTGCCGGTGCTGGCGCTGAATCCTGCCGGGGATTGGTATCAGGTGCAGGTGGACGGGCTGGCCGAGCCGGCTTGGGTTTATGTTCCACTGACCACCGCGGCCGGTCCCATGGAAACGGTTGTGGCCTTGGCGGCCGAGGAGCTTCCCGCACCGCCGGAACCGGTCGCCGCGTCCCAGGCGCAACCTGCGGCGCCGGCTGTCGTCAATGCACCACCACCGTCGGGTGCCGGTTTCTTTGGCTACGGCATTCAGGTTAACGCGTGGCAGGGGGACAAGGGTGGTTCGGCCGGCATGGTGCGCGACTTGGGCTTTGCCTGGGCCAAGCAGCAGGCCCGCTGGGAATTTATGGAAAATTCCCCCGGCGCGGTGGATTGGAGTGAAACCGATCAGATCATTGATGTGTTGCACGGCAACGGTATCAACGTGCTCTTTAGCGTGGTGACGGCGCCCCAGTGGACGCGGCCCGACAAGCCGGGAACCGGTGGTCCACCCAACGACTTCAACCTCTATGCCAATTTTGTCGGCGCCATGGCGGGACGTTACTGTGGCCGCTTGCAGGCGATTGAGGTGTGGAACGAACAAAATTTGCAGCGCGAATGGGAAGGCTTCCCGCTGGATCCGGCGCTGTATATGGATCTGTTGCGCCGCTCGTATGGCGCCATCAAGGCGGCGTGCCCGTCGATGATCGTTGTCAGCGGTGCCACAACACCCACCGGCAACAGCCCCGTTGCGGTTGATGACATCGACTATTTGCGTGGAATGTACAACAATGGCCTGGCGCAGTACAGCGATGCCGTTGGTGTCCATCCCAGTGGCTACGGCCAACCGCCCAATGTGACTTTTCAGGATTGGCAGGCGGGCCGCTACGAGGCGCCTTCCCACGTCAACCACCGCAGCTTTTACTTCCGCAGCACAATGGAAGAGAGCCGCAACGTGATGGTCCAATACGGCGATGTCAACAAGCGACTCTGGCCCACGGAATTTGGCTGGGCGTCGAGCCAATCGCCCCATCCGGGCTACGAGTACGCCGCCTACAATTCGCCGCAACAGCAGGCGCAATATACGGTGGAAGCATATACCATGATGCGTAACTGGGGCTGGGTCGGCGTGCCGTTCCTCTGGAATCTGAATTACAATTTTGGTGAGATGGCGCAGTGGAGCATCATGGGCAAGCCCGTCTATGACGCTCTCAAGAATATGCCGAAGTAATAGGCGCATATGAAACTTTTGGGAAAGGTGCCGGGCACGTACGCGTGCCGGGCACGTGGAATCAATGAGGAAAAGACCATGAAGCGAACGATGACCGGTGTTTTGTTTGTCCTGTTGCTGCTGCTGACAGCAGCCTGTGGTGGCAGCGACAACGAGACACCAACCCCGACAAAAACACCGGATGCCGGCGGACAGATCGAAACATTACCAACGCCAACACCGCCGGACGCAGCGCCGCCGGCCGATAATCAACAACCGGCAACCGATGCGCAGAGCGAACCGACGGCCACAACCGCCCCCGCAGCCGTAGAACCGACGGCAGATGAGTCGGAGATCGCCACCGTCAATGCCTCGCTGCTCAACATTCGCAGCGGACCCAGCACCAACGACGAAATCGTCACCACGGCGGAAGAGGGCCAGCAATTTGAGCTGTTGGGGCGCAGCGATGATGGCCAATGGGTACAACTGGGGCAGGATGGTAACGCCGTCGGTTGGGCTTCAGCCGAATTTGTGACTGTTGGCAGTGGTAGTACCGGTGGTACCACCGCCGGAAACAGTGATAACAGTGGTGGCAATAGTGGTAGCAGCAGCGGTGGCGCAACGACCTCAACCGAGGCCCCACAACAGCAAGCCGGCGGCAATTGCACCGCGCCGGCGGCCACCATGCAGAGTCCCGATTTTGGTGCCCAGGCCTTTCTTTGGTGGAAGCAAGAGGTTGCCGACCGGGATCTCGGTCTCATGGAAGATGGGGGCTTCAATTGGGTGAAGCAGACTTTTGCCTGGGAAACAATTGAGGGGGCCGGCAAGGGCCAATTCAACTGGGCGCGCGCCGATTGGGTAGTCAACCACGCCTGTACTCACAACCTGCGGCTGCTGGCGCGTCTCAGCACAGATCCCGATTTGGCAAGCTTCTGGGCGGGGGCACCGCCGGCCAATATCGATAACTTTGCCGACTATGCCTTTGCTGTGGCCAGCCGCTACAACTGTCAGCCCGGTTCCATGGGTTGTATCCACGCCTTTCAGGTGTGGAATGAACCGAACCTGGCACGTGAGTGGGGTAACCAGCGGCCCAACCCAGCCCAATATGCCACCATGTTGCAGAAGACCTACGCCGCGATCAAACGGGGCAACCCCAACGCAATTGTGATCAGCGCCGGGATGGCGCCTACCGGCAGCAATGATAACAATGCCATGCCCGATGACGTCTTCTACGAGCAGCTCTACCAGGCCATGGGCAGCAGCAACGGCTACTTCGACATGCTTGGCGTGCACGGTGCCGGTTTTGCCGCTCCCCCCGAGCTTGACCCTGCGGAGGCGGCCTCTAACCAACAGTATGGTGGCTATCGCTTTTTCGCCTTCCGCCATGTTGAAGACATTCGCGCAATCATGGTGCGCTATGGCGACGAGGCCAAACGGGTCGTGCTCCTTGAGTTCGGCTGGACGTTTGACCCGGTGAATCCGGCCTACAAATGGCACGGCGCCGACGCCGGAATCGATCAGGTGGTGCAAGCCGACTATCTCAAGCGCGCCTATGTCTACGCGGCTGCCAATTGGCAGCCCTGGATCGGCCTGATGAGTCTGTTAACGATGCCCAACATTGATTGGCTTGAAGATGGCAATCCGGAGGATGAGGAGCAATATTGGTGGGCGATCATGGATACCGGCTACCCCGACCTCAAGTTCCGTGCCGCTTACATCGTGCTCTGTGATTATTTTAACCGTGCCCGTGGCCAGTTCTGCCCTTATGATCCGGCCCGCCAATAGCGTTTGGAACCGACGCTCATAGAGACGAAGCGGTGAAATCGCGCCCATCCTCAGCGCGAGTCTGTCCGATTGCACCCGCAGACCTGTATGAGCATTGAACCGCTCGCTGGTACTTTCATCGGATCGCACCCCCCTAGCGGGGCGGTTGCGATCCGGAATTAACTGTTCACCGAACCATCAGCCATAGAAGATGAATTGAGTCAATGACTGTTCACCCCCGCCGCACGCACAGTGCCGCAAGTACCCTCCGCTGGATGACGATTTCCCTGGTGCTCCTGTTGACAACAGAGTTGCTCCTGCTCCTGATCTACCGACGCATCAATTTGGATGAGGGTTGGTATCTCAACGCGGCGAAGCTGGTCTATGAAGGCAAAGTGCTCTACCAGGACTTTGCCTACACGCAGACGCCGGTGCTGCCCTATGTTTATGGCCTCTTTCAGCAGCTCTTTGGCATTGGCCTCTACCAGGGGCGCATTCTGACGGTGCTGCTGGCGCTGGGGGCCTTTTTGCTCAGCGCGGCAACGGCACGGCGATTGGCGGGACCACGCGCCGGGGTGATCGCGCTGGCCTTGTTGGCAACCTCTTTCTTCGCGGCGACACAGTACACCTACACGGCAACCTACGCGCTCACCGCTTATTTTCTCGCGGCGGCGTTTTACGTGGCGCTCCTCGACTGGCGCCCCGACCCGCGCAATGCACTGGCAACGCTCTTTCTCTGCCTGGCGGTTGGCACGCGCCTCTCCACCGTTGTCTGCTTGCCACCGGTTCTGCTTTATCTCTGGCTCACCAGCGAACGCAAAGGCCGCGCCTTCCTGGTGATCGGAGCAACGACCATTGTCACACTCGGCGTTGTGCTCGGTCTCTTCTGGCTGCGCAGCGGTGAGTTGATGGTGTACGACATCTGGGGTTTTCACCTCGACCGCATCCTGCGCACGCGCTGGCGGCTGCTCAAGATCCAAAATCGCATTCTGCGCACCGCTTTCGACTTTGCTGCGCCGCTCCTGTTGTGTAGCTGGGCGGCCATTTGGGCCGGGCGGCGCCTTTGGCGCAATCGGCGTCTGCAACTACCAGTACGCAATCCACTGACAGTGCTTACGATGGTGCTGGTGGTAGCAGGGCTTTTTGTAGCGCATCTCGTGCCTCGCACAACCGACAGCTACTACAATGCCTTGCAGATGCCGTTAATGAGCGTCATTGGCGCAGTTGTGGTGGCGCGGCAGTTGGCGCGCCTGAGCGATCGGGGCAAGGGAGAGCGTCAGGTGCGTTCCTCTTGGGTCCTCTGGCTGTTGATCGTGGCGCTGGCCGGCCACGGCGCGCTGCAACTGAGGGCGCTGCTACGCGATGGCGCGCTCACCGATCCGCTACAGAATCAGGTGGCGGTGGTGCGCGACGCCGCAGCGCTTGTCCGGCACTATGTCCCTGCCGGCCAGCCGCTGCTCACCTTCAACCAACATCTGGCGCTTGAGGCCGATCGCCCAACGCCGCCCGGCTATGAGATGGCGATCTTCGCCTACCGTCCCACCTGGGATGCCGATCAGGCGCTGCGCTACAAGGTGATCAACAACACCATGTTGCTCGATGATCTGGCCCGGCCCATGGCCCTCGCTGCCTTCACCGAGTTTGATTTGGAGCAGCTCTATGGCGAACGCGGAACCTTTTTTGCCATCCTCAACACCTATTATCGTTGGTTCTACACCATTCCCCACTTTGGCCCCTATGGCGACATTCTCTACCTCTATGTGCCACCGCAGTTCGCGGTCCAATCGCCTTCCATAGCATATCCGGCGACCTTTGCCGACGGTATCCAATTGCTCGGCTATGATCTGCGGCAGGATCGCATTCAAGAGCAGCCTGTTCTCGATGTCGCACTCTACTGGCAGGCCGCGGCAACACCATCCCAGGAATATACGGTCTTTGTGCAACTACTCGACGCCAATGGTGCCTTTGTCACTGGCTTCGACAATCCCCCCTGCCACCGCACCTGTCCCACCACCACCTGGCAACCGGGGGAGTTTCTGCGCGATGAATATCAGCTTGCCCTCGACGGGCTAGACATTTCGTCGCCTTTTCAACTTCAGATTGGTATGTATAATGGAGAGGGTACACGTCTCGACGTTCTGGCCGGCAACTATGCCGGCGAGGATCGCATCATTTTGCAGCAGGTCGAGCTTCATCCCTAGTAAATCCGGGCAGAAATAAGTAGACAGATAAATCGGCTGCTTCCCAGAGAGAAGCGCTACTTATTTCTGTCCAGGTATTTACGCCCAACTAGCACTAGTAAGGTGACTGTCACTGCCCACGAGTAGCCGGGGAGAAAGGATTTCGCTCTGGGCAGTGACAGTCACCTGGAACTGCTCGAAAGCTCGTTGTAGTGCTAGGGATTGCTAACAGTGGATCGGCCAGACAACCCGTGTGAAACACATACTAATGAGGAGGACACATGTTAACCAACGCCCAGAAGCGACAATTCATTGAAGAAGGGTATATCAAAATCCCCAATGTCGTTCCCCAGATCATGATCGACCAGGCACTCCATGCCGTCAACCACTCGATTGGCTTTGTTGGCCTCGGTGGTGAAGATCTGGTCAACAATCGCTCGGCCTTCTTCTGTGCCGAATTACTCGAAGCCCCCGTGATCCTCGATCTCTTCCACAAAACACCGGTCTTTGCATTGGCAGAAGAGTTGATCGGCCAGGGCAATGTGCTCCCCCTGACCCGTGCCAAGCCCTATCCCCGCTTTCCCGAAATGCGCAACGGCGAAGATATCGTCCACCGTGGTCACCTCGATGGCATCGGCAATGGACTCAACGGTATGCCCAAGGGCTACTACAACCGCGGTTTCACGGCCTTTGCCGTGATCTATCTGGCCGACGTGCTCGAACCCTACAGCGGCAACTTCACCGTCTGGCCCAAATCGCACCGCACGCTGGCCACCTACTTTCAGGAACATGGTCACGAAGTTCTCGCCAACGGCATGCCCAAACTCGACTACCCCGAGGAACCGGTCATGGTCACGGCCAAGGCCGGCGATCTGATCCTTGCGCACAGTCTCATCTTCCACACCGGCGGTGTGAATATTTCGCCCAATGTGCGCCAGGCAGTCATCGCGCGTTTCAAGCACAAGGATTGCGATACCATCGGCAAGGATGGGTATACCGATCTCTGGCGCGAGTGGGCGGGGTTACAGGCGTTGGTTGGGCAGTAGACAGTGGACAGTGGGACAGTGGACAGTGGGACAGTGGACAGTGGACAGTGGACAGTGGGACAGTAAGTAC
>ERZ795053.3682-NODE-3682-length-17230-cov-5.551325_pt1 | contig 17230 bp, 12 predicted proteins | sample MGYA00375137_ERZ795053 | MGnify/ENA primary metagenome ERZ795053 (study PRJEB30182, sample SAMN05720284) | activated sludge metagenome | isolation source: Anaerobic digester | place: Hong Kong | collected 2014-12-17 ...
GAATGTGTAAGTTGGGGTAATTGCAGCAGGATTATCAAATGTACCGGATCCGGTTGTTGTCCATTCGATCACTCTGGTAATATCAGTTGTAAATGAATTACCGCTAACAAAGGTAAATGTGCCAGGATAATTTGGATCGAAACTAACCATTGCATCGGCAAAATGATATTCTGTTATGTCACCTTCGCAAATTGAAGGAATAGCCGCACCTGCATCAGCATAAGGATCGGAAACAAAGCAGAGATAGAAAAAGTCCTGATCGGATATAGTACACGGATCTATTGGAGAGGCATTAACAAAAATTTCGATACAGCCCTGAAGCCAGTCTAAAGAAGAGGGCTCATAAGTAGGATCCAGGATATTTTCATTTGAAAAGTCACCTGATCCATTGGTTGTTCCCCACTGAATGAGACTATAATTGGTAGCTTCAACCAAACCGGCAAAATCAAAATTTTGGCCATAGCAAACATAAGCGTTTTCCGGAATGATATTAATCACAGGTGAAGGTTGAAATGTGATTTCAATATCATCACTGAACAGACCGCAATCAAGCGTAATTACATTGAGAGACAATGTAACTGCACCATTGGCAATGTCACCGGCACTTGGATAATAAATCGGATTCAGAGCAAACGGATCATTGAATGATCCGGTTCCGCCTGACCACGTCAGGCTTACATATCCTGAAGCGTATGCACCATCCAATTCAATTTCGGTTTGTGTATCACAATAAACCTCATCTGAACCGGCAGTAGCATATACTACAGTTACCGTTACATAGGCATCTGTGGTAAGCAATCCGGAAGTTGCAACAACCTGGAATGTGGTTGTTTCATCAACAAATACAGTAGTTTGTGATGCTGTACCAATCAATGTACCATTATCATACCATTCCCAGGTTTCTACCGGATCTCCGGCCAGCTGGAAAGCAGAAAGGGTAACATCACCACCGGCACCACAAATTAATGTCGGATCAGCACTGGCAGTAACAGCAAATGTGGGTCCAACAACTGATTCAACTGTTGAAGTTCCAAAGGCCATAAAAGTCTGTGGATCAGTGGCAGCCAAAGTAGCTTCGCACCAGTGATTTTCGAGGTCGGCTGTTTTGTAAACCCGCCAGATAAATGATTCAGACATCCCAAAACCATCTTTTTCGAGGGTGAGGGGATCATCACCATAAGCAGCAAATGCGTTGGCATATTCAGCATTAAATTCAACTGAGCCACCGCATTTCAGTGTACCGGCATCATTATAAAACACCCCAACCCAGTCACCTGTTACAATGGGAACACCATTGATCTCAGGCACCACTGTTTCGGGGATAATGAGGGTATGAGAAAACAGGGTTTCTGTTTTTTCCCATCCTAGTGGCGGGTCAGCCGATACCACAAATGGCACCAGCAACAACGCCAACACAAATTTAAACTTGTAAACTTTAGATAACATGTAATCCTCCTTTTTTAAAGGTTTGAAAATAAAATAATTAAAACTAATTTGTTAGCAATCTCCTGTTTTTGCAAAAAGCGGAACAAATATACAATAAAATTCGGATAGACCTTTAAAAGCATGAAAAAATCACAATTTTACGAATTATTAACAATTTTATTAACAATCAAAAATCACCTGGCAAAACCACGGCTCTTCAGGTCTTTTCTGGTTATCATCAGGCCAAACAGATTCATATTCATACAATTAAAATTAGTACTCTCCATAAAATGTACATTTTAACGCTTCTTACTACTCTATCAATTTCCGTTGCTAAATTACTTGTTTTTTTTTTGAAATGATCTGTTTTTAATAAAAATTAATAGGTTTTAAAATGTAACCATCAACTGGTATTTTGTTTTCCAACATGTTATCAAATTGACCTATTTTTGCAGGGTTTTACATTTAACATTGAATTAACATTTAAGGGAGATATGTTTGAAAGTTTAAGCGAAAAACTGGAACGTTCGTTCAAAATTTTAAAAGGTCAGGGTCAGATTACCGAAATTAATGTGGCTGAAACCTTGAAAGAAGTCAGAAAAGCACTGCTCGATGCTGATGTCAGCTACAAAATTGCCAAGCAGTTTACAGACGATGTTAAAGAAAAAGCGCTTGGACAAAATGTGCTTACAGCTATTTCACCTGGTCAATTGATGATTAAAATTGTACATGATAACCTGACCAGTTTAATGGGTGGTGATCATGTGGATATCAATCTGAAAGGAGACCCGGTTGTTATTCTGATTGCCGGTCTTCAGGGCTCGGGTAAAACTACTTTTTCGGCAAAACTGGCCAACTATCTTAAACAGAAAAAAGGGCGCAGACCCCTGCTTGTTGCCGGTGACGTTTATCGTCCGGCTGCTATTAATCAATTGCAGGTATTGGGAAACAGCATTGATGTGGAAGTTTACACCGAAGAAGACAGTAAGCAACCTGTCAAAATCGCCAGAAATTCAATCTCCTACGCCAAAGAAAAAAAATACAACGTTGTCATCATCGATACTGCCGGACGTTTGGCAATTGATGAGGAGATGATGAACGAAATTGCTGCAGTAAAAGAAACCGTAAAACCACATGAAACACTTTTTGTGGTTGATGCCATGACCGGTCAGGATGCCGTGAATACCGCCAGAGCTTTCCACGACCGTTTGAATTACGATGGCGTTGTTCTAACCAAACTCGACGGTGATACCCGCGGAGGTGCAGCGCTGACTATCAGGGCTGTGGTTAGCAAACCAATTAAATTTGTTGGTATTGGTGAAAAAATTGAAGCACTCGATGTTTTTTATCCAAAACGAATGGCGGACCGCATTCTGGGAATGGGTGATATTGTGTCACTTGTCGAAAAAGCCCAGGAACAGTTTGACGAAGAAGAAGCCCGAAAACTTCAGAAAAAGATAGCAAGAGACCAATTCGACTTCAATGATTTCCTCTCCCAAATCAAACAAATTAAAAAGATGGGTAACGTCAAGGATTTGATGAGCATGATTCCCGGAATGGGAAAAGCCATTAAAGACCTGGATTTTGATGATGACGCCTTCAAACATGTCGAAGCTATAATCTATTCGATGACACCCGCTGAAAGAGGAAATCCTAAAATCATAAACGGCAGCCGTAGAAAAAGAATTTCCATGGGAAGCGGAACTGATATTCAGGAAGTCAACCGGCTGCTAAAACAATTTGAAGATACCCGCAAAATGATGAAAATGATGACTACCAGCGGAGGTAAAGGAATGATGAAAATGATGCAGAATGTCAAAAGAACCCGTTAACTCTCAGAAAAATATACATCCGGAATTAAACCTGATGCAAAACTACACACTGAAATATTCAGCGTATTTTCCAATATTTTTTGATGACTCTCTATATTTTAAACTACGATGAAAATTATTGATGGAAAAACGACTGCCGAACTTATAAAAAACGAAATCAAAACCGAAGTTGCAGCCATTATTGATAAATACAATTCAGCACCCCACCTTGCAGCAATACTCGTGGGCGACGATGAAGCAAGCAATACTTACGTGAGCAGCAAAGAAAAAGACTGCCGTTCGGTTGGGATAACCTCTTCAGTCTATCGACTGAGCTCCAGAACATCAGAAGAAGAATTGCTGAGAACAATCGCATTTTTAAACGAAGATGAGCAAATTCACGGATTCATTGTACAACTGCCACTTCCGGAACATATTAATGTTGACAGGATTATAGCCGCAATAAATCCAAACAAAGATGTAGATGGTTTTCATCCGATAAATCTGGGAAGAATGATGTTGGGACAAGACAGTTTTTTACCAGCCACACCTTTCGGAATACTCGAATTACTGAAAAGATACAATATCGAAACAAAAGGTAAAAATTGCGTTGTGCTGGGCAGAAGCAATATTGTCGGGACACCACTCAGTATAATGCTTTCGCGCAAGAATGATCCCGGAAACAGCACAGTTACCCTCTGCCATTCCTACAGTAATAATCTTGCTGACATCACCCGCCAGGCAGATATTTTGATTGCAGCTATCGGGAAACCTGAATTCGTTACAAAAGAAATGGTAAAAGAAAATGCTACGGTAATTGATGTCGGCATTCATCGTATTGTGGATCATGAAAAAAATTCAGGTTATAGGCTTATTGGCGATGTAAAATTTGATGAGGTAGCCCCAAAATGTGATTATATCACACCCGTCCCAGGTGGGGTGGGACCAATGACCAGGATAGCATTGCTGTTGAATACACTGAAAGCATTCAGAAAAACAACAGGAATCAGCCAGATAAATTCCAATCCGCAAATAAGTTGATAAATCTTAAAAATATAACACCTGAACAACGTAAACTGCTGGAAGAAGGAAAAATGTTACCGGTTATGGAAGCATTTTACACTCTTCAGGGTGAAGGTTTCAACATGGGTGAAGCTGCATTTTTTATAAGAGTCGGGGGTTGCGATGTCGGCTGTCACTGGTGCGATGTAAAAGAATCGTGGAACCCCGATCTGCATCCACTTGTTAAAACCTCCGACGTTATTGAACAAGCAATGAGTTATCCTTCAAAATCTGTAGTTGTTACAGGAGGTGAACCATTATTGTACAATCTTGATTTTTTGTGCAGACAGCTGAAAATTAACAGCATGAAAACCTATCTTGAAACTTCAGGAGCTCACCCACTTACTGGTACCTGGGACTGGATTTGTCTTTCACCAAAAATAAATCACCCTCCTGAAGAAAATATCCTGACTATTGCCAATGAACTGAAAGTAATTATTTTCAATGAAAGCGATCTAGCCTGGGCTGAAAAATATGCCAGATTAGTTTCACCATCCTGTAAACTTTATCTGCAACCGGAATGGAGCCGCTCGAAATTCATGACTCCTTTTATTATTCAGTACATCATGCAAAATCCAAAATGGAAAATTTCACTTCAGGCACATAAGTTTATGAATATCCCATAGATTTGACAAATCATATTTCTTCTTTATTACGTTAGTTTTATTCACACCGATAATCAATATGAGACTGCATCTGAGGATATTTGCACTGTTGCTGTTATTTTTTTTTGCTTACCAAACTCAGGCGCAAAGCCTTTCCACCAAATCGGAACGGGCAAAAAAATTTTTCGGAAATGCCCAGAGAGAATTTAACCTGATGAATTATGCTTTAGCAAAAAAATACCTCAAGAAAGCGATATCAATTGATGAAAATTTTCTCGAAGCATACATGCTTTTGGGTGATGTCCATAAATCACTTATCGAACGAAAAGAAGCCATTGAAGTTTACACAAAAGTTTTGCAAAAAAATGCTGAAAAATATCCTGAAGTTTACTACTTCATGGGACTGATTTATTTCGAACTTCAACAATACCAATCAGCTGCCAAAAAATTTGAATATTTTTTAAAAACAAATACAAACCATACAGACCGGCTGACGGATGCAGCTTATCTGCTGGAATGCAGCAAATTTGCTCAAAAAGCTGTTGAAAACCCAGTCCCATTTGAACCGGTTAATGTTGGAAATAATATCAATACAGCAGGGAATGAATATATCAATTCAATAAGAAGCGACGAATTACAGATGTATTTTACCGGGAATAACACAATCCATGGTCAGAAAGCAAATAACGACCGGTTTTATTTTGCCGAACGAAAAACCATCTCAGAAAACTGGAATCCATCTCAGCTTGCACCAAATCCTCTTAACGCAGTTGAAAATCAGGGGGCGATGAGCATTACCCCCGACGGACGGTTTCTGCTGCTAACAGGTTGTCATTGGGTAAACGGATATGGCAGCTGTGACCTGTATGCTACAGAAATTTTAGAAGGAAAACCAGGTGAACTAAAGAATCTGGGAGCACCTCCAAATAGTTCACAGTGGGATTCGCAACCCTCTCTTGCTCCGGATGGCAGAACACTTTTCTTTACAAGCAATCGTGCTGGTGGATTTGGAAAAGCTGACATCTGGAAAAGCCGGTTGATGGATGACGGAACCTGGTCGGCACCTGAAAATCTCGGAAATAAAATCAACACACCAGGAGACGAAATGGCACCTTTCATTCATGCCGACGGTAAGACACTTTACTTTTCATCCGACCGGCACATAGGTATGGGAGGCCATGATCTTTATGTTTCACGACTGGATGAAAAAGGCGATTGGCAATCACCTGAAAACCTGGGCTATCCCATCAATACATCTGATGATCAAATTAATATCGTGGTAAATACTTCCGGTAACAAAGGCTACATTTCCGCAAACCTGCCTGAAGGACAGGGTGGTTTTGACATTTATAGTTTTCAGCTTCATGATGAAATACGCCCTCATCCGGTGACTTACATAAAAGGTTTGATCTCTGATTCAAGATCACAATCACCACTCGAAGCCACTTTGGTTTTAATAGATCTCGAAACCGGTAAGGAAATCATCCGGTCGTCCACTGATAAAAAAAACGGTGAATTTCTAATATGTCTTCCCGTCAATAGTGATTATGCACTTAATGTTTCAAGTCCCGGCTATCTTTTTTATTCCGAAAACTTTTCACTTACCGGAATCAATACCGAAGCAGACCCATACCAGCTAAATATCAGCCTTAATCCAATAAAAACGGGTGAAGCCACCACCCTGCGCAATGTTTTTTTTGATGTGAATAAAGCAGATTTATTACCCGAATCAGTCGCAGAATTAACCAAACTTGTAGAATTTCTGAAAATGAATACTACATTAAAAATAGAAATTGGAGGACATACCGACAACGTTGGGGGGGAAACCTATAACCTTAATCTTTCGGAAAAAAGAGCAAAAGCAGTAGTTAATTTTCTGGTTAACAATGGCATCGAAAGCCAACGGTTAACCTGGAAAGGATATGGGTATTCACGCCCGGTTTCTGAAAATACGACAGAACAAGGAAGGGCCGGCAACCGACGAACTGAGGTACTCATTCTGGAAATAAATCAATAAATAAAAAAAAGAGGTGTTAAGCCGAAGCTTTTAATTCAATTCTGAGCATATTTAATGCCGCAAGAGCAGCTTTTCTGATATTTCTGCCTCTGTGTTCCCCAAACAAAAATTTTTTAGCAATCGTTTTATCTCCACAAGCCAGTGCTATCCAGGTCGTTCCCACGGGTTTATCATTCGATCCTCCATCAGGTCCGGCTATACCGGAGACAGCAATACCGTAATCAGTTTTTAAGTTGTTTCTGACACCTTGTGCCATTTGTCTCACAACTTCTTCGCTCACAGCTCCGTATTTTTCAAGAATGGCTGCATCCACACCCAAGAGTTCAGTTTTTACCTGATTTGAATAAGCTATGACCGAACCTTTGAAATAGGCTGAACTACCTGGAACACTTGTTATCAGGTGAGCTATGTAACCTCCCGTGCAGCTTTCGGCTGTTGCTACTGATTTCGTCGTCAATTTCAGTAAATTGCCAACTACTTCTTCCATTGTTTCTGTATTGTACCCAAAAATCACATCAGAAATTAAAGGCTTAAGCTCTTTTTCCAGAGTTTCCAATTGGCGTTCAAGAGCTGACTTATTGTCGCCCACGGCTGTCAGTCGTAACCGCACTATTCCGGGCTGGGGAAGATAGGCCAGTTTCACATTTGCTGGTAAATTATTTTCCCATTCTTCGATTGTTTTTGCCAGGAAAGATTCGCCAACTCCCTGTGTTAAAATCGTATGGTGGACGATAAAAGAAGCTTCAGTATATTTTGCAAGCCTGGGCATGACCTGTTGGGTAAACAAGGTTTTCATTTCGAAAGGCACACCCGGCATTGATATAAAAAATTTACCATCTTTTTCAAACCACATCCCCGGTGCTGTACCTTCCGGATTGGGCAAAGGAACGCATGCAGCAGGAACCTCGGCCTGACGTCGGTTTAGTTCAGTTACCGGAATACCCCTGCTTTGAAATAACCGCTGAATATTTTCAAATGCTTCCTGATTAAAAACCAGGGATGTATTAAAAAATTCACACAGGACCATCTTGGTCACATCATCCCTGGTTGGGCCTAACCCCCCGGTAATCAATATAATATCAGCCCTTTGCGATGCCTGCTTAAGCGTGGACAGGATATGTTCACGATCATCTGAAATACTGGTAATCTGATGTACTTTAATACCTGTCAAACTAAGCTGTTCACCCAACCATGCAGAGTTGGTGTCAATCACTTGTCCGATAAGTAACTCATCGCCAATGGTAATAATCTCTGCTTTCATTCCATTAATTTTTGCTAAAATGATACCTTTGCACTTTTTTCGGCAAAAGTAGAATTTTTCAATAGTGATATGGAAAGAATAAAAGAGTCGGAGTTAATTATCAATGCTGACGGAAGCATTTACCATCTGAGCCTGAAACCAGGTTATCTGGCTGAAAATGTAATTCTTGTCGGTGATCCCGGACGTGTACCAAAAATTTCCCGTCATTTCAAAAAAATAGAGCATAAGAGTCAAAACCGTGAAATTATTGTTCATACCGGAATTTATAACAATCTAAGATTGTCTGTCCTTTCAACTGGTATGGGTACTGATAACATCGATATAGTCATGAACGAACTCGATGCCCTTGTTAACATTGATTTTGACAAACGACAGGTTAAGGAAAAACTAACACGGCTGAATATTGTCCGGTTGGGTACTTCAGGTTCCATACAGCCGGAAGTTCCAATAAACAGCATTATTGTTTCAACCCATGGAATTGGTATGGATGGACTGTTAAAATACTATTCAAGTGAATCTGTAATTGAAAAGGAATTAACCACTGCATTCATAGACCAAACCCACTGGCACAGCTATTTACCATATCCATATATTGTATCCTGCTCCGAAGTTCTGCTGAAAAAACTCGGCCATGACCTTCAACAGGGAATTACGGCTACTGCACCGGGTTTTTATGGCCCACAGGGCAGAGTTATCCGCCTTCCACTCAATCATCCCGACCTGATGGAGAGAATTCAAAAATTCAATTTCAACGGTAAAAAAGTCTTGAATTTTGAAATGGAAACTTCAGCTTTATTCGGACTGGGGAAATTACTCGGTCACAACACGTTAACCATTTGTGCAGTAATTGCCAACCGCGCTACCGGCGAATATACCGGTAACTACCAACCTGTAATCGAAAATATGATTGAACTTGTTCTGGAAAGAATTACCAAAAGCTAAACTCAGGAAGGTAACGGCAAAATTTTTTTGAACCTCAATTTTATGACTCCAAATGCTGCTTCCTTGAAAATCCCGGAACTCATTTTTGAGATTCCTTCCCGGCGATCCGTAAAAACGATGGGAACCTCAACAACTTTAAATCCAAGCCTTACCGCTGTATATTTCATTTCAATCTGAAAAGCATAGCCAATAAATTTTATTCTGTCGAACCAGATTGTTTCAAGCACTTTTCGCCGGTAACACACAAAACCTGCAGTTGAATCGGCAATCTTAATGCCTGTCACGATTCTGACATATTTAGAAGCATAATAGGACATCATAACCCGCCCCATCGGCCAGTTCACAACCCGGATGACACCTCCGACATACCTTGAACCTATTGCTACATCCGCACCATTGTGACAAGCTAAGTACAATTTTTGCAAATCGTCGGGATTGTGTGAAAAATCGGCATCCATCTCAAAAATAAACTCATAATCACGTGCCAGCGCCCATTTGAATCCATGAATATAGGCAGTGCCCAATCCCAGTTTCCCTTCTCGCTCTTCGATGAACAACCTGCCCGGGAACTCCTGCATCAGTTGTTTTACAATAGCAGCTGTACCATCAGGAGAATGATCATCAATTATCAGCACATGAAACTCGCCATCAAGAGCAAAAATATAACGCAGAATTTTTTCGATATTCTCTTTCTCATTATAGGTTGGTATGATTACTAATTTATCTGCCATCTGTGCTGATGTTGGTTTGTGTTTTCAGTTATGAAAAATCATAAATTTTCAGGTAAAATATTGGCTATTATTGTGTTTTTAACATAATCTTTGTTGATGCCGATAAAAATTTGTCGGTGTAAAGTAAGATATAGAGCCCATCTTTTAGCCCGGCATGGTTAAGATTTAAACCAGTTGATTTACTGCCGGTTTCAGGAAATATTACCAATTTTTCCTGACCAAGAACGTCAAAAAATCTGAGTTCACTTTTTTGGGTGGCAGGATCAGATAGATTCACAACAATTTCACCTGAAGTAGGATTTGGATAAACAAAAACAGTTACCTTTTTCCCTTCCTCGGGTAGGATAGTCGGATCAGATACATCACGCAGTGACCTCAGCTCGATTTTCCATTCAGAATAGTTGTAATTGAGTGGCCCCGTAACGGTATAATGTTCATTAAGTACAGGATCGAATTCAAACACATCGTTGTTGTGAACATTTACCTGACCGGTACCATCACTAACCCGCCACATTCCTGAATTGTTCCAGTGCTGTGAGTATATACAGACCGCATCAGGTATCCGAACCAATACACTTTCCCAGTCTTCACCCATCTCATTGGCACTTAAAACTGCCGGTTCAGGAACAACTCGTTCGTTTTTTATCAGTTTGTACATCGAAACGTTGGTTATCTCAGTCATTCCATAATACTCTTTTACCATTCCTGTGAGTACAATACTGTCTCCGATTGCAGGAAAAAAGCCGGATTGATAGACAAACAATCCTGTTCGTGGTCCATTGCCGGCCTGAATAAAATATCCGTTCGTGTAAAAAGCTGTTACAATCCCGGTTGTTGTTACCATCTGATTTTCAAATGGAGAATAATCACCAGTTCCCTGAATGTCAATGATTGGTGTTATTTCTCCACTCCAATTAGCCGCTACACGGTAGTTGTAAACCGGTGAACAGATATTTTTGCCGGTTTCCTGTATCAATTGTATTGAAAAATAAATGATTGTTTCTTCAGGATAACCGGGAATTTCTCCATGCCATTTTCCATTCGAAAAAGTCATTTCTGTGTAATCCTGAAGATTATTAAATGAATCACCCCGGTACAATCTTACATTTCCGGCTACCGGCATTGGATTGATGCTTCCAGATACTATAACTGACTCGTTTGCGGCAGGCTGAGCATTGGAAATGGCAATATTACCGATAGCAAAATCAGGTAAATCAGCATTTCCCCATATTAGTTCGATGAACTGAGGATTGTCAACAAAAGGATTCCTGTTTTTTTGAAACTGATAAATGACATTATTCCTGTTTCGCTCAAACTGGTCAGGATTGTCCATAAGATTCCATTCCAACAGTGCCGACAATTTACCATGTTCCGGAAGGGGGTATGTATTCACTCTGTCCACTACAGTAAGATTGGATTCGCCGTTAGTCCATTTGTAACGGGCATCCATATAAAAAATAATTCTGGCAATGTCACCTTTTACGTCATCACGCGGTTCCCAGGATTCTCCGGGTGTAAACTTGCATTGGGTTGCTTCGTTGTGATAATAAAGACTGTAATCAAAATCCATATTACTTCTCGAGCTGTTCACGGATGCATCTGCAGGTTTCAGATTATGTACGTCCGAATGCATGGGAAGGATATCTTCAAACTGCCCGTGTGATTTAGCCCAAACATGCTCCCTGTTGAGCTTGTCCCCTCCAGAACCATAATCCATTCCATCCTGAGAACGTCCTGTGTAAACAAGGATAACATTTCCGGGTATTTCAGGATCAGCATCAGAATAGTAAAGAACATATTTAGAAAAAAAATAGGAGAGGCTGTGATGATTGCTTATGATCTCATGCAGTTTCATTTTTAATGCTTCTCCCTTTAATCCTTCAGTACCATTGTAATAACCTACCGGCTGGGGTAACAATGCCAGCGGAAAAACCAAAAACAGAATGAAACAGAATTTTTTTCTCATTGATCTGTTTAACGATACAAACCTGTAGATTAATATTTTACTTCGACTTTACTGATTTCCCAGGTGGATGATCCTGCGGTGGTGCTGAGGTATTTGAAAGCAATATAGATTGTTTGATTTTCATAAGCAGCAAGACTTACATCACCACTGTTTACAAAAGTCCAGCTGTTGCCCTGGGCTCTTGTGAAACCTGTTAGTTCGGTCCAGGTTCCGTTTTCTGAAGGATTTCCGCTGCCGGCATAATCAGTTGATACTAATACTTTCATATCATCAATACTGGTAATATAATTGATGGCTTCACGGAAGCTCAGTGTAACGCCGGTGAAACCTTCCAGTGAAATAGCAGGAGAGACCAGCCAGTCTTCATTTTCAAAATCCGACCCCTGACTATATCCAGACATCACGGCACAACCTCCATCAAAGCTACCCCAGCCCCATACCTGATCACCAGAAATACTGAATGCGCTAAAGGTTCCGACACTGGATTCAAAATCTTCGAGAAATACAGAAGTTCCACCTCCTCCTCCACCACCTTCAAGTTCAAAATCAGCATTCTCGCCGCTACTGTCCCTCAATCCGGCTGTGCCAAAATAAGTGCGCAAAGTTCCGTTAACACTCAGCCATTTGCCAAGGTTATCCGGATTATCCATAAGATTTACGTCACTACGTAAAGGAGAGCCTGCCGGCAAATTTACAATTAGGCAATTTTGATAATTGTTTTCTTCCGGGTCATCAGCAATCAATACATTGGTTGCCAATGTAAAAGGAGGCGCATAATCAATATCATCGTTCGTTGAAATAGAAGTTATTCCGGATTTTACTGCTCCAACAATATAACCTTTGACCCAACCAACCTGATAGGGGGTAGCATTTTGATTGGCAATACCAAAGGCAACATTCCATGGATCTTCCTGTGTTCCACTGCCCGAGCCAGATCCACCGCCACCACCATCGCAACGCTCTCCGCTAAGATCAATTTCACCCAAATCCCTTACATAAAGCTGGATATCGTTGTTAAACTGGCTTGCAATGGCTATGAAAGTTCCGTTACCGTCAGGAAGATTCACATTGGCAAAATTGGCATACCCGCTGGTCCGAACAATGACAGTATTATTGTTGCAATCTTTCAGCGTGCGGTTCTGGGTAGTCAGTCCGATGGCATCAGACCAGGTTTTACTGGTGTCGGAAGCTGAGAATTCGACATCATTCAACTGGATCAGCATTGAATTATAGGCTCCGCCTGATAACTGCGGAATGGTAACTAATGCTGGTTCAACAATAACTCCGGTTTTCAGTTTTACAATGTTTCGATCAACATCCACTGAATCGAGCTGCATAACGCCACTGTAATTTCCAAGAATTAATCCTTTGAGATACACCCTTACCGAATCACCAACATAAAGGCCTCCTGAATTAATCAGCCGAAGATTGATAGCACCGGTAGCATCCTGAATATAGGAATTTTTGTATATGTTACCAGAAGTTTCATCCCCAACAATAACACCATAAAACGACATAGCTGTGTCGAATTTTAAGTACTGGCCGTTATACATGGTTTTAATCTGTTCGATTGTGAACACCTCTCCGACCGGAATATCACCTGATGGCGGCTGATCAAAATCCTGGTCAACACATGAAGTTAAATAAATAGATAATGAAATTAAAAGCAACAGTGAGTGAAAAACAATTTTTTTAAACATAACTGTGAAGATTATTGAATGTTGTAACAAATTTTTCAACGTTAAAACCTAAAACTAATATTTGCAAAATATTGAATACCATAAAGGTAAAAATATTTTGGGGGGAATTTTTCCATGTCGTTCGGATCATAGCGGAATTGCTCGAACCCTCCAAAAGCGAAGTCAGTTTCGTTGAGCAGGTTATTAATGCTAAGATTGAGTGCGATGTAATATTTCCCGATTCTCCATGATTTTCCCCCAAAAAGATCGACTGTGTAAGCCGAAGCCAATTTTTCCTGAGCAAGCAGTTGAAGGTAACGAATATCGTCCGAACTGTATAAGCCGGCTGCACCAGCAGATCTTCTGTCAGGATTGGGCTCGAGATATATGTCATCGAAAAAGTTCACATTTACACCCAGCCACCAATACTTTGGAGAATTGTATTTTATGCCACCCGAAAGTGCCGTCTGGGGGTTTCCTCCCACGTAGTAATTCTTTAAGTAAACTTTTCTGTCCACAGCAAGGATTTCGGAATTATTATCCTGTGAGATGGTTGCCAGCGGACGAGAATTGTAAATCATTTGACCAAGACCTGCAACTGCCGAAAGATTGATGGTTGAAGTAAGCTTATAATCAACACCGAATTCGGCACCCGTACTGCGTGTATCTACTCCTGTCATTTGATAGTTAACGAAACTGCGAAGGGTTTCATGGTAAAAACTTCTGGAATAAACCTGATCATTAAATTCTGTGTAGTATAGGGTTGCTCTGGCCTGTATGCCTGGCGCCCTGAGTACGTAACTGATATCACCCGAAAGTATTTTCTCGTTCTCGAGCCCACTGACTACAAAATCCCTTGTTCTTGGCGAAATGTATGAATCTCTGAAATAAGGAGCTCTGGTCATATACAATGCATTTACAAGCACAAAATGACGACCGGTTATCTTGTAAGTCAAACCACCTTTTATTCCATAATTGGTAAAATTCTGCTTTTCGGAATCACCAAGAGAAGCATCAGGAAATTTTCCGTTTTGCATGTTTCCTGTTCTCCAGAACTGCGTCATTGAAGCATTAGCAGCTATAAAATAGTCAACTTTTGGATAGGTAAAATCAGCCTGAACGAAAAGATCGTACTTATGTACGTTGGCATCATAATCATAGCCAAAAACATCACCTTCATAAACCGGGCGATTTGGGGTACGAATGTCATTTTGGGCAAGATCAGGATCGAAAAAATCCTGTTCAGCAAATTTGTCCAGATCAACGTAAAAATCACCGCCGAGAAGGTCTTCCACCACCTTGTAGGTCCGACCTTTATACCATGAAAGGTTGATGCCGGAATTAATGGTCAGATTAGGGTTAATTTCTTTGGTAAGTACAGAATTAAACTGAAATTGGTTATGGTCATTTCTCCGGTCTTCGATGATGTATTTTGAAAAATTACCGGTAACACTGTTTCCTGCAATACCATAGGCATTATTCACGGTGTAAAGGTTTTTTCGGTTGGCGAAATAGAAAAAATCCCAGTCAATCTGTCTAAAATGCTCATTGTTCATCCATTGATTGGTAAGATAGCTGAAATAGTCAGGGTCATTCTTCCAATAGCTGGGCAGGTTACGGTAATAATCCGGCCGGGGGTCGGCTGCATCATACCATTCAAGGGCTGTAGAACCATATCTTCCAAAAAAGTAAGCAAGAGAGGAAGTAATTTTTGTTGTTCTGTCCGGTTCATAATAATGTGTAAGAAAAATCTTAGGCTGATTATAGGAACCAACTCTTGAATTTCGCTTTTCGCCCTGTTGATATCCCCAGTTTGGATTATAGTAATTTGATCCGGCAAGGTCGTAGGCTTCCTGGGTAGAAACGCCTGCTCTTCCTGCCTTTGAAGGTGCTGCAAAAGCAATCAGGCCAAGACTGTGTTTATTGTTTATTTTTTTTTCGACTGACAAAAAATAGCTCCAGGCATCGTAAAAAGTACCTTCTACATAACCTTCCCCGGCCCATCGGCGGGAACCAGAAACGGCAACTGCCCATCCGTTATCCATCAGACCAGTGCTGTGTGTTGCCATTAAGCGGTTTCTGTAGGCACGATTGGTGGATGAATAGGTTAGACGGGTTCCCGGACGCAGTTTGGATGCCCTTGCTTCGATATTGGTAGCACCGCTTACACCTCCAAAAGTATAAGGTGAGGCAGAAATTCCAAAATCAATTTCCTGACTCCGGGTCACATCGTTTAAACCACCCCATGCTGACCAGTAAGCCCTGCCTGTTTCCATATCATTTAAAGGAACACCACCCATTAAAACACTGGTGTTTTCTGAATCATAACCCCGAACCCTGAAACGTGTCTGACCAAATGTATATCCGGCAGTCGACAGGTAAATGTCTCTTGAAGATTGAAGCAATCCGGAAACATTCTGGGTTTGTTCGTCTGTTTCAAGATCAAGATCAGCAGCGGTAATAGTAATGATCGGATTCTGAAGAGATTCATCACGAATCAGAGAAGTCGTGTCCACCTGAGCAAAAACCTGCACAAAAATCAACAATGTGTAAAACGTAATAATGAGTTTTTTCATCAGAAATATATAATATATTGATTACTTTAATGTTAACAAAACCATCTGTGATAAAAGTTTGCAAATTTAGATATAATTTCAAATGCCGGGGTGGTTTTATTGCTTTTGTTTACATTTGTGCCAAAATTTAAAACAGGAAAATATTCATGAGATTCTTCACTGCGATAGTTTTCTCCATCTTTGTTTTACTTTCAGGATTGAATTTGCACGCGCAGGATGAAATGCGATACCGGATTGGTTGCATTGCATTTTACAACATCGAAAACCTTTTCGACACCATCGATCAGCCAAATGTGAATGACACTGAATTTACTCCCGAAGGCCCAAACAAATGGAACAGTTCGAAATATTACGAAAAGTTGTCTAATTTATCTGAAGTGATATCAAAAATAGGTGTTGATCTTACACCTGATGGCCCTGCTGTTCTGGGTCTGTCAGAAATTGAAAATCGCTCGGTTTTATCAGACCTGGTGATGCAACCTGAACTCAGGCAACGTAATTACCAGATCGTCCATCACGATGGCCCCGACCGCAGAGGAGTGGATTGTGCTTTGTTTTACAATCCGAAATATTTCACCATGACCAATTCTCAATCGCGACGCCTCAGGGTTGAAGGGCGTGATAATTTTTTCACCCGCGACCAGTTGGTAGTTTCGGGAATGTTTGATGGTGAAATGATGCATTTTATTGTTAATCACTGGCCTTCTCGCAGTGGTGGACAAAAACGCAGTGAACCACTGCGCATCGCTGCTGCCCGGCTTACCCGATCAATCGTGGATTCTCTTCTTAACATTGATCCGAACGCAAAAGTAATTGTAATGGGAGACCTGAATGATGATCCTGTGGACAAATCGGTGAAAAAAATCATGAACACTACCGACAATCCCGATAAACTAAAATCTGACATGATGTTTAACCCGATGGAAAGACTCTATCGTCAGGGTATTGGAAGTCTTGCCTATCGCGATGCATGGAATCTTTTCGATCAACTGCTCCTCACACAGGCATTAACCGGAAATGATAAGAGCACATATAAATTTTACCGTGCAGGAGTTTTCAACAAACCATGGTTATTACAAAAAGAAGGAGCTTTTAAAGGATATCCCTGGCGATCGTTTGCCGGAGGAAATTATCTTGGTGGTTACAGCGACCATC
>ERZ795053.3685-NODE-3685-length-17220-cov-5.830760_pt1 | contig 17220 bp, 17 predicted proteins | sample MGYA00375137_ERZ795053 | MGnify/ENA primary metagenome ERZ795053 (study PRJEB30182, sample SAMN05720284) | activated sludge metagenome | isolation source: Anaerobic digester | place: Hong Kong | collected 2014-12-17 ...
CATCGCGGAACTTGAGAAAATGGCCGGTTCGATGAACGTTCGGCCAGCGCCGCGGGGTCCGTGGGGTTGAGCAAGAATCTTCCTGGCCTCGCGCTCCGCATCGTTGCCGCCGAGGCACTGGACGCAATCCTGACCCGCAAAGGCAACGCCGATGAAGCCATTGGAGAGGCTTCGCGTCAGCACGGCCTCGACCAACGCGACCACGCGTTCGCCGTTCAGATCGTTTTGACGACATTGCGGAGAATGGGCGAGATCGATGCCATTCTGAGTAAGCGCTTGTCGAAACCGCTGCCCCGGAAGTCTGGACTGGCCCTGCCCATCTTGAGGAGCGCGGCTGCCCAGTTGCTGTTTCTGGATACCCCAGCCTATGCCGTCATAGACCTTGCCGTGGAAGCCGGGCGGGCTGATCGGAATGCACGGCATTTCACGGGAGTGATCAATGCTGTCTTGCGGAAGGTCGCCGGTACGCAGCTTGTCTCTCCGGAACCGGGTGAGGCGGTAGCGTCGAATATACCTGCGTGGTTGTTGAAGCGCTGGGTTCGACAGTTTGGGCTCGAGACGATTCATAAGATCGCCGACACCCATCTTTCCGAGCCACCAACCGACATCGTGGTGAAGAACAACGCGAAAGAATGGGCGGAACGACTGGGTGGCAAGCAGCTCCTTGCGGATCATATCCGTTTGCCGCTCACATCTGCCCCGATTGCGGAATTACCGGGGTTCAACACGGGACAATGGTGGGTACAGGATGTGGCGGCAGGGCTGCCGGTCAAGTTGTTGGGTGACGTATGCGGCAAGAGCGTGGTGGATCTGTGTGCGGCACCTGGAGGAAAGACGCTGCAACTATGCTGTAGCGGGGCGGAGGTTACGGCCGTTGACAGCTCTACGACAAGGCTCGAACGGCTTAAGCAGAATCTGCAGCGCATGGGGTTCAAGGCAAATGTCGTTTGTGCCGATGCTTCGAAATTCGAAGGACAGGGGGAGTTTGACGGTGTGCTACTTGATGCACCATGTTCGGCGACGGGAACGATCCGGCGGCATCCTGAACTGCCATATGTGAAGTCAGAGCGCGATATATGGCAACTGGCCAGGGTTCAGTCCCGCCTTTTGGATCATGCGGCAACGCTGGTGAAGAGGGAAGGTCTGCTTGTGTATTGCACATGCTCCCTTGAACCCGAGGAGGGAGAGCAACAGATCGACAAGTTCCTGCAGCGGCATTCGGAGTTCTGTGTGTATGAGGATGCAACCAAGTGGGTGGAACTTCCCCCTGATTTCGAGGTGGCTCCGGGTATGCTGAGGACGTTGCCGCATTTTCAGGTCGGCGGGAATGTGGGAATGGATGGTTTTTTCGCCGCGGCAATGAGACGTCGCGCCTAGGCATTGCTGTGCATTCCCAAAGAAATTATGGGACTGCAGAAAGTATAATGAGGTTACAATGTCCCATCCGATCCGACGTGCGCTGATTTCCGTTTCCGACAAGACGGGACTGGTTGAGTTTGCCAGAGGTCTTGCTGATCAGGGTATTGAGATCATCTCTACTGGCGGCACAGCGAAGGCTCTCGGTGCCGGGGGCATTGCCGTGACCGACGTGTCTTCAGTGACCGGTTTTCCGGAGATCATGGATGGCCGGGTAAAGACATTGCATCCAAAGATCCACGGCGGGTTGCTTGGGGTGCTGGATGATCCGGGGCACGAGAAGGCACGGAGTGAGCATAAGATTTCACCGATCGGCCTGCTGGTGGTGAATCTCTATCCGTTTGAGAAGACGGTGGCGGGAAATCCGGATTGGGACGAGGCTATTGAAAACATTGACGTGGGTGGTCCTGCGATGATCCGCGCCGCGGCCAAGAATCACGGGGATGTCACAGTCATTGTGGACCCCGGTGACTATGAATCTGTACTCGCCGAATTGAAGGCCAATGATATGCGAACGGATGTTGCGATCCGGAGGCGCCTTGCTGCCAAGGCATTCGCACGAACTGCGGCATATGACTCAGCGATCAGTCAGTGGTTGGTGTCTGAGGCCGGTCTTGGATTGGCGGCCGGTTATTTTACAACCGGCGGTGCCGTCCTCCAGTCGCTCCGCTACGGAGAAAACCCGCATCAAGAGGCGATACTCGTGGCGACACCAGGTGGCCGACATGGGATCACGGCTGTCCGGCAGCTGCAGGGTAAGGAACTCTCCTACAACAATATCAATGACACGGACGCTGCCCTTGAGTGTCTGGCCGAGTTTGATGCGGAAACTGAAGCGGCCTGCGTCATAGTGAAGCATGCAAATCCTTGCGGGGTCGCCATTGGTGCGTCACCGATAGAGGCTTACAGGCGGGCACTGGCATGCGACCCGGTGAGTGCGTTTGGGGGTATCATCGCGTTTAATCGGGAGCTGGATGGTCCGACCGCGGCTGAGATTGCCAAGTTGTTCACAGAAGTGATCGTCGTGCCGGCAGTGAACGACGAAGTATTTGAGCAAATCGCGTCCAAGAAGAATCTTCGGCTACTGGTGTTGGACCGCGAGTCCAAACCAGGAAATGGACTCAGCGTTAAGTCTGTAGGAGGCGGATTGCTGGTTCAGACGAGGGATACAGTTTCCATTCATGACATAGAGCTCCGTACCGTCACCAAGCGAGAGCCATCGCCATCCGAGCTCAAGGATCTGCTGTTTGCGTTTCAGGTGGCCAAGCATGTGAAATCCAATGCGATTGTATACGCCAAGAATGGCGCGACCGTCGGCATTGGAGCTGGCCAGATGTCTCGTGTCGACTCGTCGCGGATTGCAGTGGCCAAGGCGGCAGATAGTCTTGGTGACAACAACTCTCAGACTTCGCCGGTCGTAGGCTCGGTGGTCGCTTCAGATGCCTTTTTCCCATTTGCCGATGGTTTGCTGGCGGCGGCTAACGCCGGTGCCACCGCTGTCATTCAGCCTGGTGGATCGATGCGAGACGATGAGGTCATCAAAGCCGCTGACGATGCCGGGTTGGCCATGGTCTTTACTGGAGTGCGGCACTTCCGGCACTGAGGTCGATCACGTCTGGAGGCGGCGGCAGATATCCTCTAACTGTTCAATCGACTTATAGGAAATCGTCAGATGGCCTGCCCCGGTCGTGCCATGCTTGATATCAACCTTCAAGCCAAGGGCTTCCGACAAGGTCTTCTCAAGGGCCTTGGTATCGGCATCTTTCTCACGGGGCGTCTTGGCCTTCCGGGGAGATGCTGACTCGCGTGCCAGTCCTTCCGCTTCACGAACGGATAGTCCGAGTTTGATGATTTGATCTGCTAGTTCCGCAGGCGAATCGGTGGCAACCAACGCCCGGGCATGGCCCGCAGTCAATTGGCCATCTTCGATCTGGGCTCGAACTGCTTCTGGAAGAGTGAGCAATCTCAACGTATTGGCGATATGGCTGCGGCTCTTGCCGATTGAATCAGCCAATTGCTGCTGGGTATAGGTGTATTGTTCCACCAGGAGGCTGTAGGCCCGTGCCTCTTCAAGCGGATTGAGGTCTGACCGCTGAACATTCTCGATCAGCGCAATCTCAAGCGCCTCGCCATCGCTCAACTCACGGATCAGAACGGGGACGTCATGGACGCCAGCCCTTTGGGCTGCCCGCCATCGCCGTTCACCGGCAACGATTTCATATTCGCCCTGGGCCCTTGGCCTCACAACAATCGGCTGCAGGAGGCCCTTGTCACGAATTGATCTGGCGAGATCATCGAGATCGGAATCATCGAACTGTTTGCGGGGATTGTTGGGGCTCGCGTGAAGCAGTTCAATTGGCAGATGCCGCAGCGAACGGACATCCTGCACGATCGATTCTTCGCTCGCCTCATCACCTATGAGGGCGGCCAGACCACGGCCGAGACGTTTTTTGTTGGCTTGCATCACGTATTGCTACTCCGGACTGGCGGATCTCCGCCTCATTTCGGTTACGGAAACGAATCGATCAGGCGGCCTTGAGGATCTCGCGTTCCCGCCGGATGACTTCCGAGGCCAGGCGGATATATGCCTGCGAACCGGTACATGCGTTGTCATAAAGCAGGACAGGCTTGCCATAGGACGGAGCCTCGGAAATCCGGATATTCCGCGGTATGACTGTTTGGTAGACCTTGTCGCCCAACACGCTTCGAACATCTTCTGCAACCTGTTCCGAGAGGTTGTTTCGCTTGTCGAACATTGTGAGCACTACTCCCTGTATCGTAAGCCGCGGGTTCAGCGTGACTTTGACCCGCTCCACGGTCTTGATCAGCTGGCTTAGGCCCTCAAGGGCGAAAAACTCACATTGCAGCGGAACGAGGATTGCGTCGGCTGCAGAGAGCGAATTGATCGTCAAAAGATTGAGTGACGGCGGGCAGTCAACCAGGATGTATGAGTAGGTCCGCCCAGGATGACCGGATAGTGATAGGGCTGAAATTGCGTCCGCAAGCCGGTAGGTCTTCCGGTCAATGCCTGCGAGCTCGAGTTCGGCTCCCAGGAGGTCCATGGTCGATGGAGCGCAATGCAGCCGCGGTATGCCCGATTCGACAATGACATCCTGGAGCGAAGCCTCCCCCATCAGAACATGATAGGTTGATCTTTGATTGTTGCGCCGCGAAATCCCGAGGCCGGTGCTCGCATTGCCTTGTGGATCGAGATCGATGATCAGCACACGCTCACCCACGGCCGCCAGCGCCGTCCCCAGATTGATGGCTGTGGTCGTCTTTCCGACGCCGCCCTTCTGATTGGCAACGGCGAGAATGCGGGGCGCCGGCGCAGCGGACTCCATGATATGCTGTTCAGACACGGCTAACCTCCCTGACCTCCAGAACCACGCCTTGCGAATCGCAGGCGCTTGCGTGCTGTAGAGACTGAAATCTCCAATATTTGGTGGCTTCCGTCAATTCAAGGGCTACATCTCGTCCCTTGTGGAAAAGGCCAATCGCGCCAGAGCGAAGAAATGGCTCTCCGAGCTCAAGGAGGAGCGGCAGGGGAGCCAAGGCACGTGAGACCACGCACTGCACCGCTGGAACGGCACCAAGGCGCTCTATTTCTTCCAAACGTACGCATTGGACGCAGGCGCGAACTCCGGTCTTGCGGACAACTTCGCGGAGGAAAGCACATTTCTTGGCGTTGCTTTCGTAAAGGTGTACCTCGATGTCTGCCGCAAGCGCCACGACCAAGCCGGGAATCCCTGCTCCAGAACCCAAATCTGTGATCGTTTCGCAATTCGGCGGCAGCAAAGGGAGCAATTGGAGGGCGTCGCAAATGTGTCGGCTCCAAATCAAGGGAACCGTAGACGGACCAATCAGATTGACGGCCTTCTGCCAGGTCAACAGTAGATTGACGTAGGTTTGGAGCCGAAATCGTGATTCACGTGAAACATTATAGATCCGAAACAGTTCCTCAGGGGTCTGCGCCGACATGGTCAGCCAGCCTTGCGGCGGTCCATTCGCCGGACATGCCCAATGAGTATGGCCAGACCTGACGGTGTCATTCCGTCGATCCGGGACGCCTGCCCCAAAGTGGAGGGCTGCACACGTTTGAGTTTCTGCCGAACCTCTGCGGATAGGCCAGGCATGCCATCATAATCGATTGAAGACGGGAGGTTAAGGCGCTCCTCCTTCCGGATTGCAGCAACGTCTGCTTCTTGACGAGCCAGATAACCTGCATAGAGGGCTTCCGCCTCCAAAGCGTCAATCACATCAGCCTGAAGCTCGGCGAGAATTGGCCAAATCTGCCTGGCGCCACCTAGCCCGATATCTGGCATACCGATGATATCGAGCATATTGCGGCGTTTTCCATCTTGATTGACCCGAATGCCGATCCGCGCGATCTCAGTCGGTGTGACCTGGAGTCCTTTGGCGAGCTCTAGCCCCCGAGTGATCCTGTCCTGACGTTCCCTGAAGACCTGAGACCGCTCAGGCCTAATCACGCCGTGAGTCAAACCGAATGGCGTAAGGCGAAGGTCCGCGTTGTCCGAACGCAGAGATAGACGGTATTCGGCCCGGGACGTAAACATACGATACGGTTCCGTAACGCCCTTCGTCACCAGATCATCGATCATGACTCCAATATAGCTGGAGTCGCGGCCGAGAATAACAGGACTACTGCCGGATGCCTTGCATGACGCATTGAGTCCCGCCACGAGTCCTTGAGCAGCGGCCTCTTCATAGCCCGTCGTGCCGTTGATTTGGCCGGCGAGAAACAACCCCGGGATACGCTTCACTTCCAGACTGGGATGGAGTTCGGTTGGATCAATGTGGTCATACTCGATCGCGTAACCCCACCGCTTGATCTGAACGGCTTCAAGTCCGGGGATCGTTCGGATGAATTGTTCCTGGACGTCCTGGGGAAGTGAAGTGGAAATACCATTCGGGTAGATGGTGTCATCTTCGAGGCCCTCAGGCTCTAGAAACACCTGATGGGAGGACTTTTCGGCAAACCGGTGAATCTTGTCTTCAATTGAGGGGCAATATCTCGGGCCGACTCCGGCGATCTGACCCGAATACATCGGTGAACGATGCAAATTCTCGCGAATGACTTCGTGAGTTCGATGGGTGGTGTTTGTAATATGGCAGGAGACCTGCGGCGTTGAAATGGCCGTTGTCATAAATGAGAACGGGACCGGGGTTGGGTCGCCCTTCTGTTCTTCGAGCCGGTGCCATTCAATGGTTCGGCCGTTCAGCCGGGCTGGTGTCCCAGTCTTCAGCCTTCCAAGCCGCAAGCCAAGCGACCGAAACTGACCAGAAAGACCAGTCGAAGGTGGTTCCCCATGGCGTCCGGCAGGAATGCGCTGGTCCCCGATATGAATCACGCCATCAAGGAATGTCCCAGTCGTCAACACAACTGCACTGCACTTGAAGATCTTGCCATCCTTGCAGATGACGCCAGCGACGTTACCATGCCTAAGGTGTAATTCCTGCGCATCCCCCTCAATAACGGTCAGTTCGGTGAGTCCGGCTATCGCAGCCTGCATCTCCTGCTTGTAGAGCTTTCGGTCGGCCTGAGCTCTAGGACCCCGGACAGCGGGCCCTTTCGACCGGTTAAGCAGGCGAAACTGAATGCCGGCGCGATCCGCGACCAGTCCCATCAGTCCATCCAGGGCATCGATCTCTCGCACCATGTGGCCTTTGCCAATGCCCCCGATGGCGGGGTTGCAGGACATCTCACCAATGGTATCTGCACGGTGGGTCAGGAGGGCCGTCCTGGCACCAGTGCGGGCGGCGGCGGCAGCAGCTTCACAGCCCGCATGCCCGCCTCCAATCACAATAACATCGTATTTGATCACCATGGGGCTCTTTTAGTGCCTTGATTCAACTGGGTCAAAAGTCTGACTTCGTTTCACGTGAAACAAACGCTATTTGCCGATACAGAATCGGCTGAAGATCGCACCGAGCCACTCCTCAACATCGATACGCCCGGTGATTCGTGCCATCCCATCCGCTGCTCGCCGAACATGCTCAGCCTTCAGCTCTAAACGGTTCTTCGCAATCACCAACGCCCCGTCCAGCTCGGCGATCACGGCGCGTATCGCATCTCTTTGCCGCGCACTTGTTACCACGGCCGACTCACAATTGCCGATCCGCGATCGAGCCACCATGGAAACCGCATCAACGAACTCCTCCAGTCCAACCCCCGTGGTTGCTGACAACCTCACCGTGACGGTATGGCCAGAATCGTTCCGCATATGAATCGAGTCCGGCTCACGGAGGTCACATTTCCCGTAAACCACGATATCCGGCTGGATCGCCGTTTCGACCACGCCGCTGCCAATGACATCGGGAGAGCATACCCAGACCACGACATCGGATTCGGCGATCTCTCGACGAGCCTTCTTGACCCCCGCCGCTTCGACCTCGTCCTCAACCTCAGCTCTCAGACCAGCCATATCGCTCAGTATGACCTGAATGCCCCCCATTTCCACTGAGACGTCGATGACGTCCCGCGTGGTTCCTGCAATCGGCGACACAAGCGCCGCTTCTCGCCGGACGATCGCATTCAGCAGACTCGACTTCCCGGTGTTCGGCAGTCCAACAAGGGATACCCGCACTCCATGTCTCAGCAGCTCGACGCCTTGGCTAGTCTCCAATGCTCGCTGCAATTCTATCACCAGGGCTTCGATAAGCCCGTCCACTTGCGACTCCCCGGCGCCCGACACGTCTTCTTCTTCTGAAAAATCCACATCAGCTTCGATCAGAGCAAGGATGTCCACCAATCGCTGACGCCACACGTCATATCGGAAACTCGATCGTCCGAGTACCTGCTCGACCGCCAAATGCCGCTGAGCTTCCGACTTCGCCGCAAGCAGATCAGCAAGTCCTTCAACTTCCACGAGATCCATCTTGCCGTTCACAAAGGCCCGCCGGGTAAATTCACCTGGCTCTGCTATGCGCAAGCCCTCGAAACCACCCAATGCCCGAAATACAGCCGCAAGAACCGCCTGACTACCATGCAGGTGTAATTCAGCGCAGTCCTCACCTGTAAAACTTCGCGGCGCCGGCAACCACAACACCCCGCCGACATCCAAGGTCTCGGCCGTTACTGGGTCGATCAGCCGTCGAACCGAAAACTCTCTTTCCGGCGGAATCCTATGCGCAGTCAGATGGTCCAGTACATTGCGCGCTTCCGGACCACTGATCCGCACAATTGCTACAGCCGAAATCGCTGCAGGAGTGGACAGCGCATAAATCGTTTCCGATATATTCATATCGCATGCGAATCAATCGCCGCCCAGTAACCTTGGCAACTACGCATTCATCGAATCAAAGAAATCACTGTTCGACTTGGTCTGTCTCAACTTGTCCAAAAGGAACTCGATCGCATCCACCGTTCCCATCGGATTCAGAATACGCCGGAGGACATAGGTCTTCTTCAGCTGATCTGCCTTCGTCAGCAACTCTTCCTTCCGGGTACCAGACCTCAAGATATCAATTGCTGGGAAGACTCGCTTATCCGCAACCTTACGATCGAGGATGATTTCTGAATTGCCCGTTCCCTTGAACTCTTCGAAGATCACCTCATCCATGCGGCTCCCGGTATCAATCAATGCCGTAGCAATGATCGTCAATGAACCGCCTTCCTCGATATTCCGGGCAGCGCCAAAGAACCGCTTCGGCCGCTGGAGCGCATTTGCGTCCACGCCGCCAGTCAGAACCTTACCGGAAGATGGCACAACCGTATTGTAGGCCCGACCCAATCGCGTAATGGAGTCGAGCAAAATGACCACATCCCGACCGTGCTCGACCAGACGCTTTGCCTTTTCGATCACCATCTCGGCGACTTGCACGTGACGAGAGGCCGGTTCGTCAAAAGTCGAGCTAATGACTTCACCTTTGACCGACCGCTGCATGTCTGTCACTTCTTCAGGCCGTTCATCGATCAACAGCACGATTAGATAGCATTCCGGATGATTGGCGGTGATCGAATGAGCAATATTCTGCAGCAATACGGTCTTGCCGGTCCGCGGCGGCGCCACGATCAATCCACGTTGGCCCTTACCCAATGGCGATACGATATCGATCACACGTGATGAGTAATCCTTACGCGTGGGATCGCCTGTCTCCATCTCCAACTTTTGGTCAGGATAGAGCGGCGTCAAATTGTCAAAGTGAACCTTGTGGCGGGTTTTTTCGGGATCTTCAAAGTTGATCTTGTTCAGCTTTACCAGCGCGAAATAACGCTCGCCCTCTTTTGGGCTCCTGATCTGGCCTTCAACAGTATCACCTGTCCGTAACGTAAATTTCCGGATCTGACTGGGACTGATATAGATGTCATCTGGCCCCGCGAGATAATTTGCGTCAGGCGAACGGAGAAACCCGAATCCGTCCTGCAAGACCTCGACAACACCCTCCCCGATGATTTCCACATCCCGGGAAGCAAGATTCTTCAGAATCGCAAACAAAAGCTCCTGCTTCCGCAAGGCACTGGCATTCTCAACCTCCAGTTCTTCCGCCATCGACACCAATTCTGCTGGAGTCTTCAGCTTCAAGTCATGAAGTTTGATTTCCTTCATTCCATCAATCGCAGTCATCAGTCTTCTTTACGAATTTTCAAAAGGGAAATGCGCCGCTGAACCTCATTCAGCGAAAGGGGGCAGGACAGCATGGAGTGCCATGCCGCGACGCATATATAGCTCCCAATGGGACCTACAACAACAGATAACTCAAAACGGCTTCAATACCACCAAGATCACAATGAAGATCAACAGGACCGTTGGCACCTCATTGATGACTCTGAAATATCTCCCGTTGCACCGCTCGACACCGCGCCGAAACCGGCCCGCATGAAATTCGAGAGTTCCGTGAAATACAATGAGCGCTCCGACCAGAACCAGTTTTCCCCAAAGCCAACCGGCCATTGGACCATACCAGCTTCCCAACCAGATCAACAACAACCCGGCACAGACCGACACCACTGCCGCCGGCCGCATAATTGCCTTCAACAATCGGCCTTCCATCGCCACAAAGACCTTATCCAAGGTCAATATCCCGCCATTTTCAGCGTGATAGACAAACAACCGCGGCAAATAGAACAGCCCTGCCATCCACGAGATTACCGCGAGAATATGGACAATCTTCGTCCAGAGATAGAGATCACCCATCCAAAGCTCTAACGCCGTCAACAACGGCAGAAATCACATCCGGATCCGTGCCCACCCGAATCCCATGGCCCAAGTTGAAAATATGTCGGCCTGGGCTGATTCGATTGCAGATTCTTGCAGTTTCCCGCACTGCAACATCTGACCCAGCCAAAAGCGCGACAGGGTCAAGATTACCCTGAACCACCATGTCTTCCGGCAACACGGCCATATCCAATTCAGTCTCAATACCGATCCCGCTCACCCCTTCCAGCCTGCCGACCACCCCATGATCAACCCCAAGCCCTCTCGCGAACGCAATAATGGGAACATTCGGATGTCGACGATACAACTCCGATGAGATCTTCTTGATCGGCGTCACAACAAACTCTTCGCGCTCGGTCGAAATGAGATCTCCCGCCCACGAATCGAAAATCTGGACCGCTTCCGCACCCGCATCAATCTGTGCTGACAGGTATTCGACAGACTCCACGACCAACCGCTCAATCAGTTTCAAAAACCAAGTCTCCCGCCGGTAAGCGGCAACCCTCGCAAGAACTCTGTCCGAGCTACCACCCGCCACCATATAGCTCGCGACAGTCCATGGCGCTCCACAAAACCCGATTAGCGCTTGCGATTCCTGGAGACGGCTCCTCACATTCTTGATGGTCTCACATACACTGTTCGTTTCACGCGTCCCGCGGACCTCACCAAGACCGGATACCTCGGTCATATTTCGCACGGTTCCAAGAACTGGCCCTTCACCTTCCACAAAGCTGACATCAAGGCCCATTGCATCCGGCACAACCAAGATGTCGGCAAACACGATTGCAGCATCGAGGTCATAGCGCCGCAATGGTTGAAGTGTTACCTCACAAGACAATTCCGGATTGTAACAGAGGTCCAGGAACGAGCCGGCCTTCTCTCTGACCAAACGATACTCCGGCAAATACCGGCCGGCTTGCCTCATGAACCACATCGGTCGTCTGGTCGCCGGTTGTCGTCTCAGAACATCAAGTATCGGTTTTGATGCCACGATCTACGCCTTCCCAATACACTTTATCTCTTCTTATCTGACTCTTTTGATTGAGACAGCCATTGCGGGATACTCCTCTATCCCCAAATCGTCCACAGTCACCTCCGCATCCGTTGCACCCGGAGGCCAAAAGAGCATTTACCAAATATTAACGAAGGTTAACAAATAGTTAAGGAACTGTGCCTCAAGGAACCAAGGACTGAGCGCCGTTTCTCACACCAAAACTCCACAGTTTCACCCTGGCAACTCCGCCACGCAAAGGCTGTGGACTACAATCTTGATATCCTCCGCTCTGGTTTTCCGGCTATGACAGAGCCTTCCAATTCTCAACAACTCATCCACATCCGATGCCGAACTCCTCGTCTCAACGTTACTATCATCTTCACCTGGTCTCGGATGCCACCGGAGAAACGCTGAACACTGTAGCCAAGGCCGCTGCGGCCCAATATGCCGAATTCCGCCCCATCGCGCATATCTATGCCCTTGTCCGGTCTGCTTCACAGCTTAACAAGGCACTGCGGGAAATCGAGGACCAACCTGGCATCGTCCTCTATACGATCATCAACCCTGACGTCCGAAAGCTCCTTGAAGCCGCATGCGAGAGAATGGCGGTGCCCTGCGTGTCTATTCTCGACCCCGTCATCTCTCTCCTGGCGCAGTATCTCAACACTCAATCCAAGCCTCAAGTTGGCGGCCAGCACGCACTAAACACCGATTATTTCAGGAGAATTGATGCCCTCAACTTCACGATGGCCCATGACGACGGACAAAACACCTCGGACATCGACAAATCTGATGTGATCATCCTCGGTGTCAGCCGAACCTCTAAGACGCCAACCTCCATCTATCTTGCACAACGTGGAGTTCGAGTGGCAAATATCCCTGCCGTTCCGGGCATTGCTCTTCCCGCCCAACTGGCGGAAATGACCGAACCGTTAGTCGTCGGTCTAATCGCTAGCGCAGAGCGTATCGCACAAATCCGAAGGCATCGCTTGCTCACACTGAAGGAAAGCAGATCGACAGACTATATCGATCCGCGACAAATTACAGAGGAGATTGTAGCGATGAAAAACCTTTGTGTTTTGCATGGCTGGCCGATGATTGACGTCACACGTCGTTCGGTAGAAGAAACGGCTGCCTCAATCATGAATCTCTATGCGGAACACAAACGGAAGGCTCAATGACGTGATCATACTTGCGTCGACGAGTCCGACACGACGAGCGCTCCTCGCCAACGCAGGTCTGCGTTACGAGTCGATTGCACCAGACATTGATGAGAAGGCTCTACTTCAACGTAATCCGCACTGGACCCCCGCAGAAGCCTCCCGGCGCCTGGCAAAATCGAAATCAGTTGATGTCTCCCAACACCATCCGAATGCCATTGTTATCGGCGCAGATCAGGTCCTCGCCTGTGAAGGCCAGATTTTCGGTAAGCCCGTCGATGCGGACCACTGCCGGGAACAGCTGACTTACCTTCGCGGAAAGGACCATTTCCTGATTTCATCCGTCGTATGCGCGCTCAATGGTTTCTCGATCTGGGCGTATGCCCAGACAGCGACAATGACAATGCGCAATTTTTCCGACGCGTTTCTTGTCGACTACTTGCAATCCGCGGGACCTCGTTGCACGTCATCTGTCGGTGGCTACCAGCTCGAAAATCAAGGCATCCAACTCTTCGACAACATTGACGGTGACTATTTCGCGATTCTCGGTCTTCCCATGATACCACTGCTGAACTTCTTGCGGTTTGTGAAAGCCATTCCCTCATGAAGAGAGCTTGTGTGATTGGCTGGCCAATCAACCATTCCCGTTCACCCCTCATCCACGGCTACTGGATCAGGGCCTATGGCCTCGACGCAAGCTACACCCGTGTTCCCGTGGAGCCCCATGATCTCGTCTCCTTCATCCGAAATCTAGCCGCGAATGGCTATGTCGGTTGCAATGTCACTCTCCCCTACAAGGAACGGGTCTACGATCTTGTCACCTCCGCCGATGAACTGACTGGCGACCTCCACGCCGTCAACACCATTTATGTTCGAGACCACAAGCTCTACGGTACGAATACGGATGGCGAGGGCTATATCCGAAGCTTACAAAGTCAGGTTCCCGAACTTGCGCTCAGGAACAGCAAAGTTGTCGTACTCGGTGCCGGCGGCGCAACAGCCTCGATCATCCATATTATCTTGCAGCAGGGCGTCAGCGAGATCCTGGTCGCCAATCGCTCCAGAGAGCGAAGCGAAGCGTTGGCGAAGAGGTTCGGAAACCCAGTGAGGGATATCCTGTGGGATCGACGTTCCGAATCTCTCGCAGACGCCCAGCTCCTGATCAATACCACATCACTTGGCATGACTGGCCAACCCCCTTTGGACATTGACCTGGCTCGTCTCCCGAGCGACGCTGTCGTTTCAGATATCGTCTACACACCATTGCGCACAGCGCTATTGCAAGATGCCCAACGCCGCGGCTACCGCACCGCGGAGGGCTTGGGCATGCTGCTACATCAAGCCGTACGTGGATTTGAATTGTGGTTTGGAATCAGGCCGGTCGTAACTCAGGAGCTTTACGACATTGTCGCACGCGACGTTGATCCGGATTACGCGAGATGATGATTATTGGACTGACAGGTTCCATTGCAATGGGCAAGACGACAGCGGCTCGCATGTTTGCGGCTGTTGGCGTCCCGGTCTTCGATAGCGACGATATCGTGCACGAGATCTACTCCACCGGGGGACCTGCAGTTGAAGACATTGGCCGGCTCGTGCCTCAAGCAGTCAAACACGGTTTTGTGGACCGTAGAAAACTCTCCCTCGCAATCCAAGCGGCACCTGATCTCCTGAAGCAGATCGAAGCGATCGTCCATCCGCGTGTCAGGAGTGCGCAAGCTGAATTTTTGTCCGCCGCCGCCGCTGCAGGTGCACCATTTGTTATTCTCGATATTCCGCTTTTGTTTGAGACCAATCGCCAAAGAGATGTCGACAAGATCATTGTCGTCTCGTGCCCGGATGACACACAAAGAGCTCGAGCCATGGCAAGGGAAGGTATGACCGAGGCGAAATTCGCAAGCATCATGGCCCGGCAGGTCCCCGATACCGATAAAAGGAGGTCCGCAGACTTTGTCATTGATACTTCGCAGACGATCGCCGATACAAAACGACAAGTGACAAGCCTGCTCGAGCGGCTGCTGCTTCTGACTAAGGGATTGCCGAATGCGTGAGATCGTTCTCGATACGGAAACAACGGGTCTCGATCCGGCCTCGGGACATCGGGTTGTTGAAATCGGTGCCGTCGAACTTCTGAATCACGTTGCGACCGGTCGTACGTTCCATGTCTATATCAACCCGGAGCGTGATATGCCTTCCGAGGCCGAGGCCATTCATGGCCTCTCGCAGGCCTTTCTAAGCGACAAGCCTACGTTTTCACAGATTGTCAGCGACTTCATCGACTTCATCGGTGATGCGATCTTGGTCATCCACAATGCCAGTTTTGACATCGGCTTCCTGAATGCGGAGCTATCTTATGTCGGCCACGCTGCAATCGCTACCGAGCGAGTGATCGATTCACTTCATATTGCGCGGCAGAAACACCCCGGCTCAGCCAATAGCCTCGACGCATTATGCCGCAGATACGGAATCGACAACTCCAGACGAACCAAACACGGTGCCTTGCTGGACTCCGAACTGCTCGCCGAGGTTTATCTCGAACTTATCGGTGGACGCCAAACTGCATTGACCCTGGAAACACGGGTCAAACCTGTCTCGACTCAAAACAACCACCGGATCAAGGCCACTCAGCGGCCTTCACAGCTTCCAGTTCGCCTCACCGCCATTGAATTGGGAGCCCATCGGGCTCTCATTGATGAACTCGGCGCGGACTGCCTTTGGAAGGCGGAACGACCTTAGGCCTTGCCGGCCGCTTGCTGCTGAAGGCGCTTCTGATACATCGCGGTGAAATCGATCGGATCCAGCATCAATGGGGGGAAGCCACCGTTGCGTGTTGCCTCAGCCAGAATCTGCCTCGCGAACGGAAACAACATCCGCGGGCACTCGATCAACACTGCCGGGTGCAGCATTTGCTGCGGGAAGTTTTCCATCCTGAATGTGCCGGCATAAACCAGTTCGACCGCAAAGATCACCTTATCCGCGGACGTTGCCTTGGCATTCAGATGCAGTTCGACTTCATAGTCCGTCTGCGCAAGATTTTTGGCGTTCACATTGACCGCGATATTGATATCGGGTTGATTTTGTTGCGGTGCCAACGCTTGTGGAGCGTTTGGATTCTCGAAACTCATATCTTTCAGATATTGCCCAAGAATCCGCATCGACGGCTGTTGTTGTGGATTGGCCGACGTCGCTTGTGCTGGCGCCTCCTGCCCTCCACCATTGGTCGCCTCCGACGCAGGCTTGTCTGTATCGGTGCTGTCTGGTGAATTCGTCATGGTGTCCGCCTTTTGCAATTTGGGCGTTCGTTAACACGCTGCCACCGCCGCTGCAAGTTTCCACCGGCTCTACGGAAGTTTCCGATTTTGACCGCTGTCAGGCTCCACTTCGACGGCTTCGCCTTCAATGATCGTGCTGCCCGTATAGGTCCGGCTACCGGCAAAATCGGAAGTCGCTCCTGAAACGACCTTCATTTTCGACGCCAGCAGACTCTGGATGGGTGGCAACAGCAGGATTGCGGCCAGGACATCGGAAAAGAACCCAGGAATCATCAGGAACAACCCAGCAATGACCCTCAAGATCATTCTTGCCGCAAACCGCTTGTCGGATTCCGGGCCGGAAACCTGTCCTCGCAGCGCGGATGCAATGTCGACCCCCGTCGAGCGGAACAGGGCCACGCCCGCAACAAATCCCAGGAACATGAGGAACAGTGTGCCGAACACACCAATGGCTCGCCCGATCCAGATAATTGAAGCGATTTCGGCTGCGAACCCGAAAAGGACCAGAATGGGGAGCAGCCTCAACATCTAGAACTATTGTTTCCTTTGCACTTGGACCTCACCTTGCGGTTCATATATATGGACGGAAGGCGTGTTCCGCCATAGGCGTAACTCGACGACACAAGATGAATCCTTGGATCACCTGGACCGACGAATGGCATTCGATCCCCTGAATTTACTGCTTCTCGCGATTGCGCTGGTCGTTTTCTGGCGCCTGCGATCTGTGCTGGGGACCAGAACAGGCAATGAGCGGCCACCTTTCGATCCGGTCCAACCTGGGGAGGGAACGGGTCCTGAGCGTCCGGTTGCCGATCCGGACAAGAAGATTATCCGATTCCCCCAACAGGAAACATCTCAGGACGAAACACGTGGCGAACCTGAGGATGCGCAACCGCCTGTTTGGGAAGGTTTTGCCGATCCCGGGTCTCCATTGGCTAAAACGCTGGGCGAGATGGCATCGGCCGATCCGGCCTTCACACCCAAGTCCTTCGTGGAAGGTGCGAAATTGGCATACGAGATGATCGTTGACGGCTTTACGCGCGGCGACAAGCAGGCCCTCAAGCCGCTCCTGTCGCCGGATGTTTATACGGGCTTTGCGAAAGCCATCGATCAGAGAAAGGCGTCCGGGCAAGTGATGGAGTCCCGCTTCGTTGGCATTGACAGTGCGAAAATCACAGCCGCGCAGTTGTCGGGGTCAA
>ERZ795053.3686-NODE-3686-length-17217-cov-8.492309_pt1 | contig 17217 bp, 14 predicted proteins | sample MGYA00375137_ERZ795053 | MGnify/ENA primary metagenome ERZ795053 (study PRJEB30182, sample SAMN05720284) | activated sludge metagenome | isolation source: Anaerobic digester | place: Hong Kong | collected 2014-12-17 ...
GCGGCGCTTCGCGGGGCGCTACGGTCTTCGCCGCGGCCGACGGCTACGACGCGGGTAACCGGCTGGCCAGGGCGCTCGCCAGGCGCGGCAGGGTAGCGGTAGTCGATTGCGGCGACGATCTTAAGGCGGTGGTATGCTCCCCGTCGGGCGGGACGGCCGTCGACGCGGCCTACGGCCCTGCGGCCATGGCGGCCGGCGGCAAGGGCGGCGGCGGCAAGGCCTACTTCCAGGCCGCCTTCCCGGACCGGGAGACGCTCGACGCGTTCCTGGCGGCCGCTAGGGGAGCCTCGGCGTCGTAGCGCACTATCGCCGTAGCGCGGAGGTACCGAGGTACCGCCGCGTTCGGCGATCCCCCCGTCCCGTATACGGTCGGGGGGCGGGAGGTTATTTAAGTATGGTCGCGAACTTGAAGTCCTCGGGATTCGAGACGATCGGCTCGAAACCCTTCACCTTGGAGCTGATGAAGCAATAGGTCTTCGGCGAGGCGAAGAAGACGTTGGCCGCGTCGGCGTACAGGATCTCCTGGGCCTTGGCGTACAGCGCCGCGCGCTTGGACTGGTCTATCGTCACCTTGGCCTGCTCGACGAGGGAGTCGAACTCGGGGTTCGAGTAGCCCCAGACGTTGGCGCTGCCCTTGGTATGGAAGAAGAAGTAGAGCGAGCGGTCGGGGTCGATGCCCGCGCCGTTCTTGCCGGCCATCACCTGGTGGCCCTTGCTCTTCCACGCGGCGACGTACTGGCCGATCTCCATCTGCTTGATGGTGACCCTGATGCCGGCGGCGGCGAGCTGCTGCTGCAGCACCTGCGAGACGGCGACCACGTCGGGGTAGCTGCTCGGGACGGTCATCTCGACGTCGAGGCCTGACGGATAGCCGGCCTCCGCGAGCAGCGCCTTGGCCTTGGCGACGTTCTTCTTGTACCAGGGGTTCTTGGAGACGTCGATGGCCCACTGCTCGAGCGTCGGGGATACCGCGCCGGCTACGATGCCCTCGCCCTTGAGCGCCTTCTTGATGATGTCCTGGCGGTCGACGGCCAGCGAGAACGCCTGCCTGACCCGGACGTCGTCGAAGGGCTTCTGCGTGAAGTTGAACCCGAGGAAGTAGTAGTCGCGAGTCTGGTACGACTTGACGACGATGTTCTTGTTCCTCGCGACGAGCTCGACGTTCTGGGCCGAGAGGGTCGTGTAGTGGATCGAGCCGGTCCTGAGGGCCGCGAGGCGGGCGGCCTCGTCCGGGATGATCTTATAGGTGATGCCGTCGAGCTTGGGATAGCCGGCCATCCAGTACTGGTCGTGCTTGACGAGCCTGACCTGGTTGTCGGGGATCCACTCGGCGAGCTTGAAGGGGCCGGTGCCGCAGGCGACGTTGGCCAGGCTGCCGGAATTGGCGTCGAGCACTTCCTTCGGGATGATCGCGGTGTAGATGCTGGTGAAATTCGAGATGAACGGCGCGAGGGCCTGCTTCAGCTTGAACTGCACATGGTAGTCGTCGAGCGCCGTGACGGACTCGACGAGGGAGAAGTTCGACCGCGCGGTGCAGCCGTTGGCCGGGTCGAGGATGCGGTCGAAGGTGTTCTTCACGTCCTGAGCGGTCATCAGCCGCCCGTTATGGAAGTAGACGCCCTTGCGGACGGTGAACACGTAGGTCGTGTCGTCCGGGTTGGTCCACGACTCGGCGAGCTTGCCGACGAGCCTGCCGGATTCGTCCATGTCGACGAGGGTCTCGTAGACGCGGTTGGTGATGCGCACCGACGAGTAGGCGGTGCTCTTGTGCGGGTCGATGCCGGCCGGGTTGGCGTCGGCCCCTATTATCAGTACCTGCTTGTCGGCGAGCTTCTGGCCGAAGGCCGCGCCGAAGGCGATCGCGAGCATGGCGACGATCGCTACGGTCTTCTTCATCTTGTCCTCCTTGGCGGATTCTTCATAGCGGCGCTGATACCGGCGCCGGCGGGTCCTGGTAAAGGTGGCAGGCCACGAAGCGGCCCGGTTCCGGCTCCGAGCCCGCGGGGGCGACGGAGCGGCAGACGTCCATCGCCTTGGGGCAGCGGGGATGGAATACGCAGCCGGGGGGCGGCGACGCCGGGTTCGGGACGTCGCCGCTCAGGATTATGCGCCGCTTGCGCCTGGCCGGGTCGAGCGACGGCACAGCCGACAGCAGGGCCTCGGTGTACGGGTGCAGCGGCCGTTCGAACAGCGGCCCGGTGGCCGAGCGCTCGACCATGTGGCCGAGGTACATGACGCCGACCGAGTCGGATATGCGCCTGACGACGTTGAGGTCGTGCGAGATGAACACGTAGGTGAGGCCGAGCTCCGTCCGCAGGTCCTGGAGCAGGTTGATGATCTGCGACTGGATGGACACGTCGAGCGCGCTGACCGGCTCGTCGGCGACGACGAGGCTCGGCGAGCACATCAGCGCGCGGGCGATGGCTACGCGCTGCCGCTGGCCGCCGGAGAACTGGTGCGGGTAGCGGCCGGCCAGGTCGGCGGAAAGGCCTACCTTGCCCATCATGTCGGCGACCCGCTCCACGGCTCCCGCGCCCTTCGCGATGCCGTGCGCGACGAGGGGCTCGGCGAGCAGCTCGCCGACGCGCATACGCGGGTTGAGCGAGCCGTAGGGGTTCTGGAACACCATCTGCATGCCGCGGCGGGCCTTGCGCAGCTCCTCGCCGCGCAGGGCAGCGAGGTCTATCCCGCCGAGGACCACCGAGCCGGCGGTCGGCTCGTAGAGCCGCAGTATGGTGCGCCCGGCGGTGGTCTTGCCGCAGCCGGACTCGCCGACGACGGCGAAGGTCTCGCCGCGGCCGACCGAGAAGCTGACGTCCTCGACGACGCGCACGCTGCCGGTGACGCGGCTGAACACGCCGGAACGGACGGGGAAATGCTTGGAGAGGCCCCGTACCTCGAGCAGGGCGCGCTCGGCGCCGGATCCGGTTCTCATGCTTCCTCCCCGCGCAGCCAGCAGCGGACCGTCCGGCCGTCGGGCAGGACGGTCGTCGGCGGCGCCTCGATACCGCAGCGCGCGACGCGTGCGCCGCAGCGGTCGTGGAAGCGGCAGCCCGGGCCGAACCTGCCGGCGGACGGCACCGAGCCCGGTATCGCGTACAGCTTGCCTCCGGCGCCGCCTATCGACTCGACCGAGCGCCTGAGCCCGTCCGTGTACGGGTGGAGCGGCTCGGCGAATATCCTGTCCACCGGCGCCGACTCCACCAGGTGCCCGCCGTAGAAGACCGCGACGCGGTCGCAGGTCTCGGCTACGACGCCGAGGTCGTGGGTGATCAGTACCATAGACATGCCGTTGGCGCCGACCAGGTCGTTCATCAGCGCCAGGATCTGGGCCTGGATCGTCACGTCGAGCGCCGTGGTCGGCTCGTCGGCTATCAGCAGCGCCGGCTCGTTGATCATCGCCATAGCGATGACGACGCGCTGCAGCATGCCGCCGGACAGGCGGTGGGGGTACTCGGCGGCTATGCGCCGGGGCTCCGGGATGCCGACGCGGCCGAGCATGGCTATCGCCTTCTCCATGGCGGCCCGCTTGTCGAGCGACGAGTGGAACTCGAGGCTCTCGGCTATCTGCTCGCCTATCGTATACAGCGGGTCGAGCGCCGTCATCGGCTCCTGGAAGATCATGCCGATGTCCTTGCCCCTGACCGAGCGCATCTCGGCCGGGGAGGCGGACAGGAGCTCTCGTCCGCCGAGGCGCACCGAGCCCGCCTCGACGCGCAGCGGCGGCGTCGGGAGGAGGCCGGCTATCGCGTACGCGGTGACGCTCTTCCCGCAGCCGGACTCGCCGACGATGCCGAAGACCTCGCCGCGGCCCACGTCGAACGACGCGTCGTCGACGACGCTCGCCCCGCCGTCCCTGGTCGCGAGCCGTATGGAGAGCCCCCTCACCGAGAGGACGTTCGTGTCGTTGGTTCCGCTCATTCTACGCTCTTTAGCTTGGGGTCGAGGATATCCCTGACGGCGTCGCCGAGCAGGTTGAAGGACAGTATCGCCAGCACGATCGCCACGGTCGGCGCGATTGCGGTCCACGGGGCCAGCTCCATCACGCGCCGGCTCTCCGACAGCATCGAGCCCCACGACGGGTTGGGCGGCTGGATGCCGAGCCCGAGGAACGACAGCGACGCCTCGACGAGGATGGCGCTCGACAGCGACAGCGTCGTCTGCACGATGAACGGCGCCATCACGTTCGGCAGCACGTGGCGGAACAGCACCCGCGAGTCCCGGACGCCGACCGAGCGCACGCTCGCGATGTACTCCTGCGACTTTACCGACAGGACCTCCGCCCGCACCGTACGGGTGAAGACCGGGATCCTTACGATGCCGATCGCCACGATGGTATTGCCGAGGTCCGGCCCGAGTACCGCGACGATCGCGAGCGCCAGCAGTATCGACGGGAACGCGAACAGCACGTCCATCAGGCGCATGATCGCGTTGTCGACCGCGCCGCCGTAGTAGCCGGCCGCCAGGCCGAGCGCCAGGCCGCACAGGGCCCCGATGCCGGTGGCGACGAGCCCGACGTAGACCGAGACCCTGGCCCCGTATACCAGCCGCGAGAACACGTCGCGGCCGAATTCGTCGGTGCCGAGCAGGAAGCCGTTGCCCGGCGCCTGCCTGAGCGACTCGGTCATCGCGAGGGGGTCGTGCGTGGCGATCAGCGGCGCCAGCAGCGCCGTCAGCAGGACGGCCAGCACACCCGCCAGGCCGAGCCTCCCCGTCTTGTCCCGCAGCAACGCGGCGAAGAATCGTTTCATGCCGTCCCTTTACCGGTAGCTGATGCGCGGGTCTATCCGCGAGTAGAGGATGTCCACGATCAGGTTGATGATTACGAAGATGAAGGCGAAGAACAGGATCGAGCCCTGGACCACCGGGTAGTCGCGCTGCGTGATGCCCGTCAGCGTATAGAGCCCGAGGCCGGGCAGCGAGAATATCTGCTCGGTGACCACCGTGCCGCCGAGCAGCGAGCCTATCTGCATGCCGACGATGGTCACGATGGGGAGGAGGGAGTTCTTGAGCGCGTGCCTGAGCACGACCACCCGCTCGGGGGCTCCCTTGGCCCGCACGGTGCGGACGTAGTCCTGCTGCAGGTTCTCGAGCAGCGCCGAGCGCGTCATCCTCATCACCGAGCCGGCCATGATGGCTCCGAGCACCAGCGACGGCCAGATCAGCGACTTTAGGTTGCCGAGCGGGCTCGCCAGGAACGGCGTATAGTCGAGCGGCGGGTAGTAGCAGAACACGAGCGACAGGACGAGCAGCACCATGGTGCCGAGCGCGAAATTCGGTATGGAGACGCCCAGCAGCGCGAGGAACCTGGACGCCCCGTCGACCCAGGTGTTCCGCTTGATCGCCGCCAGGATGCCGAGCGGTATGGCTATTAGCCACGAGACGACGGCCGAGTACAGGGTCAGCATCAGGGTCACCTTGAAACGGGACAGGATCTCCGGTAGCACCGGGAGGCCCGTACGCATCGATACCCCGAAGTCCCCGCGGAGCACGCCCGATATCCAGTTCCAGTACTGGACGTACCAGGGGTAGTCCATGCCGTATTGCCTGAGCAGCTGGGCGCGCAGCTCCGGGTTCGCCTCGACGCCCATCATCAGGTCGACGGCGTCGCCCGGTATCATATGGAGCAGGGCGAAGACGGCCAACGAGATGCCGAAGAGCACGGGGATGAACAGCAGCACGCGCCTGACGATGTACGTTCGCATTGGCACAGTATACAGCCGATTGAAGAATGCGCAACTCAATATTTTACAAAACGGTTAGAAAGTATGAAATAACATTTCGCAGGTAGCGACGTCGGCGTAGCGATCGCGCGCCCGCGCGGCGGCGGCGGCCGCCGCCGTGCGGGCCGCCCGGCCGGCGGCGCGGCTGCGGGAGGACCTCCCGCAGGGGTCTATCGGTGGCCTACAGGTCGAGCGGGCGGTGGTTGTCGGACAGGCGCTTGCGCAGGTAGTCGCGGTCGAGCCCTAGGTCGGCGACGACCCTGCGCAGCTGCTCGGCCGACAGCAGGTTCTGCTCGGCGAACAGGTAGCATAGCGCCTTCTCGGCGATGCACGGCACCTCGAGCGCGGCCATGTTCTCCGGCCTCGGCCGCGGGCCGTCTAGGTAGAGCCGCTTGAGGCTGGCGTAGAGCCTGGAGCGCTCGACGTCGCCCGCTATCGCGGCCAGCTCGGCCAGGAGCGGCTTGAGGTCGCCCCTGGAGGCCGCCTCGCCGAGCGGCTTCAGCGTGAAGAAGGTGTATTCCTTGCCGGGCAGGTAATGGTGCTCGTCGCAGCGCGTGCAGTAGTTCGGCTCGTGAGGATCGTCCTTCTGCCGGTCGCCGCCTATGATGATCAGCGGGTCGAAGTACAGCGCCGGGCACTCGCGCCCCTCGACGCTATAGTATCGGTAGGTGTAGAGCGAGTCGGCTATGCAGTCGGGGTGCTCGCAGTACGCGGTCAGCGGGAACACGTCGGTCGCGTTCTCGAGGAGCAGCCGCGCGGCCTGGTTGAATATCTCCTTGCGGAAGTTGAGTACGAGGGTAGGCAGGATGAACACGAGCCCGCGCGACTCGGACTCGTTGCGTATCAGGTACGCGACGCGCTCGTCGTAGAACGAGGCCTCGTCGATGATCCAGGTGCCGGAGCCGGGGCGCTCGGCTATCAGCGTCTCGAGCCCGAACGAGTCGGCCGCGCAGCCTATCGAGTCGCCGCAGCGCTCGTAGCCGCCGCGGTAGGGCAGGGCGTCGTCCGGGTAGTCCTTGAAGCGGTCCTTGTCGATGCCGAAGCGGACGAACTCCATCCGCCGCCGGTCGGCCCCGGCGGTCGTCGTGCGCGCGGCGACCGAATCGCCCTTGCGCAGGGCCACGCGCGAGTCGCGCCAGACCCTGGCGCTGTACTCGGTCTTGCCCGAGCCCATCGGCCCGATCACCAGTATGCGGCGGCCGGGCTTGGCGAAGTCGAAGTGGTCGAAGGAGCGGTGGACGCGTATGCTCGGGAAGCCGAGGCTGAGGAGGAAGGACTCCCCCGGGTCGCGAGGGGCGCCCGGGGCCCGTTTTTCGTCGGCCGTCAATCCAGGTCCTCCTCGTCGCCGTCGGGCAGGGGCAGGGCGCGCTTGACCGACGCGAAGGCGGTGCCGACGCCGAGGCCGATGAGGCCGGCCGGCAGGAAGCCGGCGCCCAGCCTGGACGCGACGAAGCGCAGGTAGTCCATCAGCGCGGGCAGCTCGGAGGCCGCGACGTCCGGCGACAGCCTGAGCGCCTGCCCCGGCAGGATCAGCCTCGGAAGCAACCCTATCGACAGGACGATCGCGCTCGGCGCGATGATCCTGGAACCGAGCTTGCCCAGGCGCCTACGCCAGTCGCCGTCCGACACCATCACGCTCGCGAAGCATAGCCCCGCGCCGCTCAGGAGCAGCCATAGCGACGCCTGCGACGCGGCGAGCGACCAGGAATGCCTGGGCAGGTCTATCCTCGAACCGGCCTCGCCGACGAGGATACTGTCGGGCTGGGCGGCGACCGCGCCGAGCAGCACCTCCTCGACGGCGGCCTTCCCGGCGTCGCCGGGCGGCAGCGCGATCGGCGTCCCCTCGCGGTCCGATCCTTCCGCGGCTCTCGCCGAGGATCCGGGCCGCGCGGCCTTCGCGGCGTAGACCGACGCGAAGGTCGGGGCGCCGGTCCTGACGGCCGCCTTGAGCGGCGTCGCGTCGAGGTAGAAGAAGCCGTCGCCGCGGGCGAAGGCCTCGTAGGCGGCGTCGATAGCGCCGCCGGCCGCGTCGACGACGGCGCTCGTCGGCACCGAGGCCTGGAACGCCGCGGTCGCGGCCTTGCCGTCGAGCGTCGCGCCGCCCAGGCGCAGAGTCTCCGGCGCCATCGTCACCAGGTCGGGCGATCGCAGCAGCTCCGAGAAGCGCGGGTCGACGACCAGGGTCTTGAGCGCGGCGCTATCGCCGGCCGCCGGCGCCAGGGAGGCGACCGCCAGGCCGCCGAGCATCAGCGGGAAGGCCATGCATAGGTAGAGGGCGAAGCCCAGGAAGCGTCTGAGTCCCTTCATGGGGCGGTACCTCCGGCTAAAGCGACGTAGGGCCTGGCCTTGGGGGCGCCGAAGCCCATCGACTTGAACGGGTGTATGTCGAGCGGGTTCTGGAACCAGCCGGTGACGGCGTCGAGGTCGATCACGTTGAACGATACCGAGTGGTAGAGCGGTAGGAGCGGGGCGTCCGACAGCAGCTTGGCCTCGGCCTGGGCCAGCGTCGCGAGCCGGGCCTTGCCGTCCTCCTCCATCGAGCGGGCCATCAGCGCGTCGTACTCGCGGCTGCGGTAGCCGCCCTCGTTCAGGCCGGAGTCGGCGGTCCACATGAGGAGGAAGGCCGCCGGGTCGGCGAAGTCGCCTATCCAGCTGGTGAACGACAATTCGTAGCCTTCCTGCCTGTAGTCGCGTATCGTCTCGCCCGAGGGTACCCGCACGCGCTCGACGCGTACGCCGACGGCGCCCCAGGCCTCCTCGATGACGGCCAGGTTGGCCTCGTGGGTCTCCGACTCGTAGTAGACGAAGCGCAGCGCCGGCAGGCCCTCTCCGCCGGGATGGCCGGCCTGGGCCAGGAGGCGCATCGCCTCCTCCTCGTCGCGGCCGTCTATGCCGGCGGGCGACTCGTAGCCGGCGAAGGGCAGCACGAGGGAGCTCGTCGGCGCGTAGTAGTTATCCTCGGTGCGTATCCTGTCCCAGGGCACGAGCAGGGCCAGCGCCCGGCGGAGGCGCGCGTCGTTCCACGGCCGCCTGGACGAGTTCCAGAAGTAGTAGCCGGTGGCGAACATCGGCGCGAACTGTACCGAGTCGGTCGATACGAGCGCGTCCAGGTCGGCCATGTCGGTCAGCCACTGGATCTCGCCCTCGTCGTAGCGCCGCGTCGCGTCCTCCTCCGAGTCGAGGAACAGCACCCTGATGGCCCCGACGGCCACGTTGCCCGCGTCCCAGTAGTCCGGGTTCCGGCGCAGCAGCATCGAGCCCTCGTCCATCGCCTCGATCGCGTAGGGCCCGTTGCCGACCACGGCCTCGGGCGCCCAGGTCCGCGTACCGCGCAGCGACGCGTGCACCGGTACGAAGGCGCTGTGGCACAGGAGCCGCGTGAAGTAGGCCGCCGGCGATACGAGCTCGACGACCAGGGTCCGGTCGTCGGGCGCGCGCAGCCCGACCGACTCGGGCGAGCGGCTCTTGCCGGTCCGGTAGGCCTTGGCGCCCTTGATTATATCGAAGAACACCGCGTACTCGGCCCTCGTCCTCGGCGACAGGAGGTACAGCCACGACTCGACGAAGTCGCCGGCCGTCACCGGCGTGCCGTCGGCCCAGCGAGCGTCGGAACGTATCGTGAAGGTCCAGGTCTTGCCGTCGGCCGACTTCTCGAAGGCCTCCGCCTGGGCGCGCACCGGGTCCAGGCTCTGGGGGTCGTAGCTGAACAGGCCTTCGTACAGCGCGGTGAACAGCTGCATCTCGTGGGCGTAGATGGACTTGTACGGGTTCAGCTCGACGTCGTAGCGTCCCATGCCCACGACGAGCTCCCGGGCCGCGATATCGTCGCCCCTGGCGATCGCCGGCGCGCATACGCACAGCGCCGCCATGCACAGCCAGGCGCCCTTGAGTCGGTACAGCTTCATCCTTGCTCCTCGGTGGGTCGGCGGGACGCGAGCCTAGGCTTCCCGGATGCCCAAGCGCTTCATCTGCTCGAGCTCTTCCTTCTGCGCTATGTACTCGTGCCGCTTCTGGTTCGATTTGATTATAGCGTTCTTCAGGGCTCCCAGCTCGATCTTGACGCTGCGGACGCGGCCCTTGAACTCCGGATCCTCTATCGCGCCCTGGAAGAACTCGTCGAGGGCCGACAGCTTACGGTGGAAGCCCTGCAGCTCCTCGATGCTCTTGGACAGGAACTTGTAGATCACGTCCTCCGACGAGCCCTCCATCCGCTTGAACGCGGCGCTCGACTTGGAGACCATAGCCGCCAGGCTCTGCGCCCGCTTGGCCGCGTCGCGGCAGAACGCGGTGAAGTCTATCGACTCGTTCTTCCGCTCGCTGGTCACCGGGTCGAGGTACTCGACCTCGTGGACGACGTGCTCGCCCTTCTTGCCGAGCATCTCGCGTAGGGCGCGCTTGACCTTGGTGATGAACGACCGGTCCATCGACTCGAGCAGCGCCTGGTTCTCCTCGAGCTTGCGCACCGCGTCCTCGAGCTGGAAGCCGACGCCGATCAGCACCCTGGCGCCGTCGAGCAGGGCGGCCTTGTAGTTGCGCTCGGCCGACTTGTCTCCGCCCTTGGCCTCGGCCACCTTGAGCGCCGACAGTATATCGTCGCGCAGCGACTCGCCCTCGGCGCCGTAGTCCTCCTTGAGGGCCTCGGCGACGAGCTCCGCGTAGAAGGGCCGGTCGCCGGCCGCCTCGGCGAACTTCTGCCGGATCTTCCGCACCGCGTCGTCCTGGTGGGTCACCGCGTAGTCGCGGTCGAAGGCCAGTCCGTTCATCACGAGCCGCCTGAGCTCGAGCTTGTAGCTCTCCTTGTGGATCAGCGTCAGCGTCTTGAGGGTCTGGAAGATCTTGCGGCTCGCCTTGTCGAGCTGCAGGAGGCCCTCGTTGACGATGCCGGTCGACAGCGGGTCGGTGCCCTTCTTGACCAGCCCGACTATCTCGGCGAAGTAGCGCGTATTGATATGCTGGCTATTCTCGGTGAACTGCGTGAACGCGAAGTACTTGGTCAGCGAGGCCAGGCGCTTGATGCGGCCCATCGTCAGGAACTCGACGCTGAACTGGTAGTAGTTATTGAGGAAGTCCAGGTACGACTCGAACTGCGACAGCCGTATCGATATCTGGTCTATCTTCTCGCTCTCGGCGAAGGGGCTCTCCGAGGGGGTCGTCACCTCGGAGATCTTCAGGTCGTACTTGTACGGGTCCTCGCTGATGAGGCCCTTCTTGAGCAGCACGTTATAGATGGCCTGGAACGCCGACTGGAATAGCTTGAAGTCGTCCTTGAGCTGCTTGAGCTCCGAGCCGTCCATATGTTCGATCTTGGCGGCCAGGGCCTGTTCGAGCCTGTCCGCGTATACAACGCTGTCTTCCATCGTTGCGGACAGTATGGAATAAAACGGCCGTGGAGGCAAGCTCCTATCGCTAGGTCGACGATATGCCCCGGCGCAAGCGCGGAGTCCCGCGCCCGCGTGTACGCGGCATGGAACCTACGCTATCGTTCGCGCCGTACGCGGCCCGGGGCGCGCCGGGCCGCCGCGGGTACTCGGCCGCCCGGCGCGCCGTCGCCGCGGCCGCGGCGGCCGCCCTGGCCGCGTCCGCCGGCTGCTCGGCCGCCTCGGAGATGCCGGTCGCGGTCAGGCTGCCCGCGATGCCCGCCGCCTGGGCCGGATCCGGCGGCGACGCGGGGGCCGAGCTCTGGGAGCTGTCCTGGGTATCGGCCAACGGCCGCGGAGGGCCGTTCCCGGCCGAGCCCGGCGCCGTCGTCGCGCTCCGGCTGCCGCGCGGCGAGGAGGCCGCGGTCTCCTGCCGGGCCGTCCTGGGCGCCGCGCGGAGCCTGCCCTACGGGGCGGCCTGGCCGCAGTCCCTGGACGAGTCGGGCGAGCTGGCGCCGACGGCGGCCGGGGGCTTCGCGGCCGAGGCCGCCGCCCGCCTCTACGGGCTCGGGCTGCGCTATTCCGGGCTGGACCTCGCGCGGCTCGCGGCGGAGGCCGAGGCCAGGCTGGCCGATCCCTGGGACACGGACCCCGGCGAGCTCGCCGCCGCCGCGCTCGCCGGGCGGCTGCGGGCCGACCACCTGCGCGAGCCCGAGCGGGTCGAGCTGGCCGTGGACGGACTGCCGGGGCCGGCCCGGCCCGACAGCCCCTACGGGCTCACGCTCGAGCCGGGGCCCGGAGGCTCGGCGACGGTATCGCTGCCCGTCGGGCGCGTCCGGCGCTGGTACGGCGACGGCTACGAGCTGGTCGTCGCGGCGTCGCCGTCCGGCGAGGCGGGCTGGACGCTGTCGGCGACCGCTGCTTCCGGCGGGCGCCTCGGCACGCGCAGCGCGAAGGCGCTGCCGGGGCCGTCGCGGCCGGCCACCGACGCGTCGCCGCCGTGGGCCAGCGCTATGTGCCTGACTATGGCCAGCCCGAGGCCGGTGCCTCCGAGCTCGCGGCTCCTGGCCCGGTCGACGCGGTAGAAGCGCTCGAACAGGCGGCTCGCGTCCTTCGCGGGCACGCCCGGGCCGCGGTCGCTTACGGTAAAGACGATATCGTCGCCGTCGGCCGCCGCCTCGACGCCGACCTCGCCGCCCTCGGGGCTGTACTTCACCGCGTTGTCGAGCAGGTTGACGAGGGCCTGCTCGAGGAGGCCCTCGTCGGCTCGCAGCGACAGGCCGGCGGGCGCGTCGACCGAGACGGTCACGCGCCTGCGGGCCGGCTTGTCGCCGAGCGACTCGATAGCGCGGGCGATCAGCGTCCCCGCCTCGGTCTCCGTCGTCTCGAGCCGGCCGCGCTCCGGTCCCTCGAGGCTGGCGAGCGTCAGCAGGTCCTCGACGATCGCGGCCATGCGGTCGGCGTGGCGCTTGATGATGCCTATGAAGCGGCCGGCCTCGGACGGGTCGGCCTCGAGGGTCTCGGCGAAGCCCTTGATCAGCGTGATCGGCGTGCGCAGCTCGTGGGACACGTTGGCGACGAAGTCGGTGCGTACCCGCTCGAGGCGCTTGAGCCTGGTTATGTCGCTGAGCACGAGCACCGCGCCGGCGCGGCCGCCCTCGAGCGGCAGCGGGGCGCCGCTGACGAGCAGCTGGCGGGCCTCGCCGCCGTACAGCGTCAGCTCGGCCCTGTCGTCGAGCTTCCCCGCGGCCGCCCTGAGCGCCAGGGCCTCGAGGGCGGCGTTGCCGGTCGCCTCGAGCAGGCCCCGGCCGGGCAGGGCGCCCGGCCCGAGCAGTTCCCTGGCCCTCGGGTTGGCCAGCCTGATCGCCAGGGCGCCGTCGGTCGACAGCACCGCCTCGCCCATCGCGTCGAGTATCGCCTCGAGCTCGCGCTGCTGGCGCTCGGTCGAGGCCGCCCTGGCGGCCAGCTCGGCGGCCATCGCGTTCATCGCGTCGGCGAGCGGCTCGAGCGCCGGGTCGCCCGTATGCCGGACGCGGCGCTCCAGGCGGCCGGCCGACCAGTCGCCGGCCGCGTCGACCAGGGCGCGGAGCGGCACGGTGATCGCCGCGCCGATGCGCCGGCTCGCGGCCGCCGTCGCCGCTATCGTCGCCGCCGCTATCGCGAGCGACAGCGCCAGGAAGGGCGCCAGCTCGTCGCTCAGGTCCGGCGCCCCCATCGCGACGCGGAGCGCCCCGGCGATAGTCCCGCCATGGCGTATCGGCGCCGCCGCGTAGGCCATCTCGAGGCCGAGCGTCGCCGAGCGCCTGACGCTCGTGCCCGTCCCGCCTCGCAGGGCCTCGGCAAGCTCCGGCCGGGTCGCGTGGTTGTCCATCCTGCCGGGGTCGGAGCCGGAGTCGCCGAGCACCGAGCCGTCGGCGGCTATGACCGAGACGCGCAGGTTCGTGCCTGCCGCCGCGGCGTCGCAGAAGCCGTCCACGGCCGCCGCGAACGGCGCCAGGCCGGCGCTTCCGCCGGGCGGGTCGCCAGGCAGCGAGCGGGGCAGGGCGTTGGCCAGGGCCGCGGCGGCCTGGGACAGCGCCGACAGGGTAGAGTCGCGCTGCAGGCGGCGCATGGCGACCGCCGAGCCGGCCGCCATAGCCGCCACCGCGGCGGCCGATACGAGGAACAGCGCCGTGAAGGTCCTCGTCCCCGGGCGCGCGCGCGTCATCGCGGGTCCCTGAAGCGGTAGCCGACGCCGCGTATCGTCTCGACGAGGTCCGCGCGGGCGCCGAGCTTACGGCGTATCGACAGGATCTGCACGTCGACGGCGCGGTCGGTCACCGGGTAGTCGTGGCCGCGCACCCGGTCGAGCATCTGGGCGCGGGTGAACACGCGGCCGCTCTCGCGCATCAGCAGCTCGAGCATCGCGAACTCCGTCGCCGACAGCTCGACGGGATCGCCGTCGACGAGCAGCTCGTGCCTGGCCGGGTCGAGGGAGCAGGGGCCTCGGACGACGGCGCCCTCGGCGGCGTCCGGGCTCGGGGCCGATCGGTCGCCCGATCGCCTGAGCGCGGCCCTGGCCCGCGCGACGAGCACGCGCGGGCTGAACGGCTTGGTCACGTAGTCCTCGGCCCCGAGCTCCAGGCCGGTCACCACGTCCGCCTCCTCGCCGCGGGCGCTGACCATCAGCACCGGTATCGGGGCCAGGGCCGGGTCGGACTTGGCCTTGCGCAGCAGCTCGAAGCCGTCCATCCCCGGCAGCATCACGTCGAGCAGCACGAGGTCGGGCGCCCGCTCGCGCATCGCCCGGAGGCCGGCCTCGCCGGTCGCGGCCCGCGTCGTCTCGTAGCCCTCCTTGCCGAGGGTGTAGGCAAGGAGCTCCAGGATGTCGGGGTCGTCCTCGATGACGAGCACGGAAGCCTTGGCCATGGGGCGCCCCTAGTCGTTGAGCTCGGCGTGAGCGCCGGTCAGCATGAACACGACGGCCTCGCAGAGGTTGGTCACGTGGTCGCCGAGCCGCTCGAGGAAGCTCGAGGTGGCTATCAGCTTGGTCGCCTGCTCGGCCTTGTCCGGTCGGCCGGCCAGGTACGCGAGCACCTCGCGCAGGAAGGCCTTGTGCTCGGCGTCTATCTCGTCGTCCTTGGCGGCGGCCTCTCGCGCCAGCGCCTCGTCCCTGCGCAGGTAGGCCTCCACGGCGTCGTGGACCATCGCCACGCCGGCGGCGGCCATGCGCTCGAGCCTGTCGAGCGGCAGCGGGTAGGGGTCGTCGGCCAGCCGCCTGGCGGTCTTGGCCAGGTGGGCCGCGTGGTCGCCTATGCGCTCCAGGTTGTCGGTCAGCTTGAAGACCGTCACGAGCTCGCGCAGGTTGCCGGCCACCGGCTGCTGGGTCGCTATCAGCATCGCCGCGCGGTCGTCTATGCCGAGCCGCAGGGCGTCGATCTCGGCGTCCCCCCTGCGCACATCCTTGGCAAGGGCCGCGTCGCCGGTCTTGAGCGCGTGCAGGGCCTTGCGCAGGGCCTCTTCGACGAGCGAGCCCATCGCGAGTATATCGTGCCGGAGCTCGTCGAGCTCCTCGTTGAGCTGGTTCCTCATCTCGATGCCTCCATCGTCAACCGAATCGACCGGAAATGTAGTTCTCCGTCCGCTCGTCGGCGGGGTTGAAGAACAGCTCCTTGGTGGCGGCGTACTCGACGAGCTCGCCGAGCAGGAAGAACGCCGTGCGGTCGGAGACCCGCCCCGCCTGCTGCATATTATGCGTCACTATCACTATCGTATAGTCCCGCTTGAGTTCGTCAAGCAGCGCCTCGATCTTGGCCGTGGAGATAGGGTCGAGGGCGCTCGTCGGCTCGTCCATCAGCACGACCTCCGGCTCGACGGCGAGCACCCGCGCTATGCACAGGCGCTGCTGCTGGCCGCCCGACAGTCCGAGCGCCGACTCGTGGAGCCGGTCCTTGACCTCGTCGAACAGCGCCGCCCTGACCAGGCTGCCCTCGACGATGTCGTCGAGCCTGGCCTTGTCCCTGACTCCGTGGACGCGCGGGCCGTAGGCGACGTTGTCGTAGAGGCTCATCGGGAAGGGGTTCGGCTTCTGGAACACCATGCCGACGCGCTTGCGCAGGTCTATCACGTCGGTGGACGGCGACAGGACGTCGACGCCGTCGTACAGCACCGAGCCCTCGATCCTGACGCCGCCGACCAGGTCGTTCATCCGGTTGAGCGTGCGCAGGAAGGTAGACTTGCCGCAGCCGGACGGGCCGATCAGCGCCGTGACGCTACGGGCCGGCAGGTCCGCCGTGACCGACTTGAGCGCCTGGCTCTTGCCGTACCAGAGGTCGAGGCCTCGGATGGAGAATGCGGTCTCAGCTTCGCTCATCATGCGTTTCCTTGTCGCGCGGCGCCCGATCGCGACATCGACGAGATGACGCGCTTGGCCGCGAGGTTGATGCCCAGGACGACGACGACGAGCACCGTCGCCGTGGCGAAGGCCTTGTCGAACGATACGCCCTCGGCGAAGAGCAGGTAGACGTGAGTGGACAGCGAGCGGGCCGACGAGAACAGCCCGTCGGCGAGCTGGTAGTCCGAGCCCATCGTGAAGATCAGCGCGGCCGTCTCGCCGACGGCGCGGCCCATGGCCAGGATCACGCCGGTCGCTATGCCCGGCATCGCCGCGGGCACGACCACGCGGCCTATGGTCTGCAGCTTCGTCGCGCCGAGCGCCAGCGATCCCTCCCGCATCGAACGCGGCACCGCCTTGAGCGCCTCCTCGGCGCTGCGCACGATGGTCGGCAGTATCATCAGCGTCAACGTCAGCGATCCCGAAAGGAGGCCGAAGCCGAAGCCGAGTATGTCGACGAAGAACAGGAATCCGAAGAGCCCGAAGATGATAGACGGAATGCCGGCGAGCGTCTCGGTGCCGAGCCTGAGCAGCGCGAGCACGCGGCCGTCCCTGGCGTACTCGACCAGGTAGACGGCCGCCGCGACGCCGATCGGAGCGGCCATCGCCATCGTCAGGAGCACCATGAACAGGGTGTTCAGTATGATGCTCGAGATGCCGCCGGTCTTGCCGGACAGGCGCGGCGCCTCGAGGATGAAGCGCGGGCTAAGGTTCCAGCCCGAGACGCGCCGCGTTAGCCATGCCGTCGGAAGGCCGGCGAGGCTCGCGTCGAGCGCGAAGACCGGTCCGATCGCGCCGCTCGTGTCGTAGACGCGCTCGAGGTAGGCGGCCATGTCGTCGCCGCCGCCGGCGAGCCTGCCGAACGCGCCGGACCCCTCCGCGACGGTCGCTAGCGTGCTTCCGACGGGCGGCGCGAGCGGCGCCACGGCGAGGTCCGGGCCGCCGAGCTCGGTCCAGTTCGCTATGCGCCCCGAGAAGAGGCCCTCGAGGTCGTCGTCCGATAGGTCCTCGAGGTAGGAGTCGCCTACGAAGTCGCTCACGTCCGCGTTAAGCGCGACGGCGAGGCGCCTGAGCCCGAGCGTCTTGATTCCCTCGACGCCGCGGGCCGCCTCGGCCGGCACGACGCATACCGCTCCGGGCGTGGCGGCCACGAGCGCGAGCGCCTCGGCCGAGGCCGGCGCGAAGCGCACGAGGCCGCCCCAGAGCGGGTAGCCGCCCGCGTCCTCCGAGCCGAACAGGAAGGCCTCGACGGCCGCCCCGTCCG
>ERZ795053.3689-NODE-3689-length-17204-cov-6.862499_pt1 | contig 17204 bp, 15 predicted proteins | sample MGYA00375137_ERZ795053 | MGnify/ENA primary metagenome ERZ795053 (study PRJEB30182, sample SAMN05720284) | activated sludge metagenome | isolation source: Anaerobic digester | place: Hong Kong | collected 2014-12-17 ...
TCATTTGGATAGACATATCCAATGCAGAGATATTCTCAAAAAAATCATCTCCGATATCATCTATTATCTGGATAGATGCGGCAGTGCTATCTAGTACACTTGCAAATGAATTGGCCTCATGGATAAGAGCCATTTTAGGCGAATGCTTGCATGACAGAAATGAAGTCACGATTAGGATTCCTACAATGATGAATTTAGTTTTTACCATGATTTTTATTATTCAGTCGCTGTTAAATATATTTTAAATCTCTTTCTAATCACTGCGAAGATAAAAAATGAGAGTGTGTAAATCATTAATTTCACTCCCATACATACAATTTTGTCATCTCATTTGATAATAATACTCTCTTATTCGTTCATCGACAAGAATATCACGTGGTTTTAGTGGTTGAGCCAGATAAATACCTCCTAATGTGCGGCATCGGCTGAGAGCCACATAGGTTTGTCCATGTTCGAATGCACCTCTTCCCAGGTCTATGTATATTCTATCGAAGGTTTTTCCTTGACTCTTATGTATGGTCATTGCCCAAGCCAGTTTCAAGGGATATTGAGTAAATACACCTGTGACTACCGGTTTTATTTCGTTATTGACATAATCATATTTTATCATTTCCCAATCTTGCTGTTCTACCTCTATTTCAGTTTCCATACCGTTGGTATCTTCAATAAGGACTTTGATAGAATTGGAATTTATATCACTGATGATGCCTATGGTTCCGTTGACGAACCGTTTCTGACCATCGTTTTTTACGAACATAACCTGAGCTCCTTTTTTAAGTTGTAAGATGAGTTCAGTAGGAAAGTTTCTGTTTTCAAAATTTCCATCAATTCTAGCTTGGAAGAGATATTTTTCTTCTGGCAAGGCATTGAGCTTGTTGAGGTTAATGGAATTGGCCGTTGCATTGATACTGGTCAAGGTCACGAGATATCGAGTGTCTTCCGGCGGCTCTGTGTATCTCTCATTTAGCTCTTGGATTTCGTCAAAATCAATATTATTCAATCTAATAGAATCCAATAAGTTGATAAAATGCCGTTCATCCTGACGATAAACATGGTGTAAGTTGATCATTTCATAATAGAAGATATCGGGCTTCAGAACATGGCTCGAGAAGAAATAGGGACTTTTATATACGGTGTTAAAATACTGCTTCTCAAATGTAGTAGAAACCACCGGAGGCAATTGGAACAAGTCTCCAAACATGATTAACTGTACACCACCGAAGGGTTTGTCAGACATTCGGTTTATCCTCAAAAACTTATCAATATTATCTAATACATCTGCTCGCACCATGGATATTTCGTCGATGACGAGTGTGTCTAGGAGTTGATACATTCGCTTATTTTTGCGAGGGAAAATCTCGCTTTCTTGCATTATACGCGGTGGAAAGCCAAAAAAGGAATGTATGGTCTGACCCCTGACATTTAGTGCGGCAATACCTGTAGGAGCCACGACTGCGACCCGTTTTTTACTCGTTTCTCTAAAAATCTGTAATAGGGTAGATTTACCTGTACCGGCTCTACCCGTTACGAAATAAGATCTATGGGTATTTTCCAACGCATTGAGCACTTCTATGAATTCATTACTCAGAGTCATAGGAGCCTTATTCATGGCGTCTTAACTTAATTTTTACTGCTTATTGGCAGACGTAAATATTCTATTCCAATTTATTTTTCCACCATTTTCTTTCGAAAAGAAGATAAATAAAGGTTTACCTACGATATGGTCATGGGGCACAAACCCCCACATACGGCTATCCTCGCTATTGTGGCGATTGTCACCCATTGCCCAATAGTAATCCTGCTTAAAAGTATATTGATTTGTCTCTTTGCCGTTAATATAAAATTTACCACCTTTTTCCTCGTAATCGTTATCTTCATATACATTGATGATACGGCGATAAAGTGCAATATTTTCAGGTGTCAAGGTCACAGTGACTCCTTTTTTAGGTATCCAAATAGGCCCATAATTGTCCACACTCCATTGGTTGAAATGTTTTGGATCATTAGGAAATAGTTTTCGTGGCTCAATTTCTTGGGGATAAAAAGTAACTTTGATATTGGGATCAATACTTTTAATTTTTTCAACCTCACGATTATTCAAAAAGAATGCGTTAGGATTTCTTGTAAAATCTTCACCATTTACACCCCATTCATCCAGTTTTTGCCTGCTTAAGGTCAATCCGGTAGGTAATTTCACTTCATAGAGAAACTGCATCTCCGTAGGATTTTTTTCTGGTACGCCATTGATATAGATTTGTCTATCAATAACCTGTAAGGTATCACCGGCTGTCGCGACACATCTCTTGATGTAATGGTCTTTTTTATCAATCGGTCTTGTGACTAATTTATGATTTTTTATCTGGGAGACTAAATCCGGATCATCAGCTGCAAAATTCACTATATCTTGTTGTGTGCTTACTTGACCTACATAGTAACTTCTCGATGGTGTGATATAAACACTATCACCGACCGGCCAATTAAAGACGATGGGTTTACCTTTTTCTATTTCTTCAAGAGCAGGAAGTCGATGATATTTTAATGATGGCTCTTTTAGGTAGGATTCTGTGTTTAGAAATGGGATTCTATTGTGAAGGAGAGGAAGTGAGAGTACGGTCATCGGTGTTCTGATTCCGTAATTGGCTTTTGAGACGAATAGGAAATCACCGACATTAAGCGATCCCTCCATCGATGGCGTGGGAATTACATAGGCTTCGATCAGGAACATTCTAATAAATGAAGCTGCAAAAACCGCAAACACGAGTGATTCCACCCATTCCCTCCAAACCGCCTTTTTGAATGGATTATTGGCCGTTAGTTTTTTGTATTCATAATCATTTTTATCTGCGAGTGCTTGATTGATCTTATCCTGATATTCTTTCTCTTCGATGAGTATTGGGCCGTGATATTTGTCATTCGGATTTTTGGCAATGGAAAAGAAGATGGCTGGTGCATAAATTACCGCTGCTGCCGTTTCTCTGAATCTTAGTCTTCTAAATGAACGAACTAAATCGACAGCCATTCCGCAAAAGATAAATATGTTGACTACTGGGAATAACAGCCAAAGTGCATGGGTCGGCTTTCGGCCTATGAGTTTACACCATTCTGCAAAATTGACTCCCGGTATCCATGCCTTGTTTGCCGGAACGCCTGCTTTGGGAAATAGTAATGACAACGTGTAGCACAAAAGGATATAACTGACTATAAGAAATATTAATATGGTCACTGTATTGTTATTTTTTAATGTACAAATATAAAGATTTAAGTAGTTGAGTTATTTTAATTTTTCAATGAAAATAGACCAAAGCTCGATAACTACTGATAAATGAACTCAATTTAAGTATATCTTGTCGATCCGACCACGACTCCTGCAAATCCTAAAATTGCGGCGATGCTTATATCACTCACCACAAACCACGTAGGGTAGTAATTATCAAATACGAAATATATAATCGCTATGAAGAGTATCATAAAGGTAGAAATTCCAGTTACATACTTTCCTTTGGCAGATACTAAAGATGCTACTAATCCTGCGAAAAACATTCCTAGGCTGTGAGCAGAAATTCGTACCCAAAATACGCCGAGTGGAATCTCTCTGAAATATTGCATGAGCTCGCTACCATCACGGATTGCCGTTTTTTGCTCGATATTGACATAAATAAGATTACCGTAGAATATGATTAATAATCCTACAATTAATCCCGTCAATACAGCAATTATATATTTAAACATTTCTCAGCATGGGCTCCGCAACGATACTGAATTAATCCATGATAAAAGGATAATCCTTTTGTACATAGTTGTCCTCATAAAGTTCAGAACCTAGAGGAAAATCTGAGGCATCTGCAAATTCATAAGCATCGTCAACTTCTGCCAATATTTGATTTTTAATCTCTTCTAGTTCTTTTTTGGAGGCGATTTTATTGTCAAGGATTTTAGATTCGTACAATTCTACAGGATCGAGTGATTTGTATTTTTCCAATTCTTCTTTCGTCCTGTATTTCGCCGGATCCGATACCGAATGACCTCTATATCGATAAGTTTTGATTTCTAAATAATATGGTCCTTTTCCGCTTCTGATATGTTCTACAGCTCTACTTATGGCTTCGTGAACTTCCTCTGGATCCATTCCATCTACCGGCTCTGATGGCATTTCGTAACTGAGACCTAATTTGTACAAATCCTCTACATTACTGGTTCTCTTGACACTGGTTCCCATGGCATATAGATTGTTTTCACAGATATACAATACGGGAAGATTCCATGTCATGGCCATATTAAAGGACTCATGTAGAGCACCTTGTCTCGCCGCACCATCTCCAAACATGGTCACGCAAAGATTTTTGGTATCTCTATATTTTTCGGCAAAAGCGATACCCGTACCTATTGGAATCTGAGCACCTACGATACCGTTTCCACCAAAATAATTGTGCTCTTTCGAGAAAAAGTGCATACTTCCACCTTTCCCTCTTACACAGCCAGTTTCCTTTCCGAATAATTCTGCCATGCAAGACCTAGAATCCAAACCTCTAGCCAAAGCAACTCCATGTTGGCGATAGGCCGTCACTACTTTATCTTCAGGTGTAATAGCTGTAAGTAATGCCCCAGCAATTGCCTCTTGGCCAATATAAACATGGCAAAAACCCCTCACTTTTTGTTGAGAATAAGCGAGTAATGTTTTTTCCTCAAACTTTCTCACTCGATACATTATTTCAAACCATTGAAGATATCTTTCTTTGGAATGTTTCAATTTTGTCTTTGATTTTGTTACCTTACTCTCTTTAGTTGCTGAAACTGCCATCTATAAAAATTTAAAATTCAAGCTACAAATTTACAACTTTGGAATATTATTTTTGAGTTTTATAAGAAAGCATATCGATTTTTCACTTTTTAAAGATTTATAATTATTGAAAATCAATAAAATACGACTTAATTCTTTTAAAAACTATGACCAAACCGGTTTTGGTTTTCATGATAGGGTGAATGTCATTTCGGGAAATAATGGAATCGGAAAAACGAATCTCCTTGATGCCGTCTATTATCTATGCTTAGGTAGAAGCTATTTCACCAATTTGGATTCCAATGTCATTGCACATAATCATGACTGGTTTAGGTTGGAAGGTGATTTTGAAAAAGATGAAATTGTTGAGAAAGTAGCGATAGTCTGTCGAAGATCGGAGAGTAAAACCATCGAAGTTGCAGGAGTAAAATACAAGAAAATGAGTGATCATCTAGGCGCTTTTCCTGCGGTAATGATTGCACCCTTGGATATCCAGATTTTGATGGAAAGCAGTGAGAATAGAAGGAAGTTTATTAATAATACCCTCATTCAGATTAGTCAAAAATATTTGTCTAATTTGTTGGTTTATAATCGCTTGTTGAATCAGCGTAATGCTTTGCTTAAGCAATCTCTAGAAAAGGGATTTTTAGATTTGACTCTTATTGAATCCATCGATCGCAATATTTATCAACCGGCTCAGGATATTTATGAGGAAAGGCAAATTTTAGTCTCAGAGTTATCCGCACTTTTCGATTATTATCATAAAAAAATTACTGGTGACCGGGAAGCCGCCACCATAAATTACGTGTCGAAATTGCATGATAAACCCTTGTCACAGTTGATGAAAGAAGCCCTGCCAAAAGACAAAATATTGGGCAGAACAACTCGCGGAATTCATAAGGATGATTTGGAATTTATCATGGACGGTCGAGAATTGAAAAAATTTGCTTCACAGGGTCAATTGAAATCTTTTGTCATTGCATTGAAGTTGGCACAATTTGATTACATCAAAAAAATAAGCGGCAAAAATCCGCTCATTTTACTTGATGATATATTTGCTAAATTGGATGACCAAAGGGTTCATAATTTAATAGACCTCCTGTATCATAAATCTGAAAGCCAATTGTTCATCACTGACACGAGTGAAGATCGATTGAAAAGTATTTTAGAAAATGCAAAGGTTGATTTTAAAGGGATACACCTTCGCTAAAAATTGTATTGAATACCAAACCAATAAGTTAACACTCCATAGGTGTCCTGTGCAATTTCATTGGCGACGTAACCTAACTGAAAACCATATTTCCATTTTTCAGAACCACTAAAGTAACCTAATGAAATCGTGGGAAATGTAACATTTTGTTGGACGTACCCGCCAATATTGCTATCATAAGCATCGAGTTTAGCACGGGTACCGTCTACTTGAAGGTAAACGAAATCAGAAATTTTTCCTCGTAAAAATAAGCCATAACCAAAGGTCGAAGCCGTCAGATCATCTGCTCCGACTTGATTTAATTCCGCATAATTATATACACAATTTATCCCTACTCCCAATCTATCAATAACCTTGTAACCTACTTCTGGTTTTATAGAAAATTGAAATAATGTGCCAAAAGATATATTTCCCAATAATACGTCACCAAAAAGCTTGTCTGTAAATTTCGGTTGATCTACTGTTTCCTCTTCGACTTCTTTTTTGGAGCGACGTCGAGATTGGGCATCTACTGACTCAGCGAGAATGGTGAATAAGGCAATGATTAAAGTGAATTTTATTAATTTGTTGAATTTCATATTTTTAAAGATTTTTGAAATATTTTGTTGTTTAATATTAAAGGAATTTCCCCCACATTTGCTTCATACTCTAAGTAATTTTCTTCAGTAGATTTCAAGTTGTTGAGCTTGTAAAAATAATTTAATTTAAGTAATCGATGACTTTAAGGAATAATAAAATCATAATCTTGATAATCTACACTATAAACTTCACAAGTTTAATAATGGTTTATAACTTTGGAGCTGAATAAAATATTTTAGATTATTTTAACTATCTAGGACGTATGAAGAAAATTTTACTCATTATAAGCTTGATTTTTTCTAGTCAAATTTTGATTTTAGCTCAATCAGAATGCGACACTTTTATTCTCAATTCACATTTAACAACCATTTGTGACAGCTCATCGATAAGTCTCGATATTCACGATGTCATCGGTAATGAGGTATTAGTGGCGAGTAATCAATGGTTTATTCCGGGATATGATACACTTGATGGAAATTTCCTTATAATTGACAGTTTGGATCAAGATTTAGTTCTGATTTTTGAAGCAATAGATGAAAAAAACTGCCTTTATACAGGTCAAATTCAATATTATCATGCGAATGATTTTTCTTTGGAGTATCAAGACTCTTTAGGTGTTTGCTTAGGAGAAACCCTATTGCTTGATGAAGTTTTTGGGTATTCCGTAACTGATAGTCTTACTTTTTACTTGGGTGAAGAATTGCTTGATAGTAGCAGAACTTTTGGGTTCTTAGATACGACGAACCTCAATTTTAGTGTCAATAATGCCATGGGATGTTATAAATTTCCTCTAGTAACTGGATTGGCCATTTCACCGCAGGCTTTTGAATTAAATATCGAAAATCATCCTATCAGTTGCTTTGATAGACCGAATTTAATCATTCACACAGAATCTGAAGGTTTACAATTCAATTGGTATGGAAACAATGGATTTCAAGGGTTTGGTGACTCGGTATATGTCAATGTTCCAGGAGATTATAAGCTTGTCGTAACGGATAGTCTGGGCTGTACCAAAGAATATGTTGAAAATGTTGGGTTTACTTTTCAAAAACCAAATTTTAGTATTGAAAGTAGTGAGATAATTTGTAATCAAACTCTTGGTTATCTTTCGATAATTACGGACTCACTCAATACCGTCAATATCACTTTTCCTGATAGTAGCATTGTGACAAACTCCTATGTCGAAACCAATCAGTCAGGATGGTATCATATCTCGGTACAATCACATATTTCTGGTTGCTATTCGATGGATAGCGTTTTTTTGGATCAGTTGGCATTGGAGGATTTTGCCATTTCGGATACGACCCTATGTTATGGGGACATTTTGGTATTACCTAAGAGCTATGAGGTGGCAGATTCAATTCATTGGCTTGGTGGTATCGAATTACAAGACTCTATACTATTTGATACGGTAGGTTTATTTCAGCTTCTGGTGTTTTTCGATGAATGCATGGATACCTTGAGTTTTAGCTTGGAGTTTACGGATCCAATCGCAGATTATGACATTGCGGGAGATACACTTGTGTGTTACAATGCCAGTGGAATTCTTACAGTACAAGGTGACTACAACCATTTGTTATGGAATGATACAATCAGTGAAGACACCTTCCAGTTTGTCAATACCAATCCTATTCATCTCCAAGTGTTTGATGAATATGGCTGTTCACGGGATACGGTGTTCTCACCTGATTTTATTGAACCCATTCAGATAACATTGGATAGTCTTATAGAAGATGATCTTTCAGATAGTGGGGCAATTTATATATCACACAGCTCGAATGGGTACAATCCATACAGTGTGCTCTGGAGTACCGGGGATACCACATTGTCTGTGACAGAACTTTCGGTAGGAAATTATACAGTAAGTGTTTCTGATGGATTTGGCTGTACTTATGAGGAACAATATTATATCGACAAAACTTATGTGCCATTAGTAATACCTAATGCCCATTGGTTTGTACTTCGAAGAGGATTACAGGATACGAGTTTAAATAGCTTTTTTGCTTTTACCATTAAGGATACCCTCGTTAATGTCAATGGGACTGAATATTACGAAGTTTACCACCAAAATCTGATTTTTGACTTTAATCAATTTCTACCGAGTCCACCATATTATATTATGCATGAAAACTTGTACGCTTATATCAGAGAGGATCTGCTTGCCAGAAAGGTTTATGCAATAATAGTCGATGAACAACAAAATTGTAATAGCACGGAAGAGCAATTATGGTATAATTTTGCATCACAGCAAGGTGATGACCTTAATACTTCCTGTGTATTCGATGAGGAAGAACCGGTGATATGTGGGGAGATACAATATTATAATTATTACGAAGAAACCAGAAAATTCTATCCTCCTACATTGATAGAAGGTTTTGGAACCATCTATGGTTTGTTTGATAAGGATGGATACAAAAATACAGTACCGGGTGTGACAAGGTCATTTGTTGACTATTGCGTAGGGACAGATGAAGAGTGTATGCTAGATAGAACCTTAGACTCTTATGATATAAATAATCAAAACCATCTACTAAAAATCATCAACAAAAATGGACAAATACTTGTTGAAAGTGGTTTTAACGGTCGTTTTGAAGTATTCGATATCATGGGAAGGAGTCTCATCGAAAGAAAAATATTTTCCAATCAAATCACAAATATTGGTGAAATAGGCCGAAATGGAATGGTTTATATTTTTAGATTTCTCACAGAAGATGGCAGAATTCAAACGCTTAAATATTCGATTTTATAATATCAAAATATGAGTAAAAAGGGAAGAGTATTGGTTGCAATGAGTGGTGGTATTGACAGCACCGTGGCGGCAATGATGCTTCACGAAGAAGGGTATGAAGTCGTTGGTATTACGATGAAAACATGGGATTATGCCAATGTCACTACCTCAAAAAAGGAAACTGGATGTTGTAGTCTCGATTCTATCAATGATGCCAGAGAAGTGGCGGTAAAAATGGGATTTCATCATTTTATAATCGATATCAGAGAGGAATTCGGCGATTATGTCATTGACAATTTTGTGGAAGAATACATTGCGGGAAGAACTCCCAATCCATGTGTGCTGTGCAATACTCACATCAAATGGAATGCCCTCCTTAAGCGGGCAGATGCACTCGAATGTGAGTTCATCGCAACAGGCCATTATGCGGTTATCAACGAATCGGATGGGAGATATTTTATCTCTAAAGGAAAGGACAAAAAGAAGGATCAGAGCTATGTCTTGTGGGGTCTTTCTCAAGAGTGTCTAAAAAGGAGCAACTTCCCACTTGGAAAATTTACCAAGTCTGAGATACGTCAGATGGCTTATGATTGGGGTTATGAAGATTTATCTAAAAAGCAAGAAAGTTATGAGATATGCTTCGTTCCGGACAATAATTACCGCAATTTTTTAAAGCATCGCGATCCGTCGTTAGAAGCCAAGGTAGCTGGAGGAGAATTTATCGATCGAGATTTTAATATCATAGGCTCTCATGAGGGGTACCCATTTTATACTATCGGACAGAGGAAAGGACTAGGAAAGGCATTTGGTAAGCCGATGTACGTAACACAGATATTACCCGAATTTAATCAAGTGATGCTAGGCGAGGTGGATGACTTACTGAAGTCAAAAATCAATGTAGGACAAATAAACTCGATGAAGTATGAAACTTTGCCTAACGGAATGGAGTGTACGACCATGATAAGATATAATGATTCGGGGGCATTAAGTAAAATATATCCTGACCATGATTCCGTTTTTGTAGAATTTGAAGCCGAAGTGAGAGGTGTAGCACCTGGACAATCGGCTGTTTTCTACGATGGCGACGACGTTATAGGTGGTGGCATCATCCAGGCTAGTTTGGGGTGAATAATAGTTGCAATTTCTGCATTCAATCACACTGAAACCTATACGCAGATTAATTATTCCAAGCTAAATCTTATAGGAAGGTCAATTTTGTAATTGACTGGAATCCCTTTGATGGCAAGAGGCTGATATCCTTGTGTCGTTGCGATAAGAAAACTTTCCAAGGCGACTTGGTCGCATTCGGCCGTGAGAGTTTGTTTGATTCTCGTGTTGACTAACCTGCCAAAAGTGTCAAAACTAGCTTCTAATATAACCACACCTTGAACGCCATTTTCTTTTGCTGATACGGGATATGAGAAATGACTGAAAAAATCCTTAATCCACAATGAGTTCCCTTGTTTTGGTTCAGGAATATTTTCTTTTTCAAGTTCAATGATCTTGTAATCCCCATCAAAATTCACATCAGCATAGACAGTCGTTTTGGGACTTTCAATTCTATTACTCTCAAGATGCTCAGCTTTTCCAGTGTGTTTTTTTGAGTTGGAACATGCCGTATTTGCCATTACGAAAAGTAATAAGAAGATCAATCTGTACATGGTATGAATTCTTTTAAAATGTACTATTCTGCGTCATTAGCAGCCCAATCTATGGCTTTGTCTCTTTCATTTAGAGGAAAGCCCTTGAAGTTTCCCGGGATGAGTTTTCCAAAAAATTCAATCGATTCGGTAATCCATTTTTTATCAGTGACCACAGCTACTTTATGAAATTTGGTTGCATTCGTTAGTCCCATTAATCCATCTTCCCACATTGCACCTAGAGAATAATTTCTTATATCCGTGTTGATAATGTAAACGAGATTCAAGGTATGATGGGCATCTATCACCTCCTTTACCGCAGGTTCTAGCACTTCGGTGTAATCCTGCTTTGAAATTTTACCTGTTGCTTCGAAAACGAGTACATTTTCTTGATCGTTTTTAATTTGGCTAATCATAATATTAAAATTTTTATCAAATAAATGTATGCATTAAAATCCTTAATTAATTTTTTTTAAAAATATATTTCCTTCAAAATTTACAAACCAGTATTCTGTTCTACTATAATGAATATATAGTTTAATTGAATCATTCTCTGGATAGAATCTTCCATTTCCGCTCAAGTTTTCGTAATAACATCTGGGGCTTCCTCCTGGTGTATTAAGACCCATTTTTTTAACATTCGAATATGAATTTATGATAATATCGCAACCATTTAAGCTACCAGTCAATGGAGCAGAAGGATACCAAAACTTGCTTCCACACAATCCTTCCAATTTAAATCCATCATCAGATTTTTTAATTTGTATCTTACAATCAGAAGTGTCTTTACCTGAGTAAAAAAGATAATTGCCTACTAGATCGTCGTATTTACAATCATTGTATAACGTATCTGAAGTACAAGAAACACAATAAATCAGAAGTATTACTACAATTGACGTGATTTTCATAAAGAATAAATTTGAAAAAGTAAAACAAATATTAGTTAAAAATACAGAAAACTAATTACTTATTCCACGCTAAAATGAAAATCTTTAAATATTACTTTTTCAAATTCTCTATTATTTGCTCTGCCAATTGAACACCTATTTTATTTTGTGCTTCGATAGTTGAGGCACCAATATGTGGTGAAAGCGAAATTTTCGGATGCGTTAACAGCTGATCATTGGGTGTAGGTTCATTCAAAAACACATCGAGCCCTGCTCCCGCAATTTTACCGGAATTCAATCCATCAAGTAAGGCAGCTTCATCAATGACTCCACCCCTCGCGGCATTTAATAGAATAACTCCATTTTTCATGTTTTCGATTTCCTTCGCATTAATTATCGGTTTTTCTAGCCCTGGAGTATGTATGCTTATCACATCCGAATTGGCAATTAAATGGTCAAAGGAGCTCGTCCTAATTTGAATTTTTACTATTTCATCCTGAATTACCAATGGCAAGGTCACTTCATTGACGTAAGGGTCATAGGCAAGTACCTTCATGCCACAACCAATGGCTAGTTTGGCCATTTCTTGACCGATTCTTCCAAAACCAATAATTCCAAAGACTCTCGTTTCTAATTCTATGCCTTTACTTAATGATTTTTTTAAATCAGAAAAATGCGTTTGGCCTTCCAATGGCATTTTGCGGTTGGCTATTTGCAATCCTCTGGCGATTGTAAATAAATGTCCCATGACGAGTTCGGCGACTGACCTCGACGAGGCGGCAGGTGTATTGACTATAGCGATGCCTTTTGATCGTGCATATTCAACGTCAATGTTATCCAATCCAACGCCACCTCTACCAATTAATTTTAGATTGGGGCAAGCATCAATCAGTTCTTTTCTGACTTTTGTGGCACTTCTTACACTGATTGCATCATATTTAGGCAATTCTACCAGTAAATCTTCCTGAGGAATATGTTTATTCGTTACTTCGATACCTGCATTTTCTAACATGCTTATGGCAATTGCTTCAATGCCATCATTTATTAAAATCTTCATGTAATCAATTTATTAGCACAAATATCAAAACAAGTCTTCAAAATCAGTAATTTAATAGCTTAAATAGAACATTTTTTACATGAATCTCACTTATTTAGATTTTTGATAAATTAGATTTTGAATGATTAAAACATTTATATTAGACATTTCATATATCTGATGCTTATAGAAGTATATAATTAATCTTATTTTTGCACCCTTAATCACAAAATGTTCACATGGGAGTCGATGTTATTCTTGGATTGCAATGGGGTGATGAAGGAAAAGGGAAAATAGTAGATTTTTTAGCCAATCAATACGATATTGTTTGCAGATTTCAAGGCGGACCAAACGCCGGGCATACAATAAAACTCGGAGAAAATAAATATGTCTTACACACAGTGCCGTCAGGTGTCTTTCGAGCTGGCATCATTAACGTCATAGGAAATGGAGTTGTACTGGATCCGATTACATTCGTAAAAGAACTTGCCAATCTAGATACAGCCAATGTAGAGTATAAGAGTAGACTACTCATCGCAAAAAAAGCACATTTTATTCTGCCTACGCATCGTTACTTGGATGCTGCATCAGAAGCCGCCAAGGGCAGTTCCAAGATAGGCTCTACCCTTAAAGGAATTGGTCCGACATACATGGACAAAACTGGGAGGAATGGCTTGAGAGTTGGTGATATTTTTTCGCCTCATTTTTTTGATAAATATAAACAATTAAAGGAGAAGCACCTTGGACTACTAAAGTTATATCCTGAAATTGAATTTAATCTCGATAGAGAGGAAGCCCTTTGGTTTGAGTCCATAGGTCAGATAAAATCCTTGCAATTTATAGATTCTGAGTACTACCTTAATGAAGCCTTAAACAATGGCAAACGATTACTTGCTGAAGGAGCTCAGGGCTCGATGTTAGACGTTGATTTTGGTACTTATCCATTTGTCACCTCATCAAACACGACGGTTTCAGGTGTCTGCAATGGCCTCGGTATTTCACCTCAAAAAATTGATAAAGTGATAGGTATTGCAAAAGCTTATTGCACAAGAGTCGGCAGTGGTCCATTTCCATCAGAGCTTGACAATGAAGTAGGGGAGCAGTTGAGACAAAAAGGATTTGAGTTTGGTGCTACTACTGGGAGACCTCGACGATGCGGATGGTTAGATATCCCACAGTTGCGATATAGTGTGATGGTGAATGGTGTGACTGATTTAATTATCACCAAAATGGATGTACTTGATGGCTTCGAAAAAGTAGAGATGGTTACATCGTACAAGGATATCAATGGAGCAATGACCGATAAAATACCTTTTGATATCGTGGATAGAAAAATTGAAACCGTCACGACAGCTTTCAAAGGTTGGCAAGATGAATTGTCAAAGGTTCAATCTTATGCGGAATTTCCAGAAGTAGCCAAAGATTATTTGGCCGAAATAAGTCAACGTACCGGAACAAGAGTGAGTATGGTATCGACTGGCCCTGAAAGAGAAAAACTTTTTAAAGTATTATCTTAGAGTTATGAATGAAATCGTCTCGATTTATAGGAGAGCCCATTTTAATGCGGCTCATAGGCTTTTCGTTTCTCAATGGAGTGATGAAGAAAATTCTGAATTCTTTGGTAAGTGTAGTAATCCTTACTATCATGGTCACAATTACGAGTTAGAGGTGAGGTTGACTGGAGCAATAGACCCTGTTACCGGTTTTTTGTTTGATATGACAAGGTTAAAGGATTTAATTAAAATACATGTCGAAGATAGGTTTGATCATAAAAACCTCAATGTGGAATGTGCAGAGTTTAAACATAGGAATCCAACCGCTGAAAATATTTGCGTAGTCATCTATAACATTCTAAGAGAGTATATTCCCGAGGATATAAAATTGAGGGTTAAATTGTGGGAAACTCCTCGCAATTATGTGAGTTACCCAGTTGACTAGTCTAATACAAAAAAAGGCCACTGAATCTCAGTAGCCTTTTTTTTATCTTTAATTAGAAAAATCTATCGTTTGTTAAGTTTAAGTGATTTTACTGCCTTGCCTTTTATATCAAAAAGTCTGACAATATATAAACCTCTATTTAATTCAGAAATATCATGGGAATCTCCTTTTTCATGTTTAAACATTTTCATTTCCTTTCCCAATATGTTGTAAACACCGACTTTATGTATGTTATCATCGCCGTTAATGCTAAAATTTCGTTCTGTTGGATTTGGATAAACTTTAAGAATAGTAGTATTTAGAGCATCACTAGTTCCCGAAATACAATCTGTTGTACCAATAACATTTTTTGTATCTTTGCTGTCGTAAAGACTCAACTTCAAACAATATGAACCTTCTTCACTAGAGTTATTGGTAATTTTGAAGCTCCAAGTATTGGTCACACCAGGCTCCAATACATTTAGCGCAACATTATTTGTATTTGATTCCGAAACATTGGTGTCATAACAGGTAAAATTATCACAAAGATTAAATTCCCAACCACTTGGCAAGTCAATAACATTTTCAATTTTCCAGAATGATTTATACGTTATTGTATCATTATTAGTAAGTTGAAAAGAAATTTCTGCATGCTCGCCAGGAGCAAGCTGAACGGATATTTTATTAGGATTAAGTGCAACCTGACTCCTTATTTGAGTAAGAAATAACATTGCAAATAACATTAAGAATAAAACTTTTTTCATAAGCTTACTAAATATTTGACGCTAAGATAATATTTTTTTTTAATTCAATATATAGTTGAGTAGTCTAAAGTTCCATTTTTAGGATAATTTAACATAAACTGTCGTCCTTGTCATTTAAAACAATATAAATTTAGCTAAAAATAGATTAGGTCAGTAAAAATTAATACTTTTAAGCTTTCAAAATATCTTATTATTAAAAAATTTATTGCACTATGAAAAAAATCTTTACTTTATTTATTGCTTTATTGGTGATTAGTGGAATCAATGGACAAGTCTATTATTCTGAAGACTTTAATGGTGTTACCATTGGGGAAACAGGTATAGGTGTTTTGCCAGAAGGTTTTCTTCAGATCAACTATGATGGAAAAACTCCTGCCAGTAATCTTTCATACATGGGAAACAATGCGTGGATACTTACAGGTGTAACGGGAGCTGGTTCGGTGAGAAGTATTTCTTGGTACAATCCTGCAGGTGTTTCTGATGACTGGTTGATTTTACCAGAAATTTCAATTCCGGCAACTTCAGGAAAAGTGTTTTTTACATTTGATGAAGTTACCCTTGATTCATCTTATCCGGATGGATACCAGGTTTGGGTTTCTACTACAGGAACAGAAAAAGCAGATTTTACACTCGTGAGTTCAAAAGCATCAGCCACTACAGAATGGAGTAGATCCGCAGTTGATATTAGCGCTTATGTTGGTAATACTGTAAGAATTGCTGTAGTAAATAACTCAAATGATAAATTTATCCTAATTATGGATAATTTTAAAGTCGAAGAATTGAGAGATAACAATGCAACTTTGGCTTCAATAAATTATGGTAAATACCAAAAATCTGGTAGTTCTCAAAATATTGGTAGTACTCTATATAACTCTGGTGCCAATTCGATAGAGTCATTTACCTATACTTGGACTGATGGCGTTGATACTTATACAAAATTTGTAGATAATGTTAATATCCCTACATTCGGAAGTTATGAGATAACAAGTGATGATCAATTGGACTTGCCTACCACTGGAGTTTATTCTTTTGGTGTGTCAGTTGTCAATCCTAATGGGTCAGCTGATTCAGATGAAACTGACAATGATGGAAGTGGAAGTTTTGTAGTTGTAAGTGGTGATTATACGAAAAAAGTATTGATAGAAGAAGGAACTGGTACTTGGTGCGGATGGTGTCCACGCGGTGCTGTTGCTATGGAGTTTATGCGTGAAAATTATCCTGAAACCTTTGTAGGTATTGCGGTTCATAACGGAGACCCAATGACAGTTTCAGAATATGATGATGGGGCAGACATTTCGGCATTCCCTGGTGCAAATGTCGGTAGATCCTCATTAGGGGTATCTGTTGGAACTTCAGAATTTGAAAGTTATTATGCTACAGAAAGAGAGGCACCTACTCCAGCTGAAGTTTCTACAAAAGCTATTTACGATAGAGACAATGATGAGCTTACGATTACACTTACTGTAGAATCGGAATTTGACATTCCTGGTGATTATAGATTTGCAGCTGTATTAGTTGAGGATAACGTGAGTGGTACCGATGATGGCTATGCTCAAGTTAACTACTATAGTTCTCAGAGTCAAAATATTGCATTATCAGGTGCAGGACATAATTGGCAGCAAGAGCCTTCAACTGTTCCAGCGACAGATATGGAATATGATGATGT
>ERZ795053.3692-NODE-3692-length-17198-cov-13.763635_pt1 | contig 17198 bp, 16 predicted proteins | sample MGYA00375137_ERZ795053 | MGnify/ENA primary metagenome ERZ795053 (study PRJEB30182, sample SAMN05720284) | activated sludge metagenome | isolation source: Anaerobic digester | place: Hong Kong | collected 2014-12-17 ...
CTCAGGATGATAAAGGGGGGCGCGTTGGCGCTCCCCTTTGTGACAAGGAATATCTCTTTTTTTGCGGTTTAGATTACCGGAACCTTAATGACAATCTTTCTGACCGCCATCGGCTTGCCCGCCGCCACATGCGGCTTTTGCGCGTCCTCATACCCCACAACCGCGTAGTCATGCTCGCGCAGGAACACGCAGCCGTAATGCTCCGGATCATGGTAGAACTCTATGTCGTTCTCATCTGAATAGGGTATCTTGTTTTTCAGACCGTCGCGTATGCAAACGCCCACAATCTCAATGCCCTTTACCATATAGTGAATGTCAAAATACTTCTCATGTGTCTCAAAATCCAACTCGTTCTCCGGTTGGGTGACATACTCCTGCACGCTCGCCCTTACGCCGTGGTCAAGCTCCATCCAGCCGGTGGGCAGCTCCTCAAGGTCTTTACGAGCCAAGAACGCGAACGCGGTCTTGAACCTTGGGTCGTTCATGTCGTACTTTGCGATGGTTTCCAATGCTCCGTAAATCATAATTTCCTCCGATTCAGTATTTTTATGGGTCTGTATTTATCTCAAGCGGCTTGACCTTCTTCTTCCAAATCCGCGTGAACATCATTATGGTGTAGCTTAGCGAACAGACCTCCGAAGCCACAAACGCGTACCACACATAATCCAATCCGCAGAACCTCTCCAGCACATAGGCCAAGGGCAGCAGCACCAATATCTGCCTTAAAAACGAGTTGATCGCGCTCACATAGCCTATGCCCATGCCCGTCAGCGCGTCCCCCAAGACTATGCACGAGGCGGCGAGTACGAACGGCATCGACGTTATCCTAAGCGCAGGTATGCCTATGGCGTATACCTCCTCCGTTGCGGAAAACCAAGACAGTATGGTTTCGGGGAACAGCTGAAAGAACGCCGTACCCATCGCCATTATGCATACCGCGACTATTACTCCGAGCTTTAGCGCCTGCTTCATTCTGTCGGGTCGCTTCGCGCCGTAGTTATAGCCGACAATCGGCACCATGCCCTGCGCCGTGCCTACGACGGGCATAAACACAAAGCTGTGTACCTTGAAGTATATTCCGAACACGGACACCGCCGCGTCGCTCACGGAAATGAGTATCTTGTTCATGCCTATATCCATCAGCGAGCCTATCGACTGCATGAGCATGGACGGAACACCCACCCTGTATATGTCCGCGAGTATGGGTTTATTGAAGCGGAAGCCCTTCAGGTCGAGCCTGACGTCCTTGTTGTAGGCATAATTGAATATGAACCCAAGTACCGCGCTCAGGCACTGCGAAATGACGGTGGCGACGGCCGCGCCCGCGATACCCATCTGTGGGAAGCCGTGCCTGCCTAATATGAGTATTGGGTCAAGTATGATATTGACCGCCGCTCCCGTCGCCTGCATTATCAGGCACAGTCCCGAATGTCCCGTGGATTGCAGCAGCCCGTTGAAGGTAAAGGTCAAAAACACGCCTATGCTGCCCGCCAAGCATATGGCGGTGTAAGTCGCTCCCATCCTCAGCAGTTCATCCGAATCTGTGAACATGCCGATGAACGGCGCGGACAGCGTAAGTCCCAGCACAAGAAAAACGACATAGTTCATCAGCGCAAGCACAAGTCCGTGTTGAGCCGCGGCGGTGGCTTCCGAAAACCGTCTTGCGCCCAAGCGCCTTGACAGCAGAGAGTTTACTCCGCAGGCCGTTCCCGACGCCATGGCGTGCATTATCATCTGCGCCGGAAACGCCAAGGTCGTCGCGGTAAGCGCGGCCTGTGAGAGCTTTGCTACATATATTCCGTCCACCACGTTGTACAGCGCGGTGATGAGGTTCGCGGCTATCAGCGGAACCGCCATTGACGCGAGCAGGCGCGGTACCGGCTGTGTGCCGAGTTTGTTCTCCCGATTCTGTTCCAAATCCGCCTCGCTATGCGCGAACGCCTTCGGGTTCGGGCTTGTTCTTATTCATCTTAATTACATATATTCCGCAGGCTGCCGCGATTACCACGCCCAACATCGCCGCAAGCAGGAAGCGGTACCTAGCGTCCTCCACCCTGAATATCCACTTTGAAAGGTTAGTGAGAAGCGGCGCCGCCAGGGTTCCCAGGTTGGAGCACACCAGCATGACGGACAGCCCAAGCTCCTGCTTCATTCCGCCAGCCGCCGAAGCCAAAACCTGAGCGTGGGGCATAATCAATGTCGCTCCGCCGCAGAGCACTCCGCCTATTATGAATACGACATACGACTTTGCAAAGAAGAAAGCAAGAAAGCCCGCGACAAGCAGAATTACGCCCAAGGTAATACTCTGAAGTCCAATCCTCTTGTTGATTCCATCCACGCCAAAGCCCATGATTCCGCCCGCTCCCAGTATGATTGCGGTCAGCAGTCCGCCCCTTGATGACGCGAGCTGCTCCGAGACAAAGCCGCTCTCCGCCACAAGCATGGAGGTGTTAACCATCGCGGTACACATCAGCACCGAGAACGCCGCACCCACTAAGCAGGGGAACACCAACGCCCTTGCATTGAAGGGCGCGGCGGCGGAGGCCTTCGCAGCTTCGCTCACGGCCAGCTTGGTGTTCTTGGGATGCACTACAAGCGAGAGTATCAGCCCGGGTATCATGATAAGGTACACCAAAAAGCCGTAACGCCAGTTTACCGCCACAAGATAGCCGCCGACAAAGGTCATAAGCATGGTCGCAAGCGATGTAGTGCAGGCCCTTATCCCAAATACCGCTATTCTGTCCTCCGGCTCGAACATCTCGTTGACTATGGCGGGTGAAACCGTACACGCCAGACTTGTGCCTATGCCCAAAATCGCCGCCCAGACATATATGAGCGCGAGTGAGCTGTTGAAAAAGCAGCCTAAGAGCGCGAACGCGACAGCCATGCCGCAGCCTATCGCCACGATGTACTTCTTGGGGAATTTCCTGCACAGCCAACCCGTTATAAGGTTGGTCAGCGCCACGAATATGGACGGGATGGTCGCCACAAGCTGTATCGCCGTGGTGCTGTACTGCGGAAACGCCCCGCCCAACTCCGCCAAGACGGGCGAAAGGCCCGCGCCTCCCATCTGAAGCGCGGCAACAAAGTATATTGCTATGAGGTTCCAAGTCCTCTGTTTCTTATTCATCTGTATCCTCAAGCTCTGTATCAAGCTGCGGCAATGCGTCAACATCGTACTGCCAGTGACGGGTGGTCGGCCCGCTCGGAAGGTTCTCCCATGAGGGGTAAGGGTCGGGCGTCTCAAACATATATTCAAGCCACATCCCGTCCGTTATCTGCCTTTCCTTTGCATAGCTCACCCAGTCCCTTCCCGCGGGACAGCGGAAGAACTCGCTTATATGCAGACGGAATATCTTCCAAACGCCGTCCTCCTTGCGAAACTCGACCTCGTGCTTTTGCAAAAGCACCTCGGCTCGGTAGGCCTCGCCCTTCTCGGTCACGGAGGACAGCAGCACCCGCCGCTCGTCGTCCTCCTTTGGCTTGTCCTTGGCAAGATCGCCCGCATCACTCTCGGTGCCTATCACCATCCAAACGCCCCGCGCCGTCAGCCCGTCCTTGGCTATGCTCAGCCATTTATTGGCGCAGGAAAAGGTTGCCATGCGCCCTGCGATATCGAAATTGACATAGAAGGTCACGACCTTCCAGAGCTTTTGATACACTCCGGAGGCGCCGTACTCTATGGAAGCGTCGTCGTCCTTCGTCCAAAGCTCAGGCACTATGCGCCTTCCCTGCCCCGCCGAAAAGTAGTAGTTGTGCTTGGAGTACAGGTTTTCTATCCTCTGCCTGTCCTCAAGGCGCATGACCTTCCGTTCAAGGGCGGCAAGCCGTTCTTCCACGCTGATATGCTCCATACTATATCCTCCCCGTTACAGCTGTTGACGCCGGCGACGGAATCTTGAGTGTGTAACCCGAATACTCAAGCGTCGCGTTCTTATCGTCGATGCGATGCACAGCTATCATGTTTGACCTTTGCAGGCAGCTCACCACTATTTTACCGTCCCCCGATATGCCGAAGTCACGCGGGGTCTGTCCGGGCAGCGCCACAACATCGCCAAGCTCCAGTCTGCCGTCCCCCGCTATACGAAAGACCGTTACAGTACTGCTGTCCCTTGCGGCGGCAAGCATGAGCTTCCCGTTCTGGGTTGGGCGTATGGTGGTCGTGCCGTAACGCTCCCGCTTCTCCCGCAGAACCGAAATCACCTGTATAAGCTCTATCGTGCCGTTCTCGTCCATGTGATTTTTGAAAACATATATGTCGCCCGGGTCCTGCATAAGCGCGTACAGGCAATCGTCGCAGGCGCAAAGGTAACGACAGAACGGGTGGTTCGGGAAGGTGTAGGAGGTGATTCTCCTGCCGTCTCGGGCGGAGTAGACGATAAGCGCGCACTCGGTAAGCGAGATAACCCCGACATAGCCCTGCCCTATGGCGGCGGCGCAGTGCAGCGCCTTCCACGCTCCCGCTATATCGGCGGAGGGTACGACGGCTCTGGCGGGCAGGGGCGCGCCGTTCTCGTCCAAGCCCCACATTGCAAGCGTCCCTTCGTAGAAATTGCTCCCGTAAACGTTCTTCGTCTCGCCGTCCACGCTTATCGCGCAGGTGCGCTGTCCGTGGCTCCTTGCCGCGCCTATCTCGGTCAATGTCCCGCTTTCGTCATAGGAATAGGCTATAACCCCGCCGTCCGCGAAGCCCTTAAACGTCATGCCCTCTATCCCCGCGTATATCACAGGCTTGCTGCGGCTTATGTCCATCGCCCCCGCGTTAGAGACCTGATGTGTGGAAGCAAGCTCAGGTCTTAGGGTCTCTCCGTCTATGAACACGGAGTATATTCCAAGGCTTCCCCTGACGGAGTTCGTTCCCACGAACGCATAGTATCCCGACTTCTTCACCATATACTGTCACTCCTAATAAAACCATTGTTGAATCGCTTCATATCAATCCTAAGCCGCGCCGCACGCCTGACGGTGAACGCCGGCCGCGCATAAGCTTATCTCAATCTGAACCTGTCCCTTATTCCCGACCGCTCAGGCTCGTCTGAGCTTTTGCTGCCCTTCTCTGTCGAGTACTTCACTAATATCTCGTTTACGCCAATGCCCGCGTGGATTATCGCGACAAGGGCGCAGTAAAGGCAGGAAGCAAGTCCGCCGTCATAGAGACTATACCCTATCGAAAGCGTTAGGGCAAGCGCGGCGGTCGTAAGTGGCAGTACCTTCAGTAAAAGCACCCTGTCCCTGTATTCCGTGCGGGTCAGCTTTGGCTTGTCAAACAGTACTATGACAGAGCCGATAATCACGAAGAACGCCGGTACAAGCGTTATCAGCGAAACCATGGCCACAAAGCCGCCATTGTTCGGCTCTATGCCGCGCACCATCGCCATGACAAGAAGCGCAAGGGCTGCAATGCTCATAAGAACATAGGCATACCTCTCCGCCGTCCGCCGCGATTGTGTCGCTTGGCGTTCATACAGATTGCCTTTGTAAACGTAATTCCTTTTGGGCTTGCCGTTCTTCCCCACGGTCGTTTCGACGTCATAATCCTTAAAATACTTTGATGCTCTCATAGACGTTTCTCCGCGCTGTAATATTTAGTGGTCGCCTGACTGTGCAGGGTCACAGGCGCGTTCCCGCGCCGAGCTGATAAACGGACGCTTTATATACGCCCTTACAAGGAAGCGGCGGGCCCGTCCATAAGTCGGACCCGCTGCCGTTGTTGCATAGGGTTGAACCTTTGCCTTTGATTTAGCCTTATGCCGCGGGACGCATTGCCCAGCAGTTCGGCCAGCAGTGAGCGTCATAGAGCATACCAGTGATACTGCTTGACCAAGCGTCGGTCAAAAGCACGTTGTCGATAGCGGTGGTCACATAGTGATCCGCGCAGAACTGCTGTACCGCTGCGTAAGCTTCGTAGCGGGAAGCGTCGTCGGCCGCCCAAGCCGCGTCAATGAGGTTGTGCAGCTCTTCTTCATACTCGCCGACATAGGCGTTGAAGCTGCAATACGGCGGCAAATCGGTTGGATCAATAATCTGACCCTGAACGGGCTGCAATCGCTCCACATCCTTGACCAGAGAGGGAATGGACTCGAACAGGCCTATCGTGTACGGGTGCTGCGGTCTGTCGAAGATGTCCTCCACAGTGCCGACCTCAACAATCTGACCGGCGTAGACGACCGCGCACTTGTTGCAGATGTCCGCCACTATCCCAAAGTCGTGGGTGATAAGCAGCAGCGCCGTACCGAGCTTATCCCTAAGCCCCTTTATCATGTCAAGCACCTGCGCCTGAATGGTAACGTCCAATGCGGTTGTAGGCTCGTCGGCTATCAGCAGCTCCGGGTTGCAGGCAAGCGCTATGGCTATGACAACACGCTGCTTCATGCCGCCCGAAAGCTGATGCGGATAATCGTTGAAGCGTTCGGGTCTTATTCCGACCATCTCAAGCATCTCAAGCGCCTTTTGCTGCGCTTGTGCCTTAGAGCAGCTCTCATGCAGAAGTATGACCTCCGCTATCTGCTTGCCTATCGTCATCACGGGGTTGAGCGCGGTCATGGGGTCTTGGAATATCATGGAGACCTTTTTTCCGCGTATCTTCTGCATCTGCGACTTGGACTTCTTGGCGATGTCCTCGCCGTCAATCTCAACCTTGCCCCCGATGATATGGGTCGGCGGGTAGGGCAAAAGCCCCATAATAGCCAAGGCGACAGTGGTTTTTCCCGCTCCCGTCTCGCCCACAAGCCCAAAGGTGTCCGCCCTGTTAAGCTCGAAGCTCATGCCGTTGACCGCCTCGACCACGCCGTCGCGGGTCTCGTAATGCACCACAAGGTCGTCTACCCTGACCACGGGAGGGTTTGCCGTAAGCTCGTCGGTTTTTTCGGGCTGAAAGCTGTTAGTCAGTTCTTCCATCTTCACGGCCTCCTTACTTCAGTCTCGGGTCAAGCGCGTCCCTCAGGCCGTCGCCCAATAGGTTGAATCCCAGTACAGCCAACATGATGAACAGCCCCGGGAAGAAACACAGGTACGCGTGCGTGGTCAGGTACTGCCGCCCCGTGGACAGCAGCGAGCCCCATTCAGGTGTTGGCGGCGCGATGCCTACGCCGACAAAGCTCAGCGCGGACACGCACAGAACCTCTATGCCCAACAATCCCACGATGGCGATTATCACAGGGCCTACGGCGTTCGGTACCAAATGCTTGAACATTATGCGCAGGTTGCTCGCGCCCATGGCCTTGGAGGACTCGACATAATCGCTGTCGATAACGGTGAATATTGCGCCCCTGAAGGTTCGCGCCATATTCGGCACGGCGCCCATTGAGAGGCCTATGACAAGCACTATCTCGTTGTTGCCGAGACAGGCTACAATCGCGATGGCGAGCATGATACCCGGGATTGAGCCCCAAATATCAATGATTCGCATGATGATATTGTCCGTCGCGCCGCCGAAGTAGGCCGAGATGATTCCGAGCAGACCTCCCACGGTAATCGCAAAGACCACGGCGCACAGCGCTATCGGCAGGGTTGTTCTTGCTCCGTAAAAGCAGCGTGAGAGCATATCGCGCCCTAACTGATCCGTTCCGAACGGATGCTCAAGCGACGGCCCCTGAAGCTTCTCAGGCATATGAACCTCGTCGTAGCCGTACTTGGTGAGCTGCGGTGCGAAGATTGCGACTGTGAACAGCGCAAGCAGTAAGACAAGACCCAACACGGCGGTCTTGTTCCGCATGAGGCGGAACCATGCCTCCGAGGATGGCGTAGAGCGGCGAACCTTGCCGTTCTTCGTGCGTCTCGCGTTTATCCTCGTCATTTCGGGAGTTACATTCTTTGCCATCAGTCGGTCACCCCCCGCTCCCTGAGCAGCTTATTGAACTGCCGTTTGCTTGCCTTTTTACCCGTAATCTGTGACTTTAGGCGCGGGTCGATGATGACATACGCTATGTCCACAAGCAGGTTGACTATCGTGAACATGATTGCCGTTACCAGTATTCCGCCGAGCATTCCGGGGTAGTTTCGAGAGCCTATCATGTTGACGATATAGTAGCCAATGCCGGGCAGACTGAACACGGCCTCAATGGTCATGTTGCCGCCGAGCGCGTTCCCAAGACCTGAGCCTACGCTCGTCGCAACGGGAATCATGGCGTTTCTCATCATGTGATGAATGACTATCTTGCCCTCGGTCTGTCCCTTGGCTCGCGCTGTCCTTATGTAGTCGGCGCGCATTACCTCAAGCATGGAGGAACGGGTTATACGGATTATGCCCGCCATAGAGCCTATGGTCGCGACAGCTACCGGCATTACCCAGCCTGAGAGCGTTTGCACGCCGAACGACGGAAGCCACCCAAGCTGCACCGCGAACAGGCTGACCATCAGCATGGACAGCCAGAAGTTGGGCATAGACACGAACAGCACCGAGAAGAAGAGGATTGCGCCGTCCGCGAAGGTGTACTGCTTCAACGCCGACCAAACCCCAAGCGGAATGCCGAACAGCACGCCCAAGGCGGTTGACGCGACGGCCAAGGCAAGCGTATACGGCAGCTTGGCCAACACCTCGTTTCTGACCGGCTGCAGCGTCGTGTATGACGTCCCCAAATCGAACCTTGTGAATACTCCTATCACATAGTTGAACCAGCGTTCGATAACGGGCTTGTCAAGCCCCAGCCTGTGATGCACCTCGTCAATCTGCTCCTGTGTCGCGTTCTTGTCGAGCAGCGATGCGGCGGGGTCGCCGGGGGTCAGGACCGTGATAGCGAACACTATGGTAATAACCCCGATGATAACGGGTATCAGCCACAGCAGTCTCTTTAGGATATATCTGGTCATTGACTCTCCTCCATATCGCCGCGCCCGCGGGATGAAGCGCGGACACGGCTTGTCGGTTAAGAGGGGTGACGGCTCAGTTCATGCGCTTTAGGGCTATGACCTGATGCTCATAATTGGCTCTTGTCGGGAACAGATAGAGGTTGCCCTTTGAGTCTGCCGCAAGGTCGTGCGCCCTTAGGCTGTCATTGAAAAATCCAAGCTCGCCCACGATGTTGAAGTCAAGGTCGAATATGGTCAGATAGCCGCCTCTGCCCACAACATAGACGTACTTGCCGTCGGTGTCGATGCCGGAGGGCTGGCTCATGTCGTGACTGCAATAGGCTATGCAGTTGCCGTCGTTGTCAAATATATGCACGGCGTCCTTCTCGCGGTCGCAAAGCCAAATGTTGTCGTTGGCGTCTACGCAGATTGCGTGAGGAACCACGAACTTACCCGGAGTGTCGGTATAACCGTCGAACACGCCCTTGCCGCCAAAGGTCTTGATAAGATTGCCCTTGCGGTCGAACTTGTGTATCGCGAAGTTGCCGTAGCCGTCGGAAACGAATATGTTGCCCTTGGAGTCAACGTCAACGTCGTTGGGGTTGTTGAAGGGCTTCTCGCAATAGACCGTATTGTTGAAGTCCATCATCTGGCTGTAAGTGCCGAACTCTATGCCGTTGAAAGGCTCGGTGGGGATAATGCCGTTGTGCAGACGGGTCAGCATGACGTCGTTGCGCTTGTCATGCAGCTTGTTGCCGTTGTTCTTGCCCTTCTCGCCGATAGCGGATACTATCTTGCCGTCCATGTCAAGCTCCAGAATCTGCTGCTCCATTACGGTGGCGATAAGTATGGTGTTCTCAGCGGTCACGTTGCCAAAGTGCAGGCTTGAAAGAACGCCCTCGCCTATCCTTCTGACGTAGTTGCCATCGGGGTCGAGTATGACAAAGCAGCTCTTGGGGCCGGGGTTCATGCCGTGTCCGCCGCCGCCTCTCAGACCTACATAGAGGTTGTCCAAAGAGTCGCAAAAGCCGCCCGCTATGCTGCCCATATAGGGAATGGCGGAAAGGTCCTCGGGCAGATTCTTGCAGTAATCCATGTCCAACAGATACTTGAACTTGCCGTTTGCGGTTTCATAGGTTACCTTCTGGTGCTTTGCGCGTTCGGGATCGCCGTGCATCATTTTAATATTGCTCATCATTATACCTCCAAACAGTTTTCTTAGTCTAAACGCTTTAGGGCTATGACCTGATGCTCAAAGTTGGCTCTTGTCGGGAACAGATAGAGGTTGCCCTTTGAGTCGGCCGCAAGGTCGTGCGCCCTTAGGCTGTCATTGAAGAATCCAAGCTCGCCCACGATGTTGAAATCAAGGTCGAATATGGTCAGATAGCCGCCTCTGCCGATGACGTAAACGTACCTGCCGTCGGTGTCTATGCCGGAGGGCTGGCTTAAATCGTGGCTGCAATAGGCTATGCAGTTGCCGTCGTTGTCGAATATATGCACGGCGTCCTTCTCGCGGTCGCAGAGCCAAACGTTGTCGTTCGCGTCTACGCAGATTGCGTGAGGAACCACGAACTTGCCCGGAGTGTCGGTGTAGGCGTCGTATACGCCCTTGCCGCCAAAGGTCTTTAGAAGCTTGTACTGCCTGTCAAACTTGTGAATCGCGAAGTTGCAGTAGCCGTCGGAAACGAAGATATTGCCCTTTGAATCCGTCGCCACGGCGTTGGGGTTGTAGAACGGCTTCTCGCAGTACTCTAAATCGTTAAAGACCATCATCTGCTCGTACGCTCCGAACGCCATTCCAAAGAACGGCTCCGTGGGTTGAATGCCGTTGTGAATGCGCGACAGAATCACGTTGTTTCGGTCGTCGTCCAACCCGGCTTCATTGTACTCGCCCTTCTTGCCGATTGCTCCGATGATCTCTCCCTCGTCGTTCATCTCTATGACCTGCTGATCCTTGAATGTCGCCAAGAGTATGGTTCCCTCCGCGGTGACGTTGCCGAAATGCAGGCAGTCGCCCCCGCCAAGCTTGCCCTCGCCTATCCTCTTGATATACTTGCCGTCGGGGTCAAGCTTTACAAGGCTGGACTTGGGGCCGTGAGTAAGCCACACGGCGCAGCCTCTGAAGATAACGTAAAGATTGTCCTCCGCATCGCAGAAACCGCCTGAAACCGCTCCCATGTAAGGCATTAGCCTTAGGTCCTTGGGCAGCTCTTTGCAGTAGTCCATGTCAAGCTGATAGCGAAACCTTCCATCCTCGGTTTCATATACAACCTTTTGGTTCTTTGCGCGGTCAGGATTGCCGTGCATCATCTTGATGTTGTCCATTATATACCTCCTGTGTCAATATCGTAAAGCATTCTGTTAAGCTTTGCCATACTTATTCCTGTCCTGAAAGCCCTGTGAGCTTACGGAGTTACGCCTTGCCGTTCCCGCCTTACAGCGTTTCCTTATGCCTTGCTCTTGTCCTCAAGCGCGTGAATGAGTGCGGGCAACGTCTTAATACGGTACGCCCTCGCGCCATTGTCGAAAAAGGCGGCGGGTTCACGCCTTGTCAGGCCTGCTCTTGTCCTCAAGCGCGTGAATGAGCGCAACTATCGCTTCATGGCAGGGGACGTCCACCCCAAGCTCTCGCGCCGTTTCAACAACGCTTCCGCTGATGGTGTCAACCTCTGTCCGGTTGCCGTTCTTGATATCCATGTATATTGAAGTATAGCCGTTCGGCGCGTTCCTGCACACGGTTTCAACGCCCTCTATCGCTTCGGCGTCGTCAAACTTGGCAAAGCCGCCCGCGTTAGCTACGGCAACCGCCTCACGGCAGAGCTTTATCATCAGCTCATGAGCATAGGGGTCGGAGCAGAGAAATCCCAACGGAACCTGGAGAACCGCAGTCAGGCTCGAAGCCGACGTATTGGTAAAAAGCTTAGTCCATATCTGCTTCTTTACCTCGTTGGACGTGACAGTCTCAAAGCCGCATTGAGTCATGTTCTCCGCGATGTAGTCAAGGCGCTTGCTGTCGCCCGTAAGCGCCCCTATTGAGGACGCGCCGCTTCCGCCGTGATTGGCGTGACCGTTCGCGATAACCGAACTGTTGTTTTGAGTTGAACCAATTATTACATGATCCGCATCGACAAATTGCAGAAGCTTCGCTTCATGCCCTGCGCCGTTTTGCAGAGTCATCAGGTAACTGTTCTTACCAATAAGATGTTTGTTGGTTTCAAGAGCGCTGATTGTGTACATCGCTTTGACAAACACGATGATCAAATCCATCTCGGGCAAACCGCTGCTGTCCGCAACCGCTTTCACATGAAAACATCTATCGGAACCGTCGCTTTCTCGTATAAGTACACCGTCTCTATTTATCTTATCAACTCTGGACTTGTCAACATCGATGACCCATACTTCATTTTTCTGTGACAGATAGCCGCTAAACAGCATCCCCATGGCTCCGGCCCCAAGTATTGCTATTCTCATCAAGCTTCTCTCCTTTACTTCATAAACCGTGCAATGTTCGCATCCTGATATAATATCGGAGACTACCCCCTAACCTTATATCTGCAATCGATTGCATCTAATGTAAACGCATTATACCATGGGGTTTTTAACAAATCAAGCCCCTTTGTCAATTTTTTTTAACAAATTTTGCGAAAAATCATCAAAGCATATGTGGCTCAAAAGCGGAGCAAGGCGCCCCGTGTCGTCCCGTACCCCATTGTCATTCCATTGCAAAGCCGCAGGAGCGTGTGAAAAACGATAATGGCCACAAGCCGTTCCCCCGTGACCCCCTTGTTCACCCACCGTGTCATCCTGAGCGTAAACGAAGGATCTTGGTGGAAACTTCAAGGTCAAGAGCCGCTCCCCCGCGACAATAACCGATGATCACGGGAATCACATAGGGGAGCAACTCTTTCACCGCAAGCCTGTTTCAAGATCCTTCGTCGCGTTGCTCCTCAGGATGACAAGGAGGAATTCGGGGGAGCAGAGGTTCACTATATGTTTGTTCAAGATCCTTCGACAAGCTCAGGATGATAAAGGGGGGCGCGTTGGCGGAACATAATCGTATGACAACGGGGTGGGGTGATGGACAGCGGCTCTTGACTGTTTAGCCTTCGGCAAGTTCCTTCGGAACTTTGCTCCTCAGGATGACAGCGGGAGTTTGTCACCAAACATTCACCCTATAACGTGTTTGCATTACCAATTATGTCGCGCTCACGTTCGCATCCACTTATAGTATTTTGTCTTCAACGGCGAACCGCTTTGACGGCAGTTAAACAAAAACAATATGTTCCATTTGCGGTGGTCAAACAATAACCAATATATTCCACCAACGTCAACCGCTTTTCGGTCAAGAAAATCAATATGTTCCTTCAACGGCAATAAATATGATTACATGGCAAGCGCTAACTATCCAGATACACCACGGGGATACCCTTGCGCTTGGCCCTTCTCACGGTGTCGCCTGTGCCGCTTGCCATGTGCTGCAAGTAGGCAACGCACATATCCGAACGGTCGATGAGCGCGGCGTTTCGCACCTGAAAGCAGCTCGTGTGGTAATACTCGCTCAACACCTCGACCGCGTCGGCGTGCGTGACAGCCTCGTGATAGCGCAGCTTGTCAACCCTTGGGAAACGCCCGTCCTGGTCCCTGAACGGGACGAGTATCGTAAGCCTAACGTCAGGGTGCTCCTTGCGAAACAGTATCACGCGTTCGGCGGCAAGGGTGTCAAAGCCCATCGCTCCGCCCGCCAAAAAGCCGCGAAAACCAAGCTCATACGCTTTCCTTATGGCGTCATCAAGCTCGCGGGTGAGCTTGTCTCTGCGCTCGCCCGAAGGCATATCTCTGTGTCCTGTAAAGCAGCAGTTCATCAGCACTTTATGCAAGCCTTCCGCAGGACATGGAGCTGTTTTGCATCCTCGCCAGGAACGCCTCCCTGTCGCCTGCGCGGAGCAGGCGTATTAGCTCGATGGCCTCCCTGACACCCGCCATAAAGAGGTCGGTAAAGCTCTCGTCGCGCAGCACCCGCGGCTGCCACGGCGCGGCCCATCTGCGGCGCCTGAGGTTGCGGCAGTCGTCCGCGTCCTCCAAATCCTCCGTCATAAGGAAGCCCGACACAACGCCGCGCTTCTTGAACACCGCCTCAATGGGCAGCAGGAATCTGCGTTTAGTGCCGCTCGGGTCGTAGGTCAGCCTGTGAATACGAAGGAACTTCCTTGCGCTCCTTGTGTACGCGCCGGGGATGTCCTCCCCGAATAGGTCGTGCGCCGATTCGCACATAAGCTCGTCCACAAGCTTGATGTTCGCGCCCTGCTGTCGCATGGTCGGAAGCTTGATCACGCCCTTATGCTCCTTGTAGGTCTGCATATCTATGCTGACCTCAAAGCGCGTGTGGTTTAAGCCGCGGTACTGCGACTCAATATAAGGGTGGGTCGCCGCGTCCAAGGCGTAATGACAGATTATCCCCTCAATATAGGGCGTCGTGGCATCGCTCATGTGCTCCAACAGCGCGGAAAACAGCTCGGCTGCGGGCATATCGTGCATTCGATTGCCTATCTCCTTCTGATGCGGCTTAAAGGGCGTGGGGGGCAAGCGGTCGAAAAAGAATACGTCCGGGCCGACGCAGCCCAAGTAGTACATAGGCTCGTCCTTGGTGCGCAGCTCGGCGGGCAGCGCCTCCTGCACCTCGTAACCGAAATAGGTGTGTGTTAATAAGTAAGGCATGTACCGATAATACACTATTTGTACGCTTGTTTCAAGGGGGGTAAACGGATAAAAGCGCCACAAATTGTGACGCTTTTGAAACGCTTATGTCTTGACCGAAGATATATAGCCCGCCTCTTTACTGAACCTTCACGCTTTAAGGCTCAACGGATGGCATTAGAAGCGGGCGCACCTTTGCCACATTGCTCTTTTTATGGGGTATCAGGCTTGGGCGTGCTGTCATGTTCGGCGGGAACGGCGGGAGCGTCCTTCACCTCGGTGTATTCGGCGGGTGTATTGGCTGTGCTTTCATCGTTATTCGTGATATCGATTTCAGAGCCGTTACACTGTTTCGAAGGCTCGGACTTCAGCTTGCCGCCCTTAGGCTTTTTGGGTACGCCTATACGCTGAATCAGTCCGACAATTTGCCCCGACAGCACCACGGTAAGCAGCGAGTAGAGTATACGATTCAAGGGGATGTATGTCAGGGACAGCGCGAGCACGATGACGTCAGCCGCCAGATAGATTATGGCAATGTTGCAGTGCAGCAGCTTTGAGAGGCTCATGGCAAAAGCGTCGTCACCGCCCGTAGCGCCGCCTATCCTCACGCACAGCCCTGCGCCCACGCCAACGAAAGCCGCGCCCGCGATGGCGGCTACAAGCGGCATTTCTGCAAGCTGAGGCCAAAGCGGGTCGAACAGCTCACAGATGTAATAGGCGAGCGAGAAACCGCCTGTTGAGATGGCGGAATAAACGACGAATTTCTTGCCGAGTGTCCGCCAGCCCAGGATGTAGCACAGGGTGTTCAGCACCAACCCCGACAGCGCGGGTGAGATGTTCAGCCAGCGATTAAGGAGCAGGGTTAACCCAAGAATGCCGCCCTCGGTAACGCCGGAGAGCGAGTGAACGTTATAGAGTCCGAATGCCAGGATCGCGCTTCCCAGGAGCGCAACGATACAGGGGATGAGCTTGATGTCCTTGAAAAATGAGCATTTCGCTTTACTTTGTCTAATTTTTTCGTAACCGCCTTTCTTGCGATATGTCTACCATATCATAGTTTTGAGAGGAAAGCAAGCTGTGCGCCATGTGAAAAGCGAATAGGCAGCGGGAGCAGTGATATGCAGGGCATCGACTGTGCACCTTTCCTTCAATTGTGGCGCAAATGTGGCGGAGAGGGCGATATAGCCCTTCAATTGTGGCGCAAATGTGAAAAAAGACGGGAAACACAGCAGGTCAAGCTGTGATACGATATAGCCATGATTCTGTACGGAGGAGAAAATATGCATCACGCTTTCAATGTTGAGATCGCGGAATTGGTCGGGGTCAACGCCGCGATAGTGTTTGAGAATCTGGCGTTCTGGGTGGGGCGCAATAAGGAGCTGGGCATCAACCTGCACGAGGGCAGGTACTGGACCTACAACAGCCGAAAGGAGTACCAAAGGCAGTTCCCATATTTGGGTGAAAAGGAGCTTCGCAACGCGTTCAATGCGCTTACGCAGGCAGGTTTGATTCTCGTAGGAAGCTTCAACAAGCTCGGATTCGACCGAACGCTGTGGTACACTCTGACGGAGTTTGGCACTGCATTCGGCGAAAAGGCAAATGCATTCGGCGAAAGGGCAAATGCATTCGGCGAAAAGGCAAATGCATTCGGCGAAAGGGCAAATGCATTCGGCGAAAAGGCAAATGCATTCGGCGAAAGGGCAAATGCATTATGCCAAAACGCCGAACCAATACCAGATATAAACACAGATATAAACGCAGATATAAACGCAGATAAGTATATTGCGCAAGGGCCGACCTTTGGGCAGGACAAGCCTGCCCGATATAGTTATGTGAACAACGAATGGGATAATGAGGAACGGGACAACCTCCGTGTCATCCTGAGCGTAGTCGAAGGATCTTGCCGCCAACATAACAGTCAAGAGCCGCTCACGGCGGGAACAGTCGCTATCCCTTCCGGCATTCCGCCCCTGCAAGCGCTTCAACCTGCTTGTTCCGCGGGGGAGCGCACCCCTATTGATAAGCTTGTTTCAAGATCCTTCGTCGCGGCGGCTCCTCAGGATGACAGCGAAGGTTTGTCGCCTGAACATTCGCTTCATGACGTGTTTGCACCGCCAGCCCACCACCTTTGTCATCCTGAGCCTTGCGAAGGATCTTGCCGCCAACATAACAGTCAAGAGCCGCTCACGGCGGGAACAGTCGCTTTTCCTTCCGTCACCCCGCCGACCCGCGCAGAGCTTGAGCGCGAGTTTGAGAGCCTTTGGGAGCATTATCCAAGAAAGCGCGGCAGGCAGAAGGCGATGGAAAGCTACATTTCCCTGCGCAAAAAGGGCAAGGCGAGCTATGAGCAGGTGGAAAGCGGCGTCATCGCGTTCAACGAATCGATACAGCGCCTCAACATCACGCCTGAGTTCGTGCCGTATGGGTCGCGGTGGTTCGTTGAGCAGCGCTGGAGGGACGATTGCCAAGGCATGGGCGAGGGTGGCAAGGAGCAGACGTCGCGCTCCAATCCGCAGCGAAGCGGCGTTTCGGCGCACGGTTATGCCGAGCATCCAATCAGCGAGGACGATTTTGCCGCCGCTCTGGTCAACTTCGATGACCCGTAGGATTGTAATTCCCGCGAGCGTAAAATAGGTCGCTGCGTCTATGTGATAGGGTGAGCGTGAATTACGAGGGGGAGCGTACCCCTAATGACAAGTTTGTTTCAAGATCCTTCG
>ERZ795053.3696-NODE-3696-length-17184-cov-12.735303_pt1 | contig 17184 bp, 10 predicted proteins | sample MGYA00375137_ERZ795053 | MGnify/ENA primary metagenome ERZ795053 (study PRJEB30182, sample SAMN05720284) | activated sludge metagenome | isolation source: Anaerobic digester | place: Hong Kong | collected 2014-12-17 ...
ATCATGGTCGGACAGCGGATCGGCGTAGCGGATGCGGCCGGACGGCATGACGACGGGCTTTTCTTTGGCGGACACCACGGACGGCTCGCGGACGAAGCGGTCGGCCATGATGGGAATGCCCAGCAGGCCGTGCGCGCGGCTGGCCTGCAGAAAATACTCCGAGCAGCTCGGTTCGAGGTCGCAGCGCGAGCCGATGGCGGGGCCGATGGCGGTGCGATAGAATGTCACGATTCCGCGTCCGGGCAGCGAGGCCCACGAGGCGCCCCGGCGCCCCCCCGGCCGGCATTCCAGCCAGACCGCCGACGGCCAGGCGTCGCGGCAGCTCAGCAGCGCCTGCCACAGCGCCGGCTCCGCGCGCCGCCGCGGCTTGTCGCGCTTCAGCAGAAAATACAGCGAACACCCCGAGCGCCAGAACAGCGGCGGTTCCCGGGCATTCAGGAAGGCGTATTGCAGCGCGGAAAACGCCGCGTCGCGGTCGCCGGCCTCCAGCGCCGCCCGGCCGGCTTCCCAGGCCGCCGCGCTGCGGGTGTCCGGCGGCGCCGCGTCGTCGCGCCGGATCGCCTCGAATTCGGCCCGCGCCCCCGCGTCATCGCCCCCCGCCCCCCGGGCCGCCCGGGCCGCCAGCAGGCGCGCCCGCGCCGCCTCGGCCGGGCTTTCCGCCTCCGCCAGCGCCCGCAGGCCTTCCGCGCGCGCCGCCGCCCACCGGCCCTCGGCCAGCAGCTCCCCGCCCAGCGCCAGCGACGTGCCGTCCCCCGACGCGGACCCCGCCAGCGCCAAAAAAAAGATTCCGGGCACAAGGCCCGGAATCGTTCGCAGAACTGTCCGCGATACGGACACCGCCTAGTAGTAGGTCGCGCCGTACTTCGCGGCCAGGTCGCCGCTGGTCATGCCGTTGGCGCCGTCAATGCCGTTCCACACCGCGAACACGATGTTCACGTAGGGGATCAGCATGCACCACTCGCGCCAGTGGATTTCCTTGCCGTCGTTGTAGGCGGCGCCCGCGCGCAGGCCGAAGCAGCAGCCCGCGATGAAGCCCATGAACCCGCCGCGGCCGGAGCCGGCCGCCGAGGCCGCCGGAGCCACCGCCAACAGCACCATCATCACAATCATCAAGCATGCAACCAGTTTCTTCATGTTGTCTCCTTTGGGGTTGGTTTAGTTCTTCTTTTTCCTGAATTATCCTCCCGGCCCCCGCCCGGTGTCAATCGCTTTGCATCGCTTCCGCGATTTTTCCGAAATCGTCCACAAACTCCACCCCGGCGAAAAACGCCGCGCCGTCGAAGAGCGACGCCGGCAGGTCTTCATTCACCGCCAGATTGTCCACCCGGGTCGTCTCCGTGCGCTCGACCCCCTGCATCATGACGCGCGACTGCTGGAGGCAGGCGATCCATGTCCCCGGCAGGATTTCCCGGAAGGCGGAAAAATCCGTGCGCGCCTGCAGGTCCGTCAGGGCCGGCGAGGAATACATCTCGAACCGCGCCAGCCGCCCCTCGCCGTCCAGGCTCAGCACCGCGTAGGAATGCCCGTTGTCGTAGCCGGCGCGCACGGGAAACTCCTCCGTGGGCTCGAGCAGGGTCTCGGGCGCGCCCTCCAGCACGTCCAGCAGGTTCGCCGCCGACCCCGGCACCATCCGCAGGTTGCGGAGCATCTCGTCGTTCAGCTCCGCCACCGGCCGCGAAAACCCCTTCGGCGCCCCCTCGGCATGCTGGCGGAACACCTCGCCGTCCGACACCGTCCGCCGCTTGACCGGGCTGAAGTTCTCGACATGCAGCCGGTCGGGCCGCTGCCAGTGCACCCGGCTCAGCATCCGCAGCGTCTGGCCGTCGGGCAAGGGCATGTCCCGGCGGATCCCGCAGCTCAGGCTTTCCACCGCCCCGTAGGACGCCAGCACCCGCTCCCGCACCGTTCCGGCCCCCGCCGTCCCCGCCGCCGCCAGTACCGCCGCCAATCCGATCATCCATGCTCGCATGCGCGTTCTCCCGTTGCCGGACACTATGGCACACCCCCGCCCGCGCTTGCAAGCGGGGGCGGCCTGCGGCATCATGCCCCACCCGATGACCTGTCGCCGCTTCATCCTGATCCTCCTGGGCCTCCTGCCGCTGGCCTTCCCCCGGCCGGCCGGCGCCGAAGGGACCGCTGGCGCCGAACACCTGGAGTACGACATCACCTGGGTCGGCGTCTCGGTCGGCACCATGAGCGTCCGCAGCGAAACCGGCGGCGACGGCGCGCTCGTCCGCTCGATCCGCATCCGGAACCGGCCCTGGATCGCCCTGGTCTATCCGGTGGACAACACCGTGGAATGCCGGATCGAATCCACCCCGGACGGCCCGCGCCACACCGTCGCCAAGCGGATGGGCGAAAAGAATTTCGTGCAGGACGACACCCTGACGCTCTGGCCCGACGCCGGAAGGGCCGTCTGGACCAATGCCGTCAGCAATACCGTCCACGCGTTCGAGGTGCCCGCCGGCGCGCGCGATTTCGTGTCGTTCTTCTTCGATCTGCGCGACGCCGCCTCGGACGGAAAATGGTCCGCCGCCGGCGACTACCAGCTCGTCATGGATGACGCCCTGCATGCGCTGGAGATCCGGGTGGGCGAGCCGCGCCGCCTCCGCACCCCCTGGGGCCGGATGAACGCCATCCCCGTCGAGGCCGTCTCCAAATCCCCCGTTCTCTTCAAGCGCAACAAGCCCCGCGCCGTCTGGGTCGCCGCCCATCGGCCCGTCGTCCTGTTCGCCGATGTCGAAACCCGCTTCGGCACCGTCCGCGGCACCCTCGCCCGCTGGGAAATCGACGGCCGGCCCGTCGAGTGGGAACCCGCCAAGCCGAAAACCAACTAACGCAAAAGGCGCAAGCGACGCAAAAGAAGCGCAAACGGGAAATGATCCCGGTCCTTTCCGGCGCTTGCGAACCCTTGCGCCCTTTGCGTCTCTTGCGTTGAGGTTCTATTCCTCCACCAGGGGCAGGCTGGGGTCGGCTTCGACGGCGGGCGGATTGTCCAGGCCGGCCAGGGCGCGCAATCCGGCGGCGGCGGCGACCATCGCGGCGTTGTCGGTGCAGTAGGCCAGCGGCGTCAGCAGCAGGGCGGCGGAATGCCGCCGCGCCAGTTCTTCCAGCTTGCCGCGCAGCACCGCGTTCTTCGCAACGCCTCCCACGCAGGCCAGGGTGCGCGCCCCCGTCGCCGCCAGCGCGCGGTCCGCCCGCATCGCCAGCGAATCCATCACCGCTTCCTGGTAGGACGCCGCCAGATCGGCCGGATGCCGCTCCCGGTCGTCCGGATGGTTTTTCAGGTGGTAGAGCAGGGAGGTTTTCAGCCCGCTGAAACTCAGGCACATCTCGATGGCCAGCCCGTTGCCGGTGGTGCGGTTTTTCGCGTGCTCGAGCCCGCGGGGAAAATGGACATAGGCGGGATCGCCGCCCTGCGCCGCGCGCTCGATGGCCGGCCCGCCCGGATAGCCCAGTCCGAGCAGGTTGGCGCCCTTGTCGAGGCATTCGCCGGCGGCGTCATCCAGCGTCTGCCCGAGCATCCGGTAGCCGCCCACGCGGTCCATTTCCACCAGGCAGGAATGCCCCCCCGACACCATCAGCGCCAGCAGCGGGCAGGCGTCGGCCGGGTCCGGCGCCGCCGGATCCAGGAACATGCCGGCCAGATGCGCCTCGATGTGGTTGACGCCCCAGACCGGCTTGCCCAGCACCTGCCCCAGCGCGCGCGCGCCCGACAGCCCGATCAGCAGCGAACTGACCAGCCCGGGCCCGTGCGTCACCGCAATGGCGTCCAGGTCCGCCCACTCGATGCCCGCCTGCGCCACCGCTTCGGCCGCCACCACGGGAAACGCGCCGACGTGCTCGCGCGAGGCGATTTCCGGCACCACCCCGCCGTAGGGCCGGTGGCTCGCGATCTGGCTGTGCACGACCGAGGACAGCACCTCGCGGCCGTCGCGCACCACCGCCGCCGCGGTCTCGTCGCAGGAGGATTCGATGCCCAGCAGAATCATGCCGCCGCGCGGAACGCTACCGCTTCTGATAAACCAGAATGCCGCGCAGCATGTCCGCCGCCCGCTCGAGCTGCGGATCCGTCACGTTGTCCAGATCCACCTCTTCCGCCGGCAGCGCCGGCAGCGCGGGAATCTCGGCGCCTTCTTCGTCCACCCAGCCCTCGTCGGACGGCAGCTCCGTGCCGTCGCCGTTCTTTTCCTCGGCCTTGTTGCGGGCCAGCAGGATGTTGCGCCAGTTCTCGGCGGACATCGGCACCACGATGTCCGGCTCGATGCCGTTGTCGTGAATGACCCGCTCGCTGGGCGTGTAGTACTTGGCGGTCGTCAGCCGGATGGCCGTGCCGCCGTCCTGCGGCAGCACGCTCTGGACCGACCCCTTGCCGAAACTCTTTTCGCCGACCAGAATGGCGCGCCGGTTGTCCTGCAGGGCCCCGGCCACGATCTCCGACGCGCTGGCGCTGAACCCGTTGATCAGCACCGCCATCGGCACGCGGGGAAACGTGTCGCGGGCCCGGGCGCGGTAGGAGCGCTCCATCCGGTTGTCGCGGCCGCGCGTGAATACCACCAGGTCGCCCCGCCGCAGGAACTTCTGCGCCACTTCAACCGCCGCCGTCAGCAGCCCGCCCGGATTGCTGCGCAGGTCCAGCACCAGGGCCTTCACGCCCTGTTCCTCGAGCGTGTCCAGCGCCTCCTGCAGGTCGTCGGCCGTGCTCTCGCCGAACTGAAGCATCCGGACGTAGCCGATGCCGCCGTCCAGCACGCGCGCGTCCTTGATGCTGGGGACATTGATCACCGCCCGCTCCAGCTCGAATTCCTTCATCAGCTGGATCTTGGGGCGGAACACCTTGATCACGACTTTGGTCCCGGGCTCGCCGCGCAGCTTCTTGACCGCGTCTTCGAGCGAAATGCCTTCCGTGGCGTCGCCGTCGATCTCCATGATCTTGTCCCCGGACAGCAGGCCGGCGCGGAACGCGGGCGTGCCCTCCATCGGCGCGATCACCGTCAGCATCGTGTCCTTGATGCCGATGGTGATGCCCAGGCCGCCGAACTGCCCGGCGGTCTCCTCGCGCATGGCCTTGAAGGCCTCCTTGTCCATGAACTGGCTGTGGGGATCCAGCGACTGCAGCATGCCCTTCAGCGCGCCCTCCACCAGCTCCTCGTACGTGCTCTGGTCGGCCTCCACGTAATGGGTGCGGACCTGCTCGACCACCTTCGAGAACAGCTCGTACATCGGATAGGGCGAATCCTGGTCGGCCTGCGCCTCGGCGGCGGCGGCCTCCTGCGTGTGCAGGCGCGCGCCGACCGCCAGATTGACGGCCAGCACGGCCGCCACCAGCAGCCATTTGAAACTCTGCGCGATTTTCTTCATGTTCGTGTTCCTTGCTCGAAGAGGTCGAGGCGGCCCGCGCCTCAGACAGGCCCCTGCATGTCGGGGCGGTAACGGAAGTAAACGCCTCCCAGCGGAGGCATCACCACGGGAATGGAGTGGTCGCGGCCCTGCCACGAAACCGGCTCGGACGCAATGAAGCGCGGATTGCCCACGCCGCTGCCGCCGTAGATCGCCGCGTCGGTGTTCAGCACCTCCTCGTACACGCCCGGGCGCGGCACGCCCAGGCGGTAGCCCTGCCGGGGCACCGGCGTGAAGTTGAACCCGCACACCAGCAGGTCGTCCGGTTCCTTCCCCTTGCGCAGGGCGATCAGCATGCTGTTCTCCCAGTCGTTCAGGTCGATCCACTCGAACCCCTCCCACGAGAAATCAATCTGGTGCAGGCAGCCGAACCCCTTGAGCATTTCGTTCAGGTCCCGCGCCAGGCGCTGGAGACCGGCGTGCGAATCGTACTGCAGCAGGTGCCAGTCCAGGCTTTCGTTGTGCTGCCACTCGCGCCACTGGCCGAATTCCATCCCCATGAACGTCAGCTTCTTGCCCGGATGCGCATACATGTAGGCCCACAGCAGGCGCAGGTTCGCGAACTGCTGCCACATGTCGCCGGGCATCTTCGAGAGCATCGCGCCCTTTCCATGCACCACCTCGTCGTGCGAGAACGGCAGGATGAAGTTCTCGTTGAACGCATAGATCATCGAGAACGTCATCTGGTGGTGGTGGTACTTCCGGAACACGGGGTCCTTGTGCATGTAGTCGAGCGTGTCGTGCATCCAGCCCATGTTCCACTTCAGGTCGAACCCCAGCCCGCCGAGATACACCGGGCGCGACACCATCGGCCACGCCGTGGACTCCTCCGCAAACGTCAGGATGCCGGGATGCTCCGCGTGGATGATCTCGTTGAACTTCTTGAGGAAGTCCACCGCCTCGAGATTCTCGCGGCCGCCGAACTTGTTGGGAATCCACTCGCCCTCGTTGCGCGAGTAGTCGAGGTACAGCATGGACGCCACGGCGTCCACCCGCAGGCCGTCAATGTGATACACGTCCGCCAGGAACAGGGCGTTCGACAGCAGGAACGCGCGCACCTCGTTGCGGCCGTAGTTGAAGATGTAGGTGCCCCAGTCCTTGTGCTCGCCCAGCCGCGGATCGTCGTGCTCGTACAGGTGCGTGCCGTCGAAATAGGCCAGCCCGTGGCCGTCCTTCGGAAAGTGCGCCGGCACCCAGTCCACGATCACCCCGATGCCCTCCTGGTGGCAGCGGTCCACGAAATACTTGAAGTCGTCCGGCGTGCCGAACCGCGACGTCGGCGAATAGTACCCGATCGTCTGGTAGCCCCACGAGCCGTCGAACGGATGCTCGCTGACCGGCAGCGCCTCGATGTGCGTGTAGCCCATCTTCTTCACGTACGGAATCAGCGTGTCCGCCAGCTCCCGGTACGTCAGCATCCGGTTGTCTTCGTCCGGATCGCGCCGCCACGAACTCAGATGCACCTCATAGACGCTGATCGGCTCTTCCAGCCAGTGCTTCCGGTCCCGCGACGCCACCCATTCCGCGTCCTGCCACTCGTAGGCTCCGATGTCCCAGACCATCGAGGCCGACCGCGGCCGCAGCTCCGACGCAAAGGCGTAGGGGTCCGCCTTCTGCGCCAGGAAATCATGGTGGCCCTTGACCTCGAACTTGTAGAGGTCCCCGGGCTTCAGGTGCGGCACGAACAGCTCCCACAGGCCGGTGCTGCCCCGCTGCTGCATCGGAAGGATGCGCCCGTCCCAGTTGTTGAACCAGCCCACCACGCTCACCCGGATGGCGTTCGGCGCCCACACCGCGAAATGCACCCCCTCCACCCCGTCCACCGTCAGCGGATGCGCCCCCATCTTGCTGTACGCCCGGTAGTTGGTTCCCTCCCCCAGCAGGTACATGTCCAGGTCCGTCAGCTGCAGCGGGAACCGGTACGGGTCCTCCAGCTCGGCCGCCGTGCCGTCGAACCACGTCAGCCGCAGGCGGTAGGCAAACGGCTTCTCGTTCGGAAAAAACAGCTCATACAGGCCGTCGGCGTGAATCCGCGGCATCTCGAAGGCTTTCCCGTCCGCCGTCCGCACCAGCTCCGCCTTCGTCGCATAGGGCCGGAACACCCGCGCCACCGTCCCCGGCCGCTTCTTGCCCGTCTCGTGCATGCCCAGCAGCGAAAACGGCGCGCCATGCATGCCGTAAATCAAGGCATTGATTTCCGCTTCGGACAGAATGGGCTTCATGCGCAAACTCCTCATGTCGCCGGCCCGGACAAACCCGGCGCCGACTTTCGCGCATCCTCCCACAGAACCCCCCTGCGGTAAAGGCGGAATCAAATCGCGGGTGGGAAAGGGCGGGTCACGCGGGGGTGCATCTGCGATTCGGCGCATGCCGATTCAAAAAAGGCCTTGTGGTCCTGTATGGCTGTCATCCCGAGCCTTGCCTGCCCGCCCGTGGAGGGTCGAGGGATCTCAGCCTAGTCCCGCAGGCTGGCCATCGGGATTGTGCCCAGATCCCGCGGCGGCGGGACAAGTGATTTCGACTCCGGCGCTACGCGCCTTCGCTCAATATGACCCGAACCTGCACCCAATCGCCGGGGCGCCCGGAAAAGCCCCCCCGGGCTGGAATCTCACCAAGGACCATTATGGTTGTTATAAAAACCATACTATGCTTGTTATAACAACCATAGTCCTTGCCGGCATCGGACGGAGCAGAAGGCGGGATCCTGTTGCGGACCGGCTGCGGGACGGTCGAATCCAGATGTTCGCCGCGCACCCGGGGCCGGGTTTGAACTTGTCAACGATCTGTCGCGGCGTTTAAATCGCTTTCGGCGTCGGAACTTGTTTCCCGCGTTGCCAACCCAGGAGGCCCGCCATGAACCGATTTCTCTTCTCTGCCCTGCTGGCTCTCTCCCTGACTGCCGTCACCACCTCCGCCGCCGAACTGTCGGTCGGCGATACCGCCCCCGAACTGAAGGTGTCCGAATGGGTCAAGGGCGGTCCCATCGAGACCCTGGCCCCGGATCAAACCTACGTGGTCGAATTCTGGGCGACCTGGTGCCCGCCCTGCCGGTCCTCGATCCCCCATCTGACCGAACTGGCCCGCCGCTTCACCAATGTGACGTTCATCGGCGTGAACATCTGGGAGCGCGGGGACGATGTTTCCGCCAAGGTCACGCGCTTCGTCGAGGACATGGGCGACCGGATGGACTACGCCGTCGCCCTCGACACCGATGACGGGTCCATGGCGGAAGGCTGGATGAAAGCCGCCGGGCGCCGGGGCATTCCGTCCGCATTTCTGGTCCGGGAAGGCCGGATCGCCTGGATCGGCCACCCCATGTCCCTGGAAGAAGCGTTGGGGGGCGCATCCACCGTCTCCCCCGCACAGCCCCGGCCCCCGGCCGCCGTCCCGACGGCGTTCCAGGCCCACGAATCCGCCCTTCGTCTCCAGACCGAACGCTTCGGCATGCCCGCCGTCGAATCGGGCGGCGCCGTCTATGTCCTCGGCGGGCATTCCGACGGCGGCCTGATCGGCACCGTCGAACGCCTGGAAGAAAACGCCGAGGCCACGGACATCCTCCCCTGGGCGATAGCCCCCCGCCGCTATCATGTCGCCGCTTCCCGCAGCGGAAAAATCTACGTCGCCGGCGGGTTGCGCCTCGACGGGGGCGGCACGCCCGTGGCACCCGCCAGCGCCGTGTTCGAGGAGTTGGATCCGCAAACGGGCAGCATCCGCCGCCTGCCCGACCTGCCTATTCCCGTCTGCCGCCCCGGCGCCGCCGTCCTCGGCGACCGCCTCGTGGTCGTCGGCGGCGCCGAAGCCTCCGGCCGGCGTTCGTCCGCCGTCCAGACCTACGACTTCAAAACCGAAACCTGGAGCCGCGGCGCCGACCTGCCCGTCGCGCGCGAAGGACACGTATTTGCCCGCGACGGCCTCCTCTACGCCCCCGGGGGATTCGACGGCACCCTGGCCATGACGGATTTCCAGGTCTATGACCCGGACACGGACGCCTGGCGCGCGCTGCCCGACCTGCCCGTCAAGGCCAGCGCCTTCCAGGGCGTCGTCGCGGACGACGCGCTCTACCTCTTCGGCGACTACGACGAGCTGGACCGTTCCGTCGTCTATGACTTCAAGGCGGAAACGTGGGCACGGATCCAGGTCGGCTACAAGCCCGCCCGCCACGCCGCCGCCGCCCGCCTGGGCGACCATGTCTTCATCCTCGGCGGCAATGTCCGGTCCGGTCCCCCCTACCTCCCCTTCATTCAGCGTTTCTCCGTCGACGAGCTGGCCCGGGCCCCCCGCCGCGACTGGAAACCCCTCCCGGCAACTCCCGCCGGCGGGTCATCGGTGTTCGATCTCCTGCGCGCCCTCAGCGGCCGCTCCGGCTCTTCCTGCGGCGGCGGCTCCAGCCGCCGCGTTCCGCCCGCCGAACCCGACGCGCGGTTTTTCCGGCTGAAATGGAAACAGCCCGCCGACGGCAGGCCGGTTTTCATGGGCCACGGACGCACCGAGTGGCAGATTCCGCTGCGTCATTTCGTTTTCGTCTCCGATGATACCGCCCATGTGCACCGCGCCAGCGACGGCGTCCGGCTCCACTCCATCCCGTTGCCCGACCAGGCGGACCCATCCGACGACGCCCCCGAACACAATGACTTTGAATTCGTCTTTCTGCAAGACGGCCCCGGCGGCGTTCTGGTCGGCCACCGCACCCTCTACAAGATTCTGAGCCGGACCTCGAACAGCACCAGCATGCGCGGCATCGGCACGGAGACGATCGGCCTGTCCGCCGACGGGAATGTCCTGTGGAGCCGCAAGGAAGATTCCTCTTCCGGCACGCGCTCCATTTGCGCCCTGCCCGCCGGCGACGGCCGCGACGTGCTGGTTCAGCTGTCGTGGAACGGTTTTCAAATCCTGAATGCCGACCGCACCCCGATTGTCGAGCATTCGCCGGGCTGGCGCGGCGGCAAGTGGCTGTTCCGCCCGGGCGCGGAGGGCGGCATCGAAATGCTGGTCCTCGGGCCCAACGACATTGCCTGCTACGAGCTGGATCTGTCCGGCCGGTCCGCCGCGGCCCCGCCGGAGGCACCGGCCGGCGCCGAACGGCGGCAGCAGCGCCAACACGAGCGCGCGGCCCCCGCCGCGCCTCCCCTGTCCCCCTCGCTCTCCAAGATCGAGCGCCATACCCGCGCGCTGGAAAAGAATCCCGCCAACATCAACGCGCTCCATTGGCGGGGCTTCCTCCTCGCCATGCGGGGCGACGCCCAGGCCAGCCGCCGCGATTTCGACAAGGCCATCCGCCTGGCCCCCGACGCCGCCAACCTCCGCTGGAGCTACGGCTGGGCCCTGCTGAATCTCGGCGACTATGCCGAAGCCGCCCGCCAGTGGGAAACGATGAGCGAACTGGATCCGGCCGTCCCCTGCACGGAAGACTACCACCTCGCCCTCGCCTACTGGGCCGACGGACAGAAGACCGCCGCGCTGGACATCTTCAACAACGCCGTCGCGCGCAATCCCGAATGGTGGATCAGCCGCGAGCACGCCGCCCGCTATGCCGCCCGGTGGACCGAAAAGGAAAAAGCCATCCTGTTCGATCTGTACAGCGCCTGGCAGCGCCTCTACCCCCCGCCCGCCGACCCCGGAACCTATCCCCTGCCCGAGCCCCGCCCCGCCGTCTCGGTTTCCGCCGGTGGCCCGACCTGACTCTTCGCCCCGGACAAGGCCGGGCGAACCCGCCGGGTGACGTTCCGCCATCCCCCCCGGGTCAGATCAAGCCGGCGGCCAATGCCGGCAGGACGGGAATGGGGATCGCGCACTCCAAACCGATCCGAAATCCGTGCCATCCGTAGCTGGCTGTCCCGGCTCCAAACAGTCCCTGAATCCTTGTCGTTGGAGCCCCCGACTGCCTGCCCGCCGGTGGAGGTACCCCGTCGGGGGGGCATGGAGCGGCTATGGCATGATGAAAACGGCACTACAATGCCGCCGGCGCCTCGCGCTGGATCATCTCGATGGTTTTCCACCGGCCGCGCCGGAACCGCTGCCCCAGTCCGCCCGCCAGCAGGAAGACAAACACCGTCATCCAGCCCCACGCCGGCATCAGCCCGGCCCGGAACCCCAGCATCAGCACCAGTTCGCCCGGAATCCACACCAGCCACGTCACCGCCACGGTGTAGAGCAGCGCAAACCGCGTATCCCCCGCCCCGCGCAGCGCCCCGCCCACCACCAGGTTGATCGCGTCCAGCATGCCCCACAGCGCCATCAGCACCAGCAGCCAGCGCCCTTTCGCCATCACGTCGGCCATCGTCACCATCCCCTCGCCCTCGCCCGTGAACAGCGCAAAATACATCTTCGGCAGAAACAGGAACGTCAGCGCCACCACCCCCATGTAGCCCCAGGCCAGCTTCATCGCCGTCCAGCCCGCCCGTTCCGCCGTCGCGGAATCGTGTGCGCCCTGGTACTGCCCGACCACGATCGTCGCGGCCATCCCCATTCCCAGCAGCGGCATGAAGGCGATGTTGTTGATGCTGAACGCGATGTTGCTCGCCGCCATGTCCGCCGCCGGCAGCCGCCCCAGCAGCACCACGAAAAACGCAAACGCCCCGACATCCTGCACCGCATTCAGCGCCGCCGGCGTCCCGAAGCGCAGCAGCGGCCGCATCCGCCGCCAGTCCAGGCGCGGCATCCCGCCCGTCCCGTACTCCGCCCGCAGCGCCGGCCGCCCGTACCAGTACAGCAGCAGCCCCAGGCCCAGCGCCGACGACGCCACCGTCGCCACCGCCGCCCCCGCAATCCCCCACGCCGGAAATCCCCACTTGCCGAAAATCAGCACGTAATCCAGCCCGATGTTCGCCAGGTTCGCCGCCAAACTCGCCCGCATCGGCGTGCGCGTGTCGCCCCGCCCCGAGAAAAACCCCGACACCGCATGCGTCAGCGACCAGAACCCGCACCCCGCCATCAGGATCGCCAGGTAGATTTTCTCCGCCGCCAGCATGTCGGCCGGATGCCCCGCCGCGGACAGCAACCAAAATCCCGCCGGAATCAGCGCCAGTCCCAGCGGCCACGTCAGCAGCCCCAGCCAGATGCCCTGCGCCGTCGCCGCGCCGCATTCGCGCTTCCGCCCCGCCCCGTGGTACTGCGCCACGAACGTCCCCGCATACCCCGCCAGCGTCTGGAAAAACATCGTCAGCGTCAGCGCCAGCATCCCCGCCGGCAGCGACGCCCGCAGCGAGACCGACCCGTGCCGCGCCAGGAACACCCGGTCGCAAAACTGCATCAGCGTGAACGACGCCATCGAAACGATGATCGGCGCCGCCACCCGCCACACCTCCCGGTAGCCCCCCGGCGCCGCCGGCCCCGGTCTCCAGATGGGTTTCAGCCGGCGCACCGGTGCCCCCTTCCGGATTTTCCACGCCATGGAAAAATTTTCGCGGACTTTTCCACGCCATGGAAAACAGTTTTCCACACCGTGGAAAATCCGGAAAACGGGTTCACCGCGCCTCCGCCTTCGGCTCGCCGTGGCTCGACCGGTAGCGCAGGACCAGGGGCACGCCGGCGAGGTCGAATGCCTCGCGCAGCCGCGCCTCCAGATAGGTCTGGTGCGACGGGTTGCTGAGCTTCGGGTTGTTGACGAACAGGGTGACGCGCGGCGGATTCGTCCCCGTCTGCGTGGCGTAGTAGAACTTGAGCTGGCGGCCGCGCGCAAACGGCGGCTGCGACCGCTCGAACGCATCGCGGATCACCCGGTTCAGCACCCCCGTCGGCATGGCCGTCTCCAGGCGTTCCGCCACCGTCGCGATCACCTCGAAGCTGCGCCGGATCTGGTGGCCGCTGAGCGCCGACACAAACAGGATCGGGATGTCCCCCAGGAAAAACAGCTCCCGGCGCATCTGCTCCTCGTAGTCCGCCGCCTTGACGCCCGTGCCTTTGGCCAGGTCCCACTTGTTCACCAGCACGACGCACGCCTTGCGGTGCTTGCGGATCAGCGCCGCCACCTTCTTTTCCTGCGTCGAGGGCCCCTCCTCCGCGTCCAGCATCAGCACCACGATGTCCGCCTCCGCGATGCCGGACTCCGCGCGGAACAGGCTGAACTTCTCGACCGATTCATGCACGCGCCCCTGCTTGCGCATCCCCGCCGTGTCCACCAGCATGTAATGCCGCTCGCGGCCGTCGGGCGTCGTCAGCGTGAACGGCACCGAGATCGTGTCGCGCGTCGTGCCGGGCACCTCCGAGACGATCACCCGCTCCTTGCCCGCCAGCCGGTTGATGTAGGACGACTTGCCCGCGTTGGGCCGCCCCACCACCGCCACCTTCAGGCGCGGCGGCTCGGCCTCGCCCGTATCCGGCGGCAGGTGCGGCAGCACCGCCTCCATCAGCGCCTCGGCCCCGCGGTTGTGCGCGGCGGACACCGGCACCACGGGGTAGCCCAGCGCGGCGAATTCCTCCGTCCGTTCGTCCCATTCCGGCAGGTCGGCCTTGTTCGCCGCCACCACCGCCGGACGCCCGGCCTTGCGCAGCAGCCGCGCCACTTCAATGTCCAGCGGCTGCAGGCCCGCCTTCAGGTCCGTCACCAGGATCACCGCCGCGGCATCTTCCATCGCCACCTTCACCTGGTCCGCCGTCGCCCGGGCGATGTCGTCGCCCGTCTTCGCGCGGTCCATCAGCGCCAGCCCCCCCGTGTCCACCACCTCGAACCGCTGCCCCAGCCATTCGGCCGGCGCCGCCAGCCGGTCGCGGGTCACCCCTTCCTCGGCATGCACGATCGCCAGCCGGCGCCGCACCAGCCGGTTGAACAGCGCCGACTTGCCCACGTTCGGCCGCCCCACGATCGCCACGATGCGCTGTGCTGGAGTTTCCTTGCTCATACGCCGCCCACTATCCCCCATCCGCCCGCCCTTGTCCATTCTCCGCGCAATCCGCCGGCTCCCGCCGGCGCATCTGCGATTAGGTACCCGCAATCCAGAAACAAGTCATGGCCACCAGCGGCTGTCATCCCGAGCGTGTCGAGGGATCTCGAGCTCGGTCCCACCGGCCCGCCGTTGGGATCAGGCCGAGATATTTCGACTCCGGCGCTGCGCGCTTTCGCTCAATATGACCCGAGCTTGCACCCAATCGCAGATGCGCCCGACTCTCGCTCGCCCGCCCTCCCTGCCTCCGGAGACGCATCCCGAAGCCAGCCTCCGGTGCCCGCCCCTTCCCGCCCCTGTATAGTTATTGCAATATGTATACATATTGCAATAACTATAATCGGCCCCCGGAGGCGGGGCGGGGAGGAAAAGGAGCCGGCTCCACCGCGCCGCGCCGGGCCGGCCGGACGGAACCGGATCGGCTAGTACTGGAAGAAGCTCTGGCCGATGAACTCGCGGATCACGCTGGTCGGCGGCACGCGGTCGGTCGGAATCACCAGGAAGTTCGACAGGAACTGCTGGATGCGCACGGCCTCGGCGTATTCCGGCATGGACGGCTTGATTTCCGCCAGCAGGGGTTCCGCGTAGGGGCGCAGCACCGCCAGCTCGTAGTCCAGCGCGGAGTTGAACGCCACGTCGGCCTCTTTCTGGAACGGGAAGATCCAGGTCTTCTCGCCGCGGCGCACCTTGGGCCACATCTGCAGCGTCTTGATCGCCGGATGGCTGCGGAAGTTGTTGTCCCGCACCATGCGCCGGATCAGGCGGTTGTCCGTCGTCGAAATCCGGTTGTTGCTGTCGATGTTCAGCTGCGTCAGCGCGCTGATGTAGATCTTGAACTTGTGCTCGACGGGCACGCTGGCCGTCAGGCGCGGATTCAGCCCGTGGATGCCTTCCAGCACGATCACGTCGTCGGGGCCGATGTGCATGAATTCGCCGCGGAACTCCCGCTGGCCCGTGTGGAAGTTGTAGTAGGGCAGTTCCACCCGCTTCCCGGCGTCCAGCGCCGTCAGCTGCTCGTCAATCAGCTCCAGGTTCAGGGCCTCGAGGTGCTCGTAGTCCACCTCGCCGTTCTCGTCCAGCGGGGTCTTGCCGCGTTCCACGAAGTAGTTGTCCAGCGAGATCGGCTTCGCGTTCATGCCGCTGGCCTTCAGCTGCAGCGACAGCCGCTTGGAGAACGTCGTCTTGCCCGACGACGACGGCCCGGCGATCAGGATCCACTTCAGCTGGCCCTTGCGCTGGGCGATCTGCTCCGCGAGCAGCGCGATGCGCTTCTCCTGGTACGCCTCGTTCACGTCAATGAAGTCGTCGATCTTCTTCTTGGCAATGCGCTCGTTCAGGTCGCCCACCGTGCGCACCCGCACGATGCGTCCCCAGTCCTTGTGGCCCTTGAACACGTCGTAGATGTAGTGCGCGGGCTCGAACGGCGGGAACGTGGACAGGTCCATCCGGTCCGGCCCCATGATCACGAATCCCTGCTCGTAGGGGATCAGCCGGTAGTTGACCAGCGCCGCCGCGTTGTTCGCCAGCGGCTGGTTCGCCAGGTCCATGAAACCGCCGCACTGGTACACGCTGACCTTCGAGCTGTTCTTGAAGCGCAGCAGGTTCAGCTTGTCCGTCGCCCCCGCCGCCTCGAAGTGCGCAATCGCCTCGTCGAACGTGATCTTGATCCGGTCGATCGGCGCCTTCTCGTCCAGCAGCTTGCGCAGGGCCGCGTCCAGGGCCGCCAGCTGCTCCTTCGTGACGCCCTGGGCCTCGCCGACGCGGAAGCTGCAATAGAGCCCCTTCGACAGCGAGTGCTCCACGGCGAAATCGCTGCCGGGGTACAGCTCGTGGGCCACCTTCGCCAGCAAAAAGGCGATCGTGTGCCGGTACACCCGCTGCCCGTACGAATCCCGGTAGCCCAGGATCTTCACCGTGCTGTCCGTTTCGATCCGGTATTCCACCGACACGAATTCGTTGTTCACCAGCGCCCCCAGCGCCGGGTAGTCGATCCCCTCCATCACGGCCGGATAATCCGCCATGATCCGGCTCAGCGCCATCCCGACTTCCACGTCCTGTTCGGGCCCGTGCGCGAACTTCACCTTAACCATCCGATTGGTCATGCTTTTCTCCTTGTATATAAACCGAACACTTTATCCGTGCGCCGACGGCCAAGGCAAGCTATATTGACCCGCATGATCGAAACGCTCCAGCCCGCTCCCGACGACTACCTGCGCGATGAATCCCGCCGCACGGGCGCCGCGGACCGCATCGCCTTCCCCCGCACCGAAGCCGACGTGACGGACGCCCTCGCCGAGGCCCGCCGGCTTCAGCTGCCCGTCACCGTCCAGGGCGCCCGCACCGGCGTGACCGGCGGCGCCGTTCCCGAAGGCGGCTTCGTCCTGAATCTGTCCAACATGACCGCCATCCGCCCCGACGGCGACACGCTGGTCGTCCAGCCCGGCGCCACCCTCGACGCCATCCGCGCCGCGGTCCCCGCCGGACGCTTCTTCGCCCCCGATCCCACCGAATCCACCGCCAGCATCGGCGGCATGATCTCCTGCAACGCCTCCGGCGCGCTGTCGTTCCTCCACGGCCCCACCCGCAACCACATCCTCGGCCTGCGCGTCGCCACCGCCTCCGGCGAACTCCTCGAGCTGCACCGCGGGCGCGACCGGGCCGACGGCCTTCAGGTGCGGCTCGGTTCGCTCTCCGCGGAGCTCCCCCCGCTGCCCCGCCCCCATGTAAAGAACGCCGCCGGCTACTATGTCGAACCCGGCATGGACCTTCTCGACCTCTTCATCGGCGCCGAAGGCACCCTCGGCGTTGTCACCGAGGCCACCCTGCGCCTCCTCCCCGCCCCCGGCGCCGTCTGGGGCCTCATGGTCTTTCTCCCGGACACCGCCAGCGTCGTCGGCTTTGTGGA
>ERZ795053.3699-NODE-3699-length-17170-cov-9.293953_pt1 | contig 17170 bp, 13 predicted proteins | sample MGYA00375137_ERZ795053 | MGnify/ENA primary metagenome ERZ795053 (study PRJEB30182, sample SAMN05720284) | activated sludge metagenome | isolation source: Anaerobic digester | place: Hong Kong | collected 2014-12-17 ...
TCGAGGTGCGCAAGAAGCGCACCTTCGTCAAGCGCGACGAGCTCGCCGAGCAGGCTGGCGCCGAATCCGCGCCGGTCGAGCCGGCCGAGCTCGCCGAGGCGGTGATGGAAGCGCCTGCTGCGGTCGAGGCCGTCGCGCCGGTGGCCGAGGCCGCCGCGCCCGTCGCCGAGGCCGCCGCCGTCGAAGTGGCGGCGGTCGTCGAGGCTGCGGCGCCGGAGGCGGTCGAGGCGTCCGAACCGGTTGCGGCCGCGCCGGTCGCCGCCGTGCCTGCCGCCGAGGTCGAGGCGCCGGCCCCCGCGCAGGTGGTCGAGGCCGAGGCGGCGGCACCCGTCGCCGCGCCGGCTGCCGCCGCCCCGGCCGTTGCCGCCGCGCGTCCCGCCCAGCAGGGCGGTCGTCATGGCCGCGGCGAGCGCCCGCCCCGCCAGGAGCCCGCGCCCCAGCCACAGGTCACCACCGTGCTGAGCAAGCCGCTGCCGCTCTCCGAGATCCTCAGCGAGGAGGAGATCGCCGCACGCAAGCGTGACGAGGACCGCCAGCGCGCCCTCAAGGAACGCCAGGCGGCGGACCTGCGCGCTCGCCAGGAGCGCGAGGCTGCGGCCAAGGCGGCTGCCGAGGCGCGCAAGGCCGAGGAAGAAGCCCGCCTGCGTGCCGAGCAGCAGAAGAAGGAAGAGCCGGCGAAGCCGGCTGCCAAGCCGACCACCGGCACCCTGCATCGCCCCGCCAAGACCGAGGACAAGCCCGCCGCCCGCGACAACAAGCGTGCCGCGCCCGCGGCGCCCGCGCGCGAGGCCGACGGCGCCAGCAAGCGCCGCGGCGGCATGAAGACGCGCGGCGAGGTCGGTGCCACCACCGGCAGCAATTGGCGCGGCGCCGGCAAGGGCGGTGGCCGTCACGGCCGCCACCAGCAGGACGACCGCTCGTCCTTCCAGGCGCCCACCGAGCCGATCGTGCGCGAGGTGCATGTGCCCGAGACGATCACGGTCGCCGACCTCGCCCACAAGATGGCGGTGAAGGCCACCGAGGTCATCAAGGCGCTCATGAAGATGGGCTCCATGGTCACCATCAACCAGGTCCTCGACCAGGAAACCGCGATGATCATCGTCGAGGAGATGGGCCACCTTGCGGTGGCGGCCAAGCTCGACGACCCGGACGCCTTCCTCGAGGAGAGCGATGCGCACAAGGACGCCGAAGTCCTGCCGCGCGCCCCGGTGGTTACCGTCATGGGCCACGTCGACCACGGCAAGACCTCGCTGCTCGACTACATCCGCCGCGCCAAGGTCGCGTCGGGCGAGTTCGGCGGCATCACCCAGCACATCGGTGCGTACCACGTCGAGACCTCGCGTGGCATGCTGACCTTCCTCGACACCCCGGGCCACGAGGCCTTCACCGCGATGCGTGCCCGCGGCGCCAAGGCCACCGACATCGTCATCCTGGTGGTCGCGGCCGACGACGGCGTGATGCCGCAGACGCGCGAGGCCATCCACCACGCCAAGGCGGCCGGCGTGCCGCTGGTGGTGGCGATCAACAAGATCGACAAGCCCGAAGCCAACCCCGAGCGCGTGACCCAGGAACTGATCGCCGAGGAGGTGATCCCCGAGGCCTACGGCGGCGACACTATGTTCGTGCCGGTGTCGGCCAAGAAGGGCTCCGGCATCGACGAACTGCTCGAGGCCGTGCTGCTGCAGGCCGAAGTGCTCGAGCTCACCGCGCCCAAGGACACCCCGGCCAAGGGTCTGATCATCGAGGCGCGCCTCGACAAGGGCCGCGGTCCGGTGGCCTCGCTGCTGGTGCAGTCGGGCACCCTGCGCAAGGGCGACGTGCTGCTCGCCGGTGCCACCTTCGGCCGCATCCGTGCGATGCTGGACGAGAACGGCAAGCAGATCGACGAGGCCGGTCCGTCCATTCCGGTCGAGGTGCTGGGCCTGTCCGACGTCCCCGCGGCGGGCGACGAGGCGATCGCGCTCACCGACGAGAAGAAGGCGCGCGAGATCGCGCTCTTCCGCCAGGGCAAGTTCCGCGACGTCAAGCTCGCCAAGCAACAGGCCGCCAAGCTCGAGACCCTCATGGAGCAGATGACCGAGGGCGAGGTCAAGACCCTGCCGCTGATCATCAAGGCCGACGTGCAAGGTTCCCAGGAGGCGCTGGTGCAGTCGCTGCAGAAGCTCTCCACCGACGAGGTCCGCGTCAACGTCATCCACGCCGCGGTCGGCGCGATCAGCGAGTCCGACGTCAACCTCGCGCAGGCGTCCGGTGCCGTCATCCTCGGCTTCAACATGCGGGCAGATGCCGGCGCGCGCAAGCTCGCCGAGACCTTCGGCGTCGACATCCGCTACTACAACATCATCTACGACGCAGTGGATGAGGTGAAGGCGGCGCTGTCGGGCATGCTGGCACCGGAGAAGCGCGAGGAGATCACCGGCCTGGTCGAGATCCGCCAGGTGTTCACGATCTCCAAGGTCGGCTCGATCGCGGGCTGCTACGTCCTCGAAGGCGTGGTGCGACGCAACTCGCACGTCCGCCTGCTGCGCAACCACACGGTGCTGTGGACGGGCGAGCTCGAGTCGCTCAAGCGCTTCAAGGACGACGTCAAGGAAGTCAAGTTCGGCTACGAGTGCGGCCTGCAGCTTCGCAACTACAACGACATCCACGAAGGCGACCAGCTCGAGGTCTTCGAGATCAAGGAAGTGGCGAGGACCCTGTAAGCGATGCCCAAGGAGTATTCCCGCAGCCAGCGCGTGGTGGAGCAGATCCGCCGCGAGCTGGCCGAGCTGATCCGGCTCGAGGTCAAGGATCCGCGTGTCGGCTTCATCACCCTGACCGACGTCGAGATCACCCCCGACTACGCGCACGCCAAGGTGTTCTTCACCAACATGACGGGCGAGGCCGACGTGCCCGAGATCCTGCAGGGCCTGCGCCGCGCGAGCGGCTTCCTGCGCCGCGAGCTCGGCCGCCGCATCCGCATCCACACCATCCCCGAGCTGCACTTCCACTATGACCGTTCGGTGGAGGAGGGCTCGCGCCTGTCCCAGCTCATCGACGAGGTGGTGAAGGAAGACGAGGCCCGCCAGCATGACGAGGCCGGCGGCGAGGACAAGGCCGGCGAAGGCCGCGCCGACGAGGACGATGACGCTCGCGCCCGCGGCTGAGGCCGCAGCGCCGGCGCGTCCGAAGCGCAAGGGCCAGCCGCAGCGCAGGATCATCCGCCGCGCGGTCGACGGCGTGCTGCTGCTCGACAAGCCGCAGGGCGTGAGCTCGAACGGCGCGCTGCAGACGGCGCGCCGCCTGCTCAATGCCGCCAAGGCCGGTCATACCGGCACGCTGGATCCGATGGCGAGCGGGCTGCTGCCGCTCACCTTCGGCGAGGCGACCAAGTTTTCGCAGATGCTGCTCGACGCCGACAAGACCTACGAGGCGGTGGTGCAGCTCGGCGTGGACACCGACAGCGGCGACGCCGAGGGCAAGGTGGTCGCCACCCATCCGGTGGCGGTGGATCGCATCGCGCTGGAGTCGGTGCTCGAGCGCTTCCGCGGCGAGATCGAGCAGGTGCCGCCGATGTATTCGGCGCTCAAGCGCGACGGCAAGGCGCTCTACGAATACGCGCGCGCGGGCATCGAGCTCGAGCGCGAGGCGCGCAGGGTCGTGATCCACGCGCTCGAGCTGCTCGAGTTCACCGGCGAGCGCTTCACGATCCGCGTGCATTGCAGCAAGGGCACCTACATCCGCAGCCTGGCGATGGACATCGGCGCCGCGCTCGGCTGCGGTGCGCATCTGGCCGCCCTGCGGCGTACCGCGATCGGCGCCTTCGACCTGTCCGGCGCGGTCACGCTCGAGGCCCTGGAGGCGGCGGGCGAGGGCGCTCGCGATGCGCTGCTCGCGCCGGTCGATGCGCTGGTGGCGGGCTTCCCGGTGCTGCGGCTCGACGCCGAGGCGGCGCGCGGCCTGCTGCAGGGGCGCACGCTCGCGCTCGCGGGCGCGCAGCCGGGTGCGAAGGTCCGCGCCTATGGGCCCGAGGGCTTCCTCGGCCTGGCGCAGTGGCAGGACGACGGGCGCCTGGCGGCACGCAGGCTGATCGCCACCGGCGACCCGGGCAACGATGCATCCGCATGATTTTGATTGAGTAACTGGCGCGGCTTTGGGTATAATCCGCCGCTTCTGATTGGCAGAACACACGAGTAAAGACACACATGGCTCTCGATATCGCATCCAAGTCGAAGATCGTCTCCGACTTCCAGCGCGCCCAGGGCGACACCGGCTCCCCGGAAGTCCAGATCGCGCTCCTGACCGCCCGCATCAACGGGCTCGCCCCCCACTTCAAGGAGCACGCGAAGGATCACCACTCCCGCCGCGGCCTCCTGAAGATGGTCAGCCAGCGCCGCAAGCTGCTGGACTACCTCAAGGGTCGCAACGCCGACAGCTACCGCAATCTGATCGAGCGTCTGGGCCTGCGCAAGTAATTGCCGTCCGTGACGAGTCCGACAGCGCCGATCAGGGCGAAGTAAGCCAGCAAAGCCGGTGCGTGCCCCTGCGGCCGCGCCGGCTTTTTGCCATTCTTCCGCCGCGTTCGCGTGCGCCGTCGCGACCGTCTCTCCGCGGCGACCGGCCGTCCGCTCGGACGGCCCGCCGCAAGCAGTTGTCGTCTGCTGCATCCACCGAAAGAACGAGGAATACCAACTTGCCTACCGCTATCAAGAAAACCTTCGCCTACGGCGCCCATACCGTCACCCTGGAGACCGGCGAAGTCGCCCGCCAGGCCGGCGGCGCCGTCATCGTGAACATGGACGAGACCGTGGTGCTGGCCACCGTGGTCGGCGCCAAGGAAGCCCGCCCGGGCCAGGACTTCTTCCCGCTCACCGTCGACTACGTCGAGAAGTTCTACGCCGCGGGCCGCATCCCCGGCGGCTTCTTCAAGCGCGAAGGCCGTCCGAGCGAGAAGGAGATCCTCACGTCGCGCCTGATCGACCGCCCGATCCGCCCGCTCTTCCCCGATGGCTTCATGAACGAAGTCCAGGTCATCGTCACCGTGCTGTCGCTGAACCCCGAGATCGACTCCGACATCCCGGCGATGATCGGCGCCTCGGCCGCGCTGGCGATCTCCGGCCTGCCCTTCAACGGCCCGGTCGGCGCTGCGCGCGTCGGCTACCTCGACGGCCAGTACGTCCTCAACCCGACCGCCACCGAGCTGCAGTCGAGCGGCATGAACCTGGTCGTCGCCGGCACCCAGACCGCCGTGCTGATGGTCGAGTCCGAAGCCCAGGAGCTGCCCGAGCACGTCATGCTCGGCGCCGTGGTATTCGGCCACGAGCAGATGCAGACCGCGATCAAGGCCATCAACGAGCTGGTCGAGGTCGCCGGCAAGCCGGAGTGGAACTGGCAGGCGCCGCCCGCCAACGAGCCGCTGATCGCCAAGGTCGCCGAGCTCGCCAAGGCCGAGATGGAAGAGGCCTTCCGCATCACCAGCAAGCAGGAGCGCTCGGCACGCCTGTCCGAGATCCGCAAGCGCGTGATCGGCCAGCTCACCGAGGGCGTGGAGAACGCCCCCTCGGTCAATGAGCTCAAGGACCTCTTCTTCAACCTCGAGTCCGGTATCGTCCGCAGCCGCATCCTCAACGGCGAGCCGCGCATCGACGGTCGCGACACCCGCACCGTGCGCCCGATCGAGATCCGTACCGGCGTGCTGCCGCGCACCCACGGCTCGGCGCTGTTCACCCGCGGCGAGACGCAGGCGCTGGTGGTCGCCACCCTCGGCACCGGCCGCGACGAGCAGATCATCGACGCCATCGCCGGCGAGTACAAGGAGCGCTTCCTGCTCCACTACAACTTCCCGCCCTTCTGCACCGGCGAGACCGGCCGTTTCGGCGTGACCAAGCGCCGCGAGGTCGGCCATGGCCGTCTGGCCAAGCGCTCGCTGGTCGCCATGCTGCCGAAGCCGGAAGAGTTCTCCTACACCGTGCGCGTGGTTTCCGAGATCACCGAATCCAACGGCTCCTCGTCGATGGCCTCGGTGTGCGGCGGCTCGCTCGCCATGATGGACGCCGGCGTGCCGCTCAAGAACCACGTCGCCGGTATCGCCATGGGCCTGATCAAGGACGGCAACCGCTTCGCCGTGCTGACCGACATCCTGGGTGACGAGGACCACCTCGGCGACATGGACTTCAAGGTCGCGGGCACCGAGAACGGCATCACCGGCCTGCAGATGGACATCAAGATCCAGGGCATCACCAAGGAGATCATGCACGCCGCGCTCGAGCAGGCCAAGGAAGGCCGCCTGCACATCCTCGGCCTCATGCAGCAGGCCCTGGGCACCAGCCGTGGCGAGGTCTCCGAGTACGCCCCGCGCATGATCAACATGAAGATCAACCCGGAGAAGATCCGCGACGTGATCGGCAAGGGCGGAGCGGTGATCCGCGCGCTGCAGGAAGAGACCGGCACCGTGATCGAGATCGAGGACGACGGTTCGGTCAAGATCTCGTCGGTCAGCGCCGAGGGCGCGCAGGCTGCCAAGGCGAAGATCGAGGCGATCACCGCCGAGGTCGAGGTCGGCAAGGTCTACGAAGGTCCGGTCGTGCGCCTGCTCGACTTCGGCGCCATCGTGAACATCATGCCGGGCCGCGACGGCCTGCTGCACGTGTCGCAGATCGCCAACGAGCGCGTGAACAACGTCTCGGACTACGTCAAGGAAGGCCAGGTCGTGCGCGTCAAGGTCCTCGAGACCGACGAGCGCGGCAAGATCCGCCTGAGCATGAAGGCGCTGCTGAACGAAAACGCCGGCTGATGCCGGCGGGGCGGGCTGCGGCCCGCCGCGCATTGCAGCACGGTGCGCAGCCAACAAAAAAGGACGCTCCCGGCGTCCTTTTTTGTTGTCCGTCCCGGCCGCGGCCGGGGGAGCGCTTACTTCGCGACCTGGCGCTCGCGCATCTCTTCCAGCGTCTTGCAGTCGATGCACAGGGTCGCGGTCGGGCGCGCCTCTAGGCGCTTGAGGCCGATCTCGACGCCGCAGCTGTCGCAGTAGCCGTACTCGCCGGCCTCGATGCGGGCGATCGTCTCGTCGATCTTCTTGATCAGCTTGCGCTCGCGGTCGCGGTTGCGCAGCTCGAGCGCAATGTCCGACTCCTGGCTGGCGCGGTCGTTGGGGTCGGCGAACACGGTGGCCTCGTCCTGCATCGTGTGCACCGTGCGCTCGATGTCATCCACCAGCTCGCCCTTGAGCGAATCCAGGATGGCGCGGAAGTGGGCCAGCTGCTTCTCGCTCATGTATTCCTCGCCCGCGGCGGGAACGTAGGGCGGAAATTGCTTGTGCAGAGTGTCTTCAGCCATGGATCGACTTCCGTAGATGGGTGTTGATTGGTGAGGTCCGACTTAATAACAGAATCAACCGGGTGCAGCAAGCATACCCCGATCGTAGCCCCGATCGTCGGCGCGTGCCCAGCCTCCGGGCTCGTCGGCGGGGAGATGCGGCGATCAGCCCGCCGTGCCGGCCTTGCTGCCGAACTGCAGCAGCAGGTCGCAGCTCTTGCCGCCGGCGAACCAGCGCGACACCACGCGTACGTCGCCTGCGAAGGGAAACACGAACTCGTGCGAGACCGGGCGCTCGCGCACCGACCAGGCGAGTGCCTCGCCGAGCCGGGGGGCGAGCCGGGCGGCGAAGGCAGCGCCGTGGGCGCGGCAGGCCTCCGCATCGGCCAGCGTGACCGCGCCGGCGCCGTCCGCGGGGATGGCGAGGATCTCCTCGATGTTGGCGTCAGCGCCGGCCATCGCCATCACCGACAGCGACTCCCCGGCGGCGCGCAATACCACGCTGATCTGGTCGCGCTCGTCGCAGCCGGGGCCGATCTGTCCGGCCGCCGGGTCGAAGCGCTGCGTTTCGCGCGCGGCTTCGGCGAGCGGAACGCCGAGCAGCATCGGTCCGATGCCGCGCGGCGTGACCGCCGCCTCGCCGGAAGACTGCATGCAGCCCGCGCCGCCCAGAGCCAGCGCGAGCGCACAGGCGAACGTGCAGGCGAGCGCGGGCCGCTGCTGCGATCGGCCCCCGACCAGGATTGAGAGGTCCGCCGTGCTCACTGCGCTCCGATCACGCCGCAGAAGAAGCGCCCGCCGGCGCCGCCGATCGGCTGGCTGGAATGGTCGTCGCGGTTCTCGTGGATCACCAGCGCGGCGCCGTCGGCGTCGAGGATGTTGGCGCGCCCGCCCGCACCCGAGAGGCTGGCAAGGGTGGTGAAGAACTCCGCCTCGACGCTGCCGTCGGCATGTACAAAGAGGTTGGGCAGGTCGCCGGCGTCGGGGCCGTCCGGGTTCATCAGCCCGTGCGGCCTCGCGGCCGGATTGAGATGGCCCTTGGAGGCGACGAAGCCCTGCGCACCGTCCGCGCAGGTACCTACCGAGTGGATGTGGATCGCCTTCGGCCCGGGCGGCAGGCCCTTGGCGACGACGTGGATCAGCACGCCGTGCGGGCCCTCGACGAGAGTCGCACTGCCGACCTCGGCGCCCTGGCGATCGACGATGCGGGCGCTCGCGCGCTCGGCGGCGAACGCGGGCAGGGCGAGGGTGGTGGCGAGCAGGGCGGCGAACAGGGTGGTGGAGGGCTTGCTCATCGGTTCTTCTCCTATTGGATCCAGTCCGGAGTTTCAAGCATAGGACAGATCGGCGCGCATGCAGCACCCGGCAGCGAGAGGCCGCGATGGTACATCGGGTGGCACGTGCCGCGGCGAGGGCTTAACATCGGCGGCTCATCAGAAACGGAGATTTCCATGGCTTCCTCCCCCGACAGCATCAGCATGGCGCTGTTCTGCGACTTCGAGAACGTGGCGCTGGGCGTGCGGGACGCGAAGTACGAGAAGTTCGACATCAAGCGGGTGCTCGAGCGCCTGCTGCTCAAGGGCAGCATCGTGGTCAAGAAGGCCTACTGCGACTGGGACCGCTACAAGAGCTTCAAGGCGGCGATGCACGAGGCCAACTTCGAGCTCATCGAGATCCCCCACGTGCGCCAGTCCGGCAAGAACTCGGCCGACATCCGCCTCGTGGTCGATGCGCTCGACCTGTGCTACACCAAGTCGCATGTCGACACCTTCGTGATCATCAGCGGCGACTCCGACTTCTCGCCGCTGGTCTCCAAGCTGCGGGAGAACGCCAAGCAGGTGATCGGCGTCGGCGTCAAGCAGTCCACCTCCGACCTGCTGATCGCCAACTGCGACGAGTTCATCTTCTACGACGACCTCGTGCGCGACAGCCAGCGCGCCGCCGCCAAGCGCGAGGCCCGCGACAACCCGCCCGCCAGCCGCAGGCAGCCCGAGGAGGACAAGGCCCGCCGCGAGGAGCTCGAGTCGCGTCGCAGCAAGGCGATCGACATCGCCGTCGAGACCTTCGACGCGCTGCTCGCCGAACGTGGCGAGAGCGGCAAGATCTGGTCGTCGATGCTCAAGGAGGCGATCAAGCGCCGCAAGCCCGACTTCAACGAGAGCTACTTCGGCTTCCGCGCCTTCGGCAACCTGCTCGAGGAGGCGCAGGCGCGCGGCCTGCTCGAGCTCGGCCGCGACGAGAAGTCGGGCGTCTTCGTGACCCGCCCCGGTCCGGGCCTGGCCGCGCCCGCGGCGCGAGAGGAGTTCGCGACGGCGGCGGAGCGAGTCGTGGCCGAGCCTGCCGCCGCTGGTGCGGGCTCGGGCTGGGAGGGCGTCGAGGCGGACGCCGACGCCGAACGCGTCACCGCCCCTGCCGGCGCGAGCGCGGAGGCGTCTGCGAGCGCGCCCGAGCCGCGGCGCGGCCGTGGTCGCAGCCGCGGACGTGGCGCGCGTGCGGTGGAGGAGGCCGGAGCGCAGCCCGCAGCGCCCGAGGCGCACGGCGCCGCCACGGTGGAGGCTCGGGAGACCGCCCCGGAAAGCACGCCGGCAGCGCTTGTCGTGCTGGCGGAGACGGTGGCGCCGGCGGCCGCCGGGTCCCCCGTGGCGTCCTCGGTGCCCGTCGAGCCTGCTGCAGCCGAACCCGAGACGGTGCCTGGCGAGGCTCGTCGTTCTCCCGCGACGCGCCGGCGGCGTGGCGGCAAGGCCGATGCGCCCGTCGCTGCGGCTGCCGACGTGGCCGCTGCCGCGCCCATCGCTGCGCCCACCGCGGCTGCAGTGGACCTCCTTGCGGTCCCGGCTGCGGCGAGCGCGGCCCCCGCCGCTGGCATGGACGCCGCCCAGGACGAGAAGCCGAAGGGCAAAGGCAAGGGCAAGGACAAGCCGAAACAGAAGGAGAAGCCCTCCGACGCCGCCAAGTCGTCGTCGCGGCGGGGGCGTGGCGGGCGCGGGGCGGGTGGCAAGGCTGCGCCGGAAGGGGCGGATGCTTCCGCAAGCGCAGCGCCTGCGGCGACCTCCGATGCGTCTCCTGACAGTCGTGCGCCGGCCGCGAGCGCACCCGATACGGACAAGCCGGCCGCGCGTCCGCGCCGCGCGCGCAAGCCGAAGGCCGAGTCGGCCGAATGAGCGCGCCCGCCGCCGCGCCCTGGCCGTATCCGTTCTGGATCGCCCACCGCGGCGCCGGCAGGCTCGCGCCCGAGAACACCCTCGCCGCGTTTGCGGTCGGCCATGCGCACGGCTACCGGATGTTCGAGTGCGACGCCCGCCTGAGCGCGGACGGCGAGGTCTTCCTGCTCCATGACGACCGTCTCGAGCGCACCACCGACGGCCGTGGCGAGGCGGTCGAGCAGCCCTGGGCCGCGCTCGCACGCCTGGACGCAGGTGCCTGGCACGGCTCGCGCCACGCCGGCGAGCGCCTGCCCAGGCTTGTCGAGGTGCTGGCCTTCTGCCGCGAGCGCGGCTGCATGTTGAACGTCGAGATCAAGCCCGCACCCGGTGACGAGATCCGCACCGGACGCCGGGTGGCCGAGGTCCTCTCCGCAGAGGCCTTCGCCACGTCGCCGCTGCTGAGCTCCTTCGCCTCTGCCGCGCTCGCGGCCGCGGCTGAGGTTGCGCCAGCCTTGCCGCGCGGGCTCCTGCTGGAGACCTTCCGCGCGGCTTGGCTGGACGAGGCGCGAGCGCTGGGCTGTGTCGCGGTGATCGCGGAATGCGCGGCATGGACGCCGCCGACGGCGGCGCAGGCCGCTGCGGCCGGCCTGCGCCGGCTCGCATACACGGTGAACGACGAGGCCGAAGCGGAGCGCCTGCGCGCCCTCGGCCTCGACAGCCTGATCACCGACCGCGTCGATCACTTCGTCCCCTGAACTGCGCGGCAGGGGGCGTGGAACTCGCGTGCGCGCGCGGGCTCTACCGCTTGTCACGTTCCCCGAGCCCACGATCATGTCCTCTTCCTCCTGGCTGAGCGCGCTCGCGCTCACGAGTGGTGTCCTGTGCACCGTTCCGGCGCTGGCAAACCCGGTGCAGGGCCCGTCCGCGCCCGCCTGCCTCGCCCCCGCGAGCTGGGCGCGCACCGACACGGCGACGCCGCAGCGGGTGGACGCGGACGGGCTGCTGGCCGCGATGGCCGAGCGCGCGGTCGTGCTGCTCGGCGAGCAGCACGACGACATGGACCACCACCGCTGGCAGCTGCAGACGCTCGCCACGCTGCACACGCTGCGCCCCTCGATGGTGATCGGCTTCGAGATGTTCCCGCGCCGAGTGCAGCCGGTGCTCGACCGCTGGGTGGCGGGCGAGCTGACCGAGGCGGAGTTCCTGCAGCAGGCGGAGTGGGGCAAGGTGTGGAGCATGCCGGCGGAGCTCTACCTGCCGCTCTTCCATTTCGCGCGCCTGAACCGCATCCCGATGCTCGCGCTCAACATCGACGCCGAACTCACCCGGCGGATCGCCGACAAGGGCTGGGACGGCGTGCCCGAGGGCGAGCGCGAGGGCGTGGGCCGCCCGGCCGCGGCCTTGCCGGCCTACGAGGACTTCCTCTTCGAGATCCACAGCCAGCACGCGCAGATGCGCATGCACGGCAAGGACAAGGCCAGGCCGGCGCGTGGCGACGCCGCCTTCCGCAACTTCGTCGAGTCCCAGCTCGCCTGGGACCGCGCGATGGCCGAGGCGATGGTCGCCGGCCGCGCGCGCCACGCGGCGGCGGACGGCAGCCTGCCGCTCGTCGTCGGCATCATGGGGAACGGCCACGTGCGCCACGGCCATGGCGTGGCCCACCAGCTCGCCGCGCTCGGCGAACCGAGCGTGGGCCAGCTCATGCCGGTCGAGGCCGCCACGCCCTGCGCCGAGCTGCCCGCGGGCCTCGCCGACGCGGTGTTCGCCGTGCCGGCGCTGCGCCAGCCGCCGCCTCCGCCGCCGCGGCTCGGCGTCGGGCTGGAGGACGCCGAGGGCGGCATCCGCATCGCCGAGCTCACCGCGGGCAGCCTCGCCGAGCGCACCGGCCTGCGCCGTGGCGACCTGATCACCGAGGCGGCGGGCGCGCCGGTGAAGCGCTCCGGGCAGCTGATCGGCCTGATCCGCCGCCAGCCGGCGGGCACGTGGCTGCCGCTGCAGGTGATGCGCGAGGGCAAGGCGGTCGAGGTGGTGGTGCGCTTCCCGCGCGAGGCGCGTTGAGATGTTGCGTGCGCTGCTTGCAGGGGTGCTGCTCGCCGGCTGGCTCGCCTGTCTTTCGCCCGCCGAGGCCGCGCCGGTGCCAGCCAGGTTGCATCTTGCGGTCGAGCTCGATCCGGCGCGTGGCGAGCTGCAGGTGGAGGCGGTGCTGCGTGTGCCCGAGGCCGGCTACGGCTTCGTGCTGCACGAGTCGCTGCAGCCGCAGGCGGCGAGCGCCGACGGGCGTGCGCTGTCGCTGCGTGCGGCGGGCAGCCGCGGTTCGCTGCGCGCGTGGCGGGTGGAGGCGCCGGCCGGCGCCGAGTTGCGCCTGCGCTACGGTGGCAAGCTGCCCGCGCTCGAGCAGGCACGCGACCATCGCGAGGTGTTGAAGGCAATGCCGCCCATGGCCTCGCCCGCAGGCACGTTCCTGGCCAGTGGCAGCGGCTGGTATCCCCGTCCGGCCGAACTCTTCGCCTACGAGGTGGACCTCGTGGTTCGCGGCGGCCAGCCGGCGCTGGTCGCCGGCCGGCTGGCACGCGAGCAGCCCCCCGCCGCCGCAGGCGAGCCTTACCGCGCGCGCTTCGTCTTCGAGCACCCGGCCGACGGCATCGACCTGATGGCCGGGCCCTGGGTGGTGCGCGAACGCCTCGCCTCCCAGGCCGACGGCCGGGCGTTGCGCCTGCGCACCTACTTCCCCGCCGCGCTCGACGCCGAGGCGGGGCTGGCCGAGGCCTACCTCGCCGACAGCCAGCGCTACATCGAGCGCTACGCCGGGCAGGTCGGCGCCTATCCCTTCACCGAGTTCTCGGTGGTGGCGGCCCCGCTGCCCACGGGTTTCGGCATGCCCACGCTGACCTACATCGGCGAGCAGGTGCTGCGCCTGCCCTTCATCCGCGCGAGCTCGCTCGGCCACGAGGTGCTGCACAACTGGTGGGGCAACGGCGTGCTGGTCGACTACGCGCGCGGCAACTGGTCGGAGGGCCTGACCACCTTCATGGCGGACTACGCCTACAAGTCGGAGGAGTCGGCCGCCGCGGCGCGCGAGATGCGCCTGGGCTGGCTGCGCGACTTCGCCGCGCTGCCGGCGGGCGCGCATGCGCCGCTCGCGGATTTCCGCTCGCGCACCCACGGCGCCGCGGCTGCGGTGGGCTACGGCAAGGCGGCGATGGTGTTCGTGATGCTGCAGGACGAGATCGGCGAGGACGCCTTCGCGCGCGGCATCCGCCTGTTCTGGGCGCGTGAGCGCTTCCGCACCGCCGGCTGGGACGCGCTGCGTGCCGCCTTCGAGGAATCAGCGGGGCGCTCGCTGCAGGGCTTCTTCCGGCAGTGGCTGGAACTGCCGGGCGGCCCGGCGCCGCGCATCGAGCGGGCGCGCCTGATCGAGCAGGCCGGGCAGGGTGCGCGCCTGCGCGTGGTCCTGACGCAGCCGGCGCCGGTGCATGCCTTGCGGCTGCCGCTGCGGCTCGTGGCGGGTGATCGTGTCGAGACCCGGATCGTCGAGTTTGCGGAGGGGCGAGCAGAGGTGGAGCTGACGGCCGGCTTCGTGCCCGAGGGCGTGGCGCTCGACCCGGAGCTGCGCCTGTGGCGCCTGCCGGAGGCCGCCCAGCTGCCGCCCATCCTCCGCCAGTGGATCGTCGCCGCAGCACCGCGGCTGGTCGTTGCCGACGCACTGGAGGAGGCGGACGCTGCCGGGACGGGCCGAGGCGGCGAGTTCGCCGAGGCAGCGCAGGCGCTGGCCGGGCGACTGTTCGAGCGTCCGCCGGCGGAGGAGGGGCTTGCTGCGCTGACCGCCGAGGGTGGGCCCGTGCTGCTCGTGGGCAGCGTGCCTGCAGTGGCGACCGCGCTCGACCGCGCCGGCCTGCCGGCGCAGCCCCTGGACATGCCCGCCGGTGGCACGGCCAGGGTGTGGACCGTGCAGCGCGAGGCCGGTCCGGCGCTCGCAGTGATCGCCGCCGCCGATCCCGCCGCGCTGCGCGCGCTGCAGCGCCCGCTGCCACACTACGGCAGCCAGAGCTGGCTGGTCTTCGATGGCGCGCGTGCAAGTGCCCGCGGGGTTTGGCAGGCGCCCGGGCGGTCGGTGGCGGTGGAGCGTTGAGCGCACCCGGCACCTTGGTCCTGGCGTGCCGGCCATCCGGTCGCCAAACCGCGGTACCGTCTTCACGGTGCTAGACTGCCGCGCCCACCCGCAATCGAACAACAGGTCGTCTCCATGTCTTCCCGTCCCCTCGTGCTCGCGGCCGCGCTTGCGGCACTCTCGCTGCCCCTCTCCGCCGCCGCCGACGAGGCCGCGTTCGCCTCCTGCCTCGCCAAGCTGCGTGGCGAGGCCGCGGCCAAGGGGGTGCGCGGCGACACCTTCGACGCCCACACGGCTGCGCTTGCCCCCGACATGGCGGTGATCGGGTTCCTCGACGCCCAGCCCGAATTCGTCACCCCGATCTGGGACTACCTCGCCGCGCTGGTGGACGAGGAGCGCGTCGCCGACGGGCGCGCGATGCTGGCGCAGTGGAAGGAGGTGCTCGCCGAGGTCGAGCGCCGCTATGGCGTCGAGGCCGAGACGGTGGTCGCGGTGTGGGGCGTGGAGAGCAACTACGGGCGCAACTTCGGCAGCCGGCCGCTGCTCACCTCGCTGTCCACACTGTCCTGCTTCGGGCGCCGGCAGGCCTTCTTCCGCGGCGAGTTCTTCACCACGCTGAAGATCCTGCAGGAGGGCCACGTCGCCCCCGAGCGCCTCACCGGCTCGTGGGCGGGCGCCTTCGGCCACACCCAGTTCATGCCCTCGACCTTCATGCGCCTGGCGGTGGACTTCGACGGCGACGGCCGCCGCGACCTCATCGACAGCGTGCCCGACGCGCTCGCCTCGACCGCCAACTTCCTCAAGCGCGCCGGCTGGCGCAGCGACCTGCCCTGGGGCTTCGAGGTGCGCCTGCCGCGCGGCATGGACACCTCCGACGCCGGCCGCCGCAACAAGCAGCCGATGGCCGAGTGGGCCGCGCGCGGCGTGCGGCGGGCCGACGGCAGCGCCTTGCCCGCGGGCGGTGCGCCGGCCGGGCTGATGCTGCCGGCCGGGCGCGAGGGCCCCGCCTTCCTGGTCACGCGCAACTTCGACGCGCTGTATTCCTACAACGCCGCCGAGAGCTACGGCCTCGCGATCGCCCACCTCTCGGACCGCCTGCGCGGCGGCGTGCCCTTCGTCGCCGCGTGGCCGACCGACGACCCTGGCCTGTCGCGCGCCGAGCGCCGCGAGCTGCAGCAGCTGCTGATCGCGCGCGGCCACGACATCGGCGAGGCCGACGGCATGATCGGCGCGCGCACCCGCGAGGCGCTCCAGCGCGAGCAGGCCGCGCTCGGCCTGCCGGCCGACGGCCGCGCCGGGCAGCGCGCGCTGCAGGCGCTGCGTGCGGCGGGGCGCTGAGAGGGCGCTGAGAGGGCGCTTAGAGGGCGCTCGGGTGCGTCCGCGGCGCGTCTTCGCGCTCGTCGTTTGACGGTCAGGCCGTCGCCGGCACGGCCCCGGCGGCCCCCAAGCCGGTTCTCATGCAAGCCTCACGGGGCCGGCTCGCCGGTCGCGATCGCCGTCCGGCTGGCGTGCTTTCGGCGGCTGGGCGGCTGCGGCCGCGCCGGCGCTCAGGCCGGCTCGCGGCGGCGCTGCGCGCGCTCGATGCGTCTTGCCTCGTCGTGGGTCTCGTCGAGCACTTCCTGCACGTAGTCCATGTGCTCCGAGGCGAGGCGGCGGGCGTCGTCGGGCCGGCCACCGACGATCGCGTCGTACAGGGACTGGTGCTGGGCGAGCAGCTTGTCGCGCACGGCGCTGCCGAGCGGCAGCATGCCGCCGATGTTGGTCACCACGTTGTGCTCGAGCAGCTCGAACAGGCTGCGGATGGTGTGCAGCAGCACCGCGTTGTGGCTGGCCTCGGCGATCGCGAGGTGGAAGAGGGCGTCGGCCCGCCCCTCGTCCGCCCGGCTGATGCGCCCCTGCTGCAGGTAGCAGTCCTGCACGCGCTCGAAGGCGGCCTTCAGGCGCTCGCGGTCGGGGGCGGTGGCGCGCTGCGCAGCGTAGTAGGCGCAGGCCCCCTCCAGGGTGTGGCGGAACTCGATGAGGTCGCGCTGGGCCTCGGGGTTGCGCCCGAGCAGCTCGATCATCGGATCGCGGAACGAGGCGCCGAGCGTGCTGTTCACGAAGGTGCCGCCGCCATGGCGGCTCACCAGCAGCCCGCGCGCCACCAGCTTCTGGATCGCCTCGCGCACCGACGGCCGCGACACGCCGAATTCCTCGGCGAGCGCGCGCTCCGCAGGCAGGCGCTCGCCCGGCCGCAGGCTGCCCTCGAGCACCAGGGTCTCGATGCGCTCGACGATGCTGTCCGACAGGCGGCGGGGCTGGAGCGGGGCAGGTTTCATCGAGGGGGCGTCCTGGGTGGTGGTGTGGTGCGGGGTGTGAATCTAGTCCGGCGGGGGCGTGGGGGCAAGGGGATTGTCCGGGCTGTCCGGTTCGACGCGTCGGAGTCTTCCCGGCTGGTGTCGATCGTTGAAGGTCCTCGGGATCGCCACTGAGGAGCCGTCCGAGCGATCGGCGCCCTTTCCTAGCATTGGGGAGTCGAGGGGAGGTGCAGCATGCGCGGGTCCCCGCTCCCATGGGTGGCGCTGGGCGCGGATGCCTGCGGGTGCTCGGCGCCGGCGTTTTCTGAGCTGCCTATCCGGCAGTGAAT
>ERZ795053.3700-NODE-3700-length-17167-cov-3.870091_pt1 | contig 17167 bp, 12 predicted proteins | sample MGYA00375137_ERZ795053 | MGnify/ENA primary metagenome ERZ795053 (study PRJEB30182, sample SAMN05720284) | activated sludge metagenome | isolation source: Anaerobic digester | place: Hong Kong | collected 2014-12-17 ...
CGGCAGATCCTGAAGCGTCAGATGGACCGGGCGAGGTCTTTGGGATTCACTTTCAATCTGGGGGTTGAGCCCGAGTTTTATGTCTTCCGGACCGATCCCGACACCGGCAAACGCACCGGCATGGCGCCGCACCGTTACCGGGGCATCTGTCCGGCTTACGACGTTTATCAGGCCATGGGTGCGATGGATTTCCTGGAGCCTTTCTCGCAACATCTTCAGGAACTGGGATGGGGACTGTATTCCTTTGACCAGGAGGGTGGACACAGCCAGTTCGAGTTCGACTGCGACTACGCGGATGCCCTGACGATGTCCGACCGGCTCGTTTTCATGCGTCTCATGGCCAAGAAGGTCGCCGAGTCGGTCGGTTGCACGGCCACCTTTCTGCCCAAGCCCTTCGCGGACGATTTCCGTTCAGGATGCCATTTCAACATGTCCATGAAGCACAACGTGAGTGGCGCCAATTCCTTCGCTCCGGAACCGGACGGGAATCCCTTCATCAAGAAATACGGTATTCCGATGTCCAAGCTGGCCTACCACTTCACAGCGGGTGTTCTGAAACATGCCCATGCTCTCACTGCCATCACCTCGCCCACCTACAACAGCTATCAGGGCTTCATTGCCCAGGGGGAAATGCTCGACGTCAGTTGGGCCCCGGTGCTCGTCGCCTACGGGCGCAACAACCGGTCCGCCATGCTTCGCATGCCCCTGAGCCGCCACTGCCTGGAAAACCGCGCCCCTGATATGAGTGTGAATCCCTATCTGGCGGCGGCGTTCCATCTTGCCGCGGGTCTCGAAGGCATCGAGCAGGAACTGGACCCCGGCCAGCCGTTCAACGACAATCTCTACCAGCGCACCAAGAGAGACCTTCGCAAATCGGGCGTGGATTTCCTTCCGGCCACTCTTTACCACGCCATTGATGCCTTCGATGAGGACGATCTGGCCACTGAGGTGTTCGGGGAAATGAAACACATCTTCATCAAACAAAAGACCATGGAGTGGGAGCGGGATTTCTACACCATCCACGAGGACCAACACGATCGCATGCTGACTTTCCTCTGACACCGCCATGAGCAGGGAGGAACCATTTACGTTGCACGATCCGGATACCGCCCCTGAGGAAGCGGTGCCATTGCTGGCCAGTGTCGCCGAAGACTTCGGTATGATTCCGAACCTGGAAAAAGTTCTGGCGGCCGCCCCGCCGGTTCTCGAGGGATATGTCCGGCTTTGGGAGCTGTTCGAGAAAACCACCCTTTCGCCGATCGAGCGGCAGGTCGTCTACCAGACGGCCAACTACGAGAACAACTGTGCCTACTGCGTTCCCTGGCACACATTGCTGGCCCGCAAGGCTGGGATGTCCCCGCAAGCCATCGCGGCTTTGCGGGAAGGGACCGTCATCTCTGATGAAAAGCTTGAAGCCTTACGCTGCTTCACCCGGGAGTTGATCCAACACCGGGGGCATCCGCCAGAGACGTCCTGGCAGTCTTTCACCGCCGCCGGATATGGCCCGGTGCAGGGACTGGAGGTGATCCTCGGGCTGGCGACTAAGGTCATCAGCAACTACGCCAACGGGATCGCCCACACTCCCCTCGATACGGAGGTCCGTGGACTTGTCTGGACAAAACCCGGGTGACTGCGCGGGATTCCCGCTTTCCACTCCATCGTTTCGTCCAGGTGGCACGAAAAACGCTAGTTCTTTGATCAACAATGTTTGAGAAACCGGCGAGAACAAATGGATGGATCCACCAAGGTCCTTTCCTGATGCCGGACACCCGTTCCCTGCTTCAAATGCTGGGAATCACCGTGTCTTCTTTTGTGTTTTTGGGCTGCTGAGACCCCGCGCTGATTGCTCTCATGGACTCCTGTCGGGTGGCGGGACGTCCGGTGTCTCCCAGTTTTCCAATTTCATCGTGTCTCTCCATATGGTTACTCTTTCCGAAGCCGATATCCGCCGGGCCTGCGAGGTGCCCACAGATCCTCTCCAATTTTCCCATCGCAGTGGCACCCGGAGTGCCCTGCCCGAAATGTCTGTCGCCGCGATTCTTGACGAGATCGCCCGTGCGGCGGATCTGCCGCTGGAGGAGAGCATCACTCTGCCCGCGCAGGCATACACTTCCCAGGAGTTTTTCGATTGGGAAGTCAGCACGATCTTTCGCAAGGAATGGCTCGCCCTTGGTCACGTCTCCCAGATTCCTCAGAATGGTGATTTCCTCAATGTCGATTTGTTGGGTGAACCGCTCCTCATCATCCGGGACAAAAGCGGCGAGGTCCGGATTCATTCCAGAGTCTGTCCCCACCGGGGGATGGACATCATGCCTCCCGGCTTCGGCCACGATGGTCACCACCCGGCGGAGGTCCGGGAGGGCAAGTCCGGTTGCGGTCACACCCGACTGCTGCTCTGTCCCTACCATTCTTGGACCTTCGAGCTCGACGGCAAGCTCAAAGCCTGTCCGGAAATGCAGGAGGCCAAAGGATTCAACCGTGATCAGTGGGGGCTGAAAACCTACCGGTGTGAGATCTGGAATGGCTTCATTTTTGTCAATCTGGACGGGGATGCTCCGGAAACCGTGGCCGAGCAGTATGCCGGGCTGGGTAGGCATCTCGAGAAATGGAATCTCGCGGACATGGAACTGGTCTTCGCCTGGGAATGGGATTGTCCCTTCAACTGGAAAGTCCTGACGGAAAACTTCATGGAATCCTATCATCATGCCGGGGCGCACAGCAAAACCCTCCAGCCGATGATGCCTGCAAAGGACACCTGGACGGAACAGGAAAAGCCGCACTACATCCGGTGTCATCTCCCCTTGAAGCCGGCCCTGCGGGAAACTATCACTGACATGGAAACCGCCGGAGAGCGTTGGGATATCTTCCCTCCTTTGCCCGGGGTCACTGGTGAGGCCCGCTATGAGTGGGGGCTTTTTCTGGGGTACCCTTCCTTCAAGTTTCTCGTCACCGCGGACATGGCGGTTTGGTACCGCACCCAACCACTGGGGCCGGATCGGTTGAAGCTGACCACCACCTTGCTCGTTCCCAAATCGACGGTACAACATCCGGATTATGACGCCATGCTGGCCAAGGGCACTGCCCAGGCCGTCGCTTTCCACCTCGAGGACATGGAGGTCTGCATGGCCGTGCAGCGGGGCTATTACTCATCGGGCTACCAGCGGGGACGCCTCAGTCACTTGGAAATGTCGATTTGGCTCATCCAGCGCTATCTCGCCGCCCGTTCACGGGGGACCTGGCCAGCCGTGGATCGTCCGGCGGCGGCCTCGCAGCGTCCTGATCTGGAAGGCCTTTTCTGATCTCCCTACCGGAATGCTGGCCCCTCACTTTAGCCTTGATGGCCGGGTTGCCGTTGTCACCGGCGGAAGTTCCGGCATTGGCCGGGCCATTGTGGAGCGTTTTGTCGCGGCCGGCGCGTTGGTGACCGTGCTGGACCGGACTCCGGGATGTTTCCCCGCAGGAGTGACTTTCGTCGAAGGCGACGTCTCCCGGGAGGAAGACGTTGAGGGCGCTCTCGAGGGCGTGAAAGCCCATCAGGGGAGGCTCGACATTGTGGTGAACAATGCGGGCATTCAGCCGCTCGGGGTCGGGTTCAGCACGGTCACCGGAGATCTCCTCGAAAGGACTTTCGCCGTCAATGTCAACGGCGTGGCTTATGGCATCAAGCATGCTTGTCGGCTCATGGCTCGCGGTGGGCGGATTCTCAACACCGGTTCATTTGTCGGGCTGACCGGTGTCCCCGGTGGGGCGGCTTACGCGTCGTCGAAGGCGGCGGTGATCCATTTGACGCGATTGGCGGCGATCGAACTGGCCTCGCGGGGCATCACGGTCAACTGCGTTTGTCCCGGGACCATTCGAACCCCGGCGGTGATGGAGATTCCGCAAAATCCGGAGATCGCGTTTGCCGAGTCCCGCACTCCCCTGGGCCGTCTCGGTGAGCCGGAGGAAGTGGCGGCTGCCTTCCACTTCCTCGCCTCCGCGGAAGCCTCCTACCTCACCGGAGCGGTCCTCAGTGTCGACGGCGGGATTTGCGCCGGATGGGAGCGGTACGATACCGTGGCTCCTCCGAATGTGGTGGGCGGATGCTGGCTGGATTGACTTCGGGTTTTCATTGCCATGAATCCAGATCACTTCCGCCCCAACATACCCTACTCGCCGGAACCGCGGTTTGTCTGGCCGGGAGGCCGGAAATGCGCCGTGATGCTGTGTTTCGATGTCGACGGGGAAACCACCGCGCTCTCGGAGGACATGGCATTGCAAACGCGGATCACCACGATGTCCCAGTGTGCTTATGGTCCGCGGGTCGGGGTGCCGAGAATCCTGGGACTGTTAGGGCATCTCAGTGTGCCGGCCACTTTCTTTATTCCCAGCTGGGTTGTGGAGCAACATCCCCGGATGACCGACGCGGTGATCGCAGCGGGGCACGAAGTCGGGGCTCATGGGCACCTTCATGAGAAATTGGCGAGCCTTTCCCCCGCAGAAGAGGAAGCCGTGCTCGGAAAAAGCCTCGAGATTCTCCGGAGGCATCTCGGGAAGCAACCCGACGGTTACCGGGCCCCCTGGTTTGAGATCAATCCCGGCACGGTGGAATTGCTGGGACGTCACGGTTTTTCATACAACGCCAGTCTGATGGGGGATGATGTCCCTTTCCTCCATCCCAACGGTCTGGTGGAGATCCCCGGCCAGTGGCTCCTCGAGGACTGGGAGCAGTTCGCCTTCAATGCCGATCCAGCGTGGGGTGTCATCCCCGAGGATTGTGACAAAGTGTTCCGTCTTTGGTGGCGGGAATTTGAAGCCATGCGCGACTATGGCTGCTGTTTCGTGCTGACGCTGCATCCCTGGCTCAGCGGTCGACCGTCGCGCATTCAACTGCTCGAAAGACTCCTCACGGGGATCCTGCAATGCGGGGATGTCTGGATGGCAACCGGCTCGGAGATCGCCGCCTGGGTGAGGGACCATCCGGAAGCGAGGCGGGAGATTGATTTCGACAGATCGCGGCCATGACTCCGGAATGCATCGTGATACCACCCGGCACCTTTCTGAGGGGTGGCGGAGTGGACGACAAGTTCTGCAACGCCACCGAATTGCCGCGGCAGGAAATGGTGATCAGAAAGCCCTTCCGCATGTCCCTCTGTCCGGTGACCTTGCGCCAGTGGCAGGCATGGCCGGGGGCGGACCGGGGACAGCCGCCGTCCTCCCTGCCGGTCACCCGGGTTTCCTGGCACCAAGCGGTGGCCTACTGTGCGTGGTTGTCGGAAGTAAGCGGCGAAGGCTGGCGCTTGCCCACCGAAACTGAGTGGGAGTACGCCTGCCGTGCCGGAACCGGAACCCCTTTTTCCACTGGAGACATGATCGCCGTTTCGCAGGCCAATTTTCTATATGCGGAGGATGGCTCCCGGGTCGGTGTGGCGGGCCTGTTGCCTGTCGGAAGCTTTGAGCCGAACGCCTTTGGACTCCATGATCTCCACGGCAACGTCTGCGAGTGGACGTCGGATATTTGGCGGGATTCCTACGCCAGAGATGCCGCCGTGGACGACGACCGGCGTGTCATCCGCGGGGGGGCGTGGGACTATCTGCCGCGCATGCTGAGAAGCAGTTGGCGGGATGGCCTTGGCGTCTTCACCCGGCGGGACAACCTCGGGTTCCGGGTGGTCTCCGATGACACTTGAACCTTGCGGACAGAGATGGAACTGAACCTTTTTAAACCACTGTGGGGACATCCGGGAACGCCCGGGGAAGCCGTCGAACAGGCGCTGGCAGCGGGATTCAACGGTATTGAAGGACCTGTTCCCGAGGAGGCCGGGGAACGTGCCGCTTTCAAGGATCTTCTCCAATCCCACAACCTGAAGCTTATCGCAGAAGTGACCACCGGAGGGGGGTATGTTCCCCGGCCGACTGCGACTCCTGAATGTCATCTCGCTGACTTGAGGCGGGGGATCGAGCGCAGTCAGGCGTTGTCTCCCGTTTTTATCAACACCCAGACCGGGCTGGATGCCTGGGATCTGTCTCTCCAGATCCGATTTTTTGAACAAGTGCTCTGTTTGGAAGACGAGTATGGGATCACGATCTCCGTGGAGACGCACCGGAGCCGGTCGACGTTCCATCCCTGGATCACCCGCGACATTCTGCGTGCTGTGCCCCGGTTGAAGATCACCTGTGACTTCAGCCACTGGTGCTGCGTCACCGAACGTTTGGTGATGGATGACGATCCGGAACTGCTTCAGACCATGGCCGACCGGTGTCATCACCTGCACGCCCGCGTGGGCTACGATCAAGGACCCCAGGTCCCGGACCCGAGGGCACCGGAGTATGGATTGGCTGTGGCCAGACACCGTGCCTGGTGGGAGGTGATTTGGGAAACCCAACGGAGTGCCGGCCGGGCATTGAGTACCATGACCCCCGAATTCGGCACCGATGGCTATCTCCATTTGGAGCCATTCACGCAAAAACCGGTCGCCGATCTGTGGGAGTTGAACAGCTGGATGGGCCGTCAGGCTCGTCAATGGTTTGCTGCAATTCATCAACCGCCGGTTGCGTGAAGGGGTGTTCAACGATGGCAAGCTCGGTCTTTGGAAAGGGAGTGTGGGAAGTTTGATGGTCGTCGGTAATACTTTGATCAGGAAAGGTAATAATCTCTGGCATGGATGCTGCTATGGGTTCTTTGGCAAATCTTCCGCAAAGCAGGATGGAAAAAGGAGTTCAACGCATCAGTGTCTCATTGGCCCCCGACGTCTACCGGGAGCTGAGCAAATTGGTGCAGGAACGCGGCTTCACGAATCGTTCGCAGGCCGTGTCGGAAATGATCAATGCCAGTCTCATTGAGCACAGCAAGGAACGCGGCCAGGAGATGATGGCGGGAACGATCACTCTCTTTTACGACGAATCGAGACCTGGTCTGCTGCAACAGCTCGCTTCCATCCAGCGTGATCACATCAATGAAGTCATCAGTTCACAGCACATCCTCCTGGAAGACAACCATACGATGGAGGTCATCCTCGTCCAAGGGCCGGCGAACCGCCTCAAACTGATCGCGGACGATCTCATCACCTGCAAAGGGGTCAAATCCGGACGCTTGGTCATGATGTCCATCTTGCTGCCACCCATTCACCCGCTCCCCGGAGAGCAGAATCCACGTTAAGGCGGTCTTATCTTTGTCATGAGAGAAATCACTCCAATCTACCAAACTCTGATCCCGGGAGGCGGAATGTGGTCGCAGGTCGTCGGTCGCGGCAAAACGCTGAGATTCACTGATCTGGAGGGAGGCGCCAATGTTTCGCTGTTGCTCTACAATGCCGACCAATTGGTGGAGCGGTACAACATGCCCGACACCCTCAAAGGGCAGCATGTTTTTTTTCTCACCGCGCCGTTATGTCTTCATTCCGACATGGGGCGTATTCTCGCTTCCGTGACCCACGACACCAGGGGCTGGCACGACACGGTTTGCGGCTGCACGGACGCCAGGTTGACCGTTGAGAAATATGGCTCCCAGGGCACCTATCAGGCCTGCCGGAACGATTTTTTCCGCAATGGCCGGGAAAATTTTCTTATTGAACTGGCCAAATGGGGGCTGGGGCCGAAAGACCTGGTGCCCAACCTGAATCTCTTCAGCAAGGTTGTGGCCGACGGGGAGGGAAACCTGACGTTTGATGCCCGTGAGGTGAAGGCCGGTGATGTCATCGAGCTCCGTTTGGAGATGAAAACGCTGGTCGTTCTCAACACCTGCCCCCATCCTCTGGATCCCACGCCATCCTACGCACCGAAGCCTGTTGGCTTGGAAGTTTTCCCGGGCCTGCCAGCTGGACCGGAGGATCCCTGCCGCCTCTCCCGCCCCGAGAATGCGCGGGCCTTCATCAACACCGAAAACTACCACCTCCTGCGGGATTGAGAATTTCTCCTTCCAAGCCTTCCTAATATGATCACCGAAAGCCCCAAAGACCCTACCGCTGCGGTCCTCGATGAAACCGTTCTTGCCGGAGACCATTGGGTCCAGATCGTCCGTGCCGGGCAGACCTTCCGCATTGTGGACTTGGAAGGCAACCAGGCCGCCGACACTCTTTTTTACGATGCCCATGACGTGTCCAACCGCTACAGCGCCTGCGACACCATCCGGCACCAGCAGAATCTCTACCTGACGACCGGAACCAAACTGATGTCCACGGGTGGTGACGTCCTGCTCACCATCGTCGCCGACACCTGCGGGCGGCATGACACACTTGGTGGAGCCTGCTCGCGGGAGAGCAACAGCATGCGTTATGCCCTGGAGAAGGAACCGATGCATGCCTGTCGGGACAGTTTCATCAACGGCGTCACCGCGTGGGGGCACGGAATGGGAAAACGGGACATCACCTGCAACATTAATTTTTTCATGAATGTGCCCGTCACTCCAGAGGGGAGACTGACGTTTGAAGATGGCATTTCCGGGCCCGGCCGGTATGTCGAAATGCGGGCGGAGCGGGATGTGGTGGCTCTCATTTCGAACTGTCCCCAGCTCAACAATCCCTGCAACGCCTACCATCCGACGCCGGTCCGGGTCTTGATTTGGGATTGACACTATGTTTGACAAAGTACTGATCGCCAACCGGGGGGCAATTTCCTGCCGCATCCAGCGAACTCTCCGCAAACTGGGCGTTTCTTCGGTGGCCATCCATTCCGAGGCCGACCGGGAGTCTCTGCATGCTCTGGAGGCGGACATTGCGATCCCCTTGGCAGGCAGTCTCGCGGCGGACACCTATCTGGACGCGGGTAAAATCATCGAAGCCGCTCTCTCGAGCGGCGCCGGGGCGGTGCATCCCGGCTATGGGTTTCTCAGTGAGAACGCGGACTTTGCCCGGGCCTGCGAGGCCGCCGGTCTTGTATTCATCGGGCCGACCCCCGAGCAACTCACCACTTGCGGTCTGAAACATGTTTGCCGCGACATCGCCCGCCGGCAGGGTGTTCCGTTGCTTGAGGGCAGCGGCCTCCTTGGGTCGGCGGAAGAGGCCGACCTTGGCGAATCAGGTGGGTTATCCCGTCATTTTGAAATCCTCCGCCGGAGGAGGTGGCATCGGGATGCAGATCGCGCGTCACGAAAGCGAAGTACCGGCTCTTTTCGAACAGGTGCGTCGTCTTTCGACCGCCAATTTCGGGGATGCCAGTGTGTTTTTGGAAACATACATCGAACGGGCCCGTCACATCGAGGTTCAGGTCTTCGGCAATGGCGCCGGTCAAGTCATCGCCTTGGGGGAACGGGACTGTTCGGTGCAACGGCGGAACCAAAAAGTCATTGAGGAAACGCCCGCTCCGGGACTCCGCGGATTGGACCGGGACCGCCTCGCCGAGGCCGCCATCCGGATCGCCGCTTCGGTCCAATACCGGTCGGCGGGGACGGTGGAGTTTCTTTGGGACGAGCTCCGGAGGGAATTTTACTTCCTTGAGGTGAATGCGCGGTTGCAGGTCGAGCATGGAGTGACCGAGGAAGTATGGGGTGTTGATTTGGTTGAATGGATGGTAAAGCTTGCCGCGGGAGAGTTGCCCCCTTTGGGCGAATTGTCGGCCCACCTGAAGCCGGTGGGACATTCCGTGCAGGCTCGGATTTACGCGGAGGATCCCAACAAGGATTTCCAACCCGGCAGCGGACTGGTGACGCGGTTTGTCGCACCGGTTGGCGACGTTCGGTGCGACACCTGGGTCGAGTCCGGCACGGAAGTCTCGCAGTATTACGATCCCATGCTCGCCAAATTGATTGTGCACCGGCAGACCAGGGATGAAGCCATCCTGGCCCTGGCGCGTGCCCTGGAGGATTTCGAATGCCATGGCATCGAGACCAATCAGGCATATCTCGGCAAGATTCTGGCAGCACCGGAGTTTTCCCGGGCGGAGATCACGACTCGCTTCCTTAGTGGCTTTCCCTACCAACCGGAAACCATTGATGTCCTCGACCCAGGTTTGGAAACCACGGTGCAGGACCACCCCGGCAGGATCGGTCTGTGGGACGTCGGCGTGCCTCCCTCGGGGCCCTTTGATCCATTGAGCTTCCGTCTGGGCAACCGGGTTCTTGGGAATGAGGCCTCGGTCGCCGGCCTTGAAATGGCAGTCCGTGGTCCCCGGCTGCGGTTCAATGCTCCCGCAGTGATCTGCCTGACCGGCGCGGAGATGGAGGCCAGACTGGATGGAACACCTGTCTCCCGGTATCTCCCGGTGGCTGTCGCGGCGGGTCAGACGTTGAAACTGGGGGCGGTCAAAGGACCGGGGCAGCGAGGCTACCTGCTGATTGGCGGAGGTATCGATGTTCCCACCTATTTGGGTAGCCGTTCCACATTTCGGTTGGGTCGCTTTGGGGGACATGGCGGGAGGGCTCTCAAAGTGGGTGATGTCCTGCATCTGGCGAGAGCCGCTGTGAATCTGCCTCCGGAGGCATTGTCGCCCGGGCTCGTGCCGGAGTTGACTTCCGAGTGGTCCATTCACGTCGTCTATGGACCCCACGGTGCTCCGGATTTTTTCACTCCGGGAGATATGGAGGCGTTTTTCAGCGCCAATTGGGAGGTTCATTACAATTCAGACCGGACGGGAATCCGGCTCAAAGGTCCGAAGCCGGTTTGGGCGAGGCGGGACGGAGGAGAAGCCGGCCTTCATCCTTCCAACATCCATGACAATGCCTATTGTGTGGGATCGGTCGACTTCACTGGTGACATGCCCATTTTGTTGGGCCCCGACGGTCCCAGTCTCGGCGGCTTTGTCTGCCCTGCGGTGGTGGCTCGGGCCGATTTGTGGAAACTGGGGCAACTCAAGCCCGGCGACCGGGTCCGGTTCGTCCCGGTGCGAAACGAAGAAGCCGAACGGCTTCTGGAAATCCAGGAACGCGGGATCGCGACGCTTCGCGAGGAACCGGCAACGGCTACCCCCGCCTTCCCGCTTCCTTCTCCGGTGCTGGATTCGATTCCGGCGCGGAATGGCCTGCCGGAGGTGTGTTTCCGGCAAAGCGGGGATGGGGTCATTCTCGTCGAGTTCGGGGAACTGGTTCTCGATCTCGATCTTCGGTTCCGGGTGCAGGCCCTTCACGATGAACTACTCCGAAACCGCTTCGACGGGATGCTGGAACTCGTGCCCGGGATCAGATCTTTGCAGGTGCAGTTTGACCCGACCAGGATTTCCGGCAGGGCCGTGCTGAAACTGATCGAGGCGGCAGAATCCGGGTTGCCTCCGGTGGACGAAATGGAATTTGCCAGCCGGATCGTGCATTTGCCATTGAGTTGGGACGATCCGGCAACCCGGGAAGCCATCGACAAATACATGCAGATTGTCCGGGCAGACGCGCCGTGGTGCCCGAGCAACATCGAATTCATCCGCCGGATCAATGGACTCGATTCGCTCGAGGATGTGCGACGGATTGTCTTCGACGCCAGTTATTTTGTTCTCGGACTGGGTGACGTGTATCTCGGCGCTCCGGTGGCGACTCCGTTGGATCCGCGGCACCGCCTGGTGACCACCAAATACAATCCGGCCCGCACGTGGACGCCTGAAAATGCCGTGGGTATCGGCGGCGCCTACCTCTGCATCTATGGCATGGAAGGCCCCGGGGGATACCAATTCGTGGGCCGAACCCTGCCGATTTGGAACCGGTTCCGCACCACGACGCATTTCAAGGCGGACCAGCCTTGGTTGCTGAGGTTTTTTGATCAGATCCGGTGGTATCCTGTGGACGCCGAAGATCTGCCTGAGATGAGGCGGAAATTTCTCACCGGCCAGTTCGACATCCGGATTGAGGAAACCACTTTCCGGCCCCGCGATTACCACGCTTTTCTGGAGGAGAATGCGGCCGACATCGGGACGTTTCGGGAGACCCAGCGGAAAGCGTTCGCGGAAGAACGCCAGCGCTGGGAGCAGAGCGGAGCCATGTCATTTGAGCATGCTGAAGTGGTACTGTCCGACCAGGGCGACGTTGTCGAGATTCCTCCGGGCTGTGAGGCCGTGACCGCTCCGGTCGCCGGCAGCGTGTGGAAGGTTCTGGCCACCGAGGGGGCGGATGTCGAGGAAGACCAGCCGCTGATCATCGTGGAAAGCATGAAAATGGAAATCTCCATCGGTGCCATTCAGCGCGGAACCCTCCACGAAGTGTTTGTTGAAGCCGGCGCCAGCATTGTGGCCGGGCAGGTCCTGGCGATTCTGAAAACCGCATCAATTCCATGAGTGACATCTTGCCTCTTTGCAATCTGCAGTCTCTTCGTGAAGCTTATGCTTCAGGGGTGTGGACGCCGACGTCCTACCTGGCGGCCCTCCACGGGGCTATTGAGGAAGCCGAACCCACTTTCATCTGGATCAGCCGACTTTCCAAGGATCAGCTTTTGGAGCATGCCCGCCGGGTCGAAGCCCGGGGACCTGCTTCCCAGCCGCTTTACGGAGTCCCTTTCGCGATCAAGGACAACATCGATTTCGTCGACCTGCCCACCACTGCCGCCTGCCCGGAATTTTCTCACCGGTGCCGGGAGTCGGCGTTCGTGGTTCAGCGCCTGATGGACGCGGGGGCGATCCCCCTCGGGAAGACCAATCTTGATCAATTTGCCACCGGTCTCGTGGGTGTCCGATCTCCCTATGGCTTTCCTGCCAATGCGTTTGATCCTGACTACATTCCCGGCGGGTCCAGTTCCGGATCTGCCATCGCAGTGGCCCGGGGCTTCGCGGCATTCGCCTTGGGGACGGACACCGCCGGTTCCGGGAGAATTCCGGCCGCTTTCAATGATTTGGTTGGCCTCAAACCCACCCGGGGACTCATCAGCTGTTCCGGCGTGGTTCCGGCCTGCCGAACTCTGGACTGTGTTTCCATCTTTGCTGGCAATGCGGCGGATGCGGAGTCGGTCTTCCAGGTGGCGGCCGTCTTCGATCCTGACGATGCCTATGCCCGGGAGGATCTTCAATCTCTCGCTGCCGCGCCATTATCAGGCGGGTTCCGATTCGGCGTGCCGAAACCGGATCAGCTGGCATTCTTTGGCAATACCGAGACCCCAGGCTTATATGAACATTCCCTGGGAAATCTTGAAGCCTTGGGAGGAATCCCGGTGGAAATCGATTTCGGACCCTTTCTGGAAGCGGCACGGCTTCTCTATGAAGGGCCCTGGGTCGCGGAACGTTTCGCTGCGGTCGAAGACATTCTGACGGAACGTCCTGAGATTCTGCACCCGGTGACACGGCAAATCATAGGAGGCGGTGGTTCCCCCCGGGCGGTGGATGCCTTCAAGGCCCATTACCGGCTTCAGACCTTGCGAAGGGTTGCTGACAAGATCTGGGAAGAGGTCGATGTGGTGGTCACCCCGACCGCCGGAACGATCTATTCCATTGCGGAAGTTGAGGCGGATCCCATCCAATTAAACTCCAATCTCGGCTATTACACCAACTTTATGAATCTGCTGGACTACAGCGCCGTTGCTGTTCCTGCCGGGTTTCAGGCTTCCGGGTTGCCCTTTGGGATCACGCTTTTTGCTCCCGCTTTCCACGACCGCCAGTTGCTAGGTCTGGCCCGACGCATGGAATCCGGTGCCGTTCCTGAGTTCACCTCCGACCCTGGTCAGGGCTGGACCAAAATCGTCGTATGTGGAGCACACATGAGAGGGCTTCCATTGAATCATCAGCTCACAGATCGACAAGGGCGCTTTCTGGAACAGACCCGAACCGCTTCGGTTTATGACTTCTACGCCCTGCCTCCAATGGCGGGCCTGCCACCCAGGCCGGGGTTGATCCGTCGTGCGCAGGGAGGCGCGGCTATCGCGGTGGAAGTCTGGGCGCTTCCGACCGCGTATTTTGGGGAGTTTGTGGCAGAGATTCCCGCCCCTCTGGGCATCGGCAAGGTGGAGCTGGCAGAGGGTGGCAGCTGCTCCGGGTTCCTCTGTGAGCCCTGGGCCTTGGAGCACGCCGAGGACATCACCGCGCTGGCAGACTGGCGGAAATACCTCGCACAACACTGATCCAGGTCATCCATTTTTCGGCTCCACCGCAGGGGTGTGCACGGCAATGTCATGGATGCGCCATGGGGTGCGTTTGTCGGACTGGGTGTTGGAGGTGATTCGGATGAATCTGGCAGGGGTCGGCGTGAAGGTGATCTCGCTCAATGCGGTCGAGGCATTGCCGCGGAAGACCGGCTTGTCCCAGGCTTTGCCATCCAGCGACGTTTCCACGACCAAATTGCGCGTTTTGCCTCCCGCGGCCTGACTGGTGATGGTCAATGCGGCAACCGTCTCCGCGGAAGGCAGTTCCAGGGTGAACCACATCTTTTCCGTGATCGGATCGTGGCTGTCCCAGCAGGATTTGATCTGGTCGTCGACCGCCTTGGCCAGCGTTTCGGTTCCATTGCTGGCGGTCAGTTTCCATTGGTCACGGTTTCCGAGCCGTGGCAGACCCTGGGCCAGCAGTTCTTCCTCTGTCCACGGTGTCGTGCGGGACTGGGTGGCCGAGCGGGCGGCGGCGACTTCCTGGGGACTGATCAACGTGGCGGAGTTGCCGAAGTTGTTGCGCACGTAACTGAGGACATCGGCGATCCAGGCGTCATTGTTGTTGGCCATCGGGATCATCTGCGCCTGGAAGATTTTCCCATCCACAGGCCCGGTGACACCATGCAGGAGAGCACGCACCAAACCTTCGCGCGGTCCGAGCACGATTTTGGATCCCGACAGCGGGGGGGCAAGCGTCAGATTGGGTTCTCCTCCCTCAATGGCGGTGCCTTTTCCATCAAGGCCGTGGCAGGTATAGCAAAGTTCCTGGAAAATGGCTTCTCCGTGGGTGAGACGATTTTTCTCGTCACTGCTGAAATATTTGGGCAGTTCCCCTTTGTTTGTCAGAATCTGGGTCGCGACCATTTTCACTCCTTTCGAGGGAGTGCCCAGGGCGCTGGTGTTGATGAATTTGCTGTAATCCTTCCAGTTCATCAGTTTCGCCGTGAGAAAGACCTGGATCACCACCCCGGGATCGGGGTCCCGGGCCAGAGCTTTGATGTCGTCGACGACGGCCTGGTCGCCGGCCCGCATCAGGGTTTCCCCCGCTCGGATGGCGGCCTGACGGACGTTGGCGTCCTCGTCTTTCAACCCCTTGCGAATGTGGTCGGCGGTGAGGGCCCCGGTGCCCTCCAGCGTCCACAGGGCATGGATGCGGGCGAGGGGATCGGCGTGGGTCTCCAACATGGTGACTAGAGCCGGAGTCACGGAAGGATCCCGGCGCAGGACGAGAAGTTTTTGCGCAGTGTCGCGCTGCCAACCATTGGCATGGGCCAGGGTGGCAACGAGTTCGTCCGGAGTGGCTTCGAGCAGTTTCGGGGCGGGAGCCGGAGGGGTCGACTCATGGACCAAACGCCAGATGCGTCCCCGGTCCGTGATTTTATCCATGGCATACTGTTGGATGACCTTGCGGAGGTAGCTGCCCTCACGCGTCCAGTTGCCTTCCTGGATGATGCCGCGATACATGTCCGCGATGAAGAGCGTGCCGTCGGGGGCGGTTTTCATGTCAATCGGACGGAAGCAGGCATCAGTGCTGCGGAGAAACTCGCTCTGCGGATAGGGATTGTGCAGAATCGTGGTACCGTCCTGGACCTCGATGGTGGTGCGTCGCACGAGACGTCCGACCGGTTCCCCGAAAAAGAGGTTGCCACGCAGTTCGGAGGGCAACCGGTCGCCGCGGTAAATCTCGCCGCCGCAGGTGGCGGTGAAATGGTTCAGCGTATTGTCGTCCCGCGATTTGGGCGGGCCACCCTGAAAGTCCCGCAGGCCCATGGCGGGCCAGACGATTTCGAAGCCGGGTTCGAACTGGTTCGGGGCGGAGAACTGTCCATAGAGAATGTGGTTCTGGAAATTCACCGGACCGCGTTCCCCGCCCGCATTGACGACCCAGAACTTGCCATGGTCGTCCTGGGTGGCTCCCCATTGCCCGCCATTGCCGGGAATGTCCTGCTTGATGAGCTGTCCGTCCTGCCAGCGCAGGCGGTAGTTGTTGACCGCCGAGTACAACCAGTTGTCCAAAGCCCACGTCAGCCCGCTGGGTTGGTGCTCCAGATTGCCGCCCCGGTCCCCGCCTTCATAGACACGGTGCTTTTCATCGCTCACGCCGTCTCCGTTGGTGTCGCGGTGAAGGTAGAGATCATTGGTGTCCGTTTCCCCGATGAGGACGCCATCATCGAGCGGCAACAGCAGGCGGGGCAGAACCAGCTTGTCGGCAAAGATGCGGTGTTGGTCGAAGATGCCATCATTCTTGCTGGACCAGTGGACCGAGACCCGGCTGACAGGGGCGTGTTCATCAGTCCCATCGATGTCCTGCATGTAGGCCCGCATTTCCGCCACGTAGAGGCGGCCGTCGCCATCGAAGGCCATGCAGACGGGCTCCGCGATGTCGGGTTCGCTCAGGACGAGCTCCATGCGGTAGCCGGGTGGAAGTTGAAAGGTCCGGGCTTCTTCCTGGGGTGTTTTGGCCAGGACCGGTGGTTGGGGAGGAAACTCCGGATCGGCCGGCGGGGTTGTCTGGGCGTGGACGGCAGAGCCCAGGGCAAGCAAAAGGGCGGCGGCAAGGAGTGGGGTGTGGCGGTTCGACATCAGTGGATCGGGGAAGGGGAATTGATTTCTCGCTGGAGCGGGGGGGATTTGGCAGTATCACTTCACGGCACCGGTTCCCAATTCCCTCAGGACCGATTCGGTCACGGTTTGGGCGAGGATTTGATAGGCTTCCGGTTTCCAGTGGAATTGATCGCCCCGGGCCAATTCCAGCTTGGAGACGAGGAGGGAGTAGAAATCATTGACCGGCACGTTCAACTCCCTCATGACGCCAGCGGCCCGGCGGTTGTGGTCGAGGATGATGGGATTGATCGCTGGATTGAGTTGCGTCGGAAGATCCTTCACCGTGACCGGTGTGCTGCTGGCCCAGAGGAGGCGTGCCTTGGGAAGCCGGCGTTTGATGACCTCCACGTAGGCTTTTGTCAGGGGTTCGAAGGTCCCGGCTTTGATGCGGCCTTCCTGCCATCCGTGAAGGCCCATATTGAAATGGATCACGTCATAGGGCCCCTGGTCCAGGACCTCCGCAAGGAGCTTGTTGAGGTGTTCCGACTGATTGTAGGGATTGACCCAGGTGTCGACATAGGCCTTTCCTTCGAGGGCTTTGATGACCTGGGCACGGTAGCCGTTCAGAATGGAGTCGCCGATCAGCAGGATCCGGGGGTGTGAGG
>ERZ795053.3704-NODE-3704-length-17157-cov-21.491288_pt1 | contig 17157 bp, 13 predicted proteins | sample MGYA00375137_ERZ795053 | MGnify/ENA primary metagenome ERZ795053 (study PRJEB30182, sample SAMN05720284) | activated sludge metagenome | isolation source: Anaerobic digester | place: Hong Kong | collected 2014-12-17 ...
CCAAGACCATCGACCGCATCATCGACGTGTTCCCGGCCGGCGAGAAGCCGATGGTGCGTTCGATGCTGTCCGAGTCGTTGCGCGCAGTGATCGCACAGGCGCTGCTGAAAAAGGTCGGTGGTGGCCGCGTGGCCGCGCACGAAATCATGGTCGGCATCCCGGCTATCCGAAACCTGATCCGCGAGGACAAGGTCGCGCAGATGTACTCGGCCATCCAGACCGGCCAGAACCACGGCATGATGACTCTTGACCAGTGCCTGCAGGACCTGGTCAAGCGCAGCATGGTGTCGCGCCAGACCGCACGTGAATACGCCAAGGACAAGCGCCTGTTCGACGGCTAGCAGTCGCCTGTCGCCGTTCGGCTGCTGGAGTCGATGCGGCACCCACCGGCTCGCCAACGACGCGGCTTGCCACTGAACGAACGCCGGAGTTTCCGACATGAGCAGCATCGACTTCACCAGTTTCCTCAAGCTGATGGCGCACAAGAAGGCGTCCGACCTGTTCGTCACCGCGGGCATCCCGCCGTCGATGAAGGTCCACGGCAAGATCAGCCCGATCACGCAGAACCCGCTGACGCCGCAGCAAAGCCGCGACCTGGTGCTGAACGTAATGAGCCCCTCGCAGCGCGAGGAGTTCGAAAAGACCCACGAGTGCCAGTTCGCCATCGGCGTCTCCGGTGTCGGCCGTTTCCGTGTCAGCTGCTTCTACCAGCGCAACCAGGTCGGCATGGTGCTGCGCCGGATCGAGACCAAGATTCCGACCATCGAGGAACTGAACCTGCTGCCGGTGATCAAGACGCTGGCGATGACCAAGCGCGGACTGATCATCTTCGTCGGCGCCACCGGTACCGGTAAGTCGACTTCGCTGGCCTCAATGATCGGCTATCGCAACCAGAACTCGTCCGGTCACATCATCACCATCGAGGACCCGATCGAATTCGTGCACAAGCACGAGGGCTGCATCATCACGCAGCGCGAGGTCGGCATCGACACCGACAGCTGGGAAGCGGCGCTGAAGAACACGCTGCGCCAGGCGCCGGACGTGATCATGATCGGTGAGGTGCGTACCCGCGAGGGCATGGACCACGCCATCGCCTTCGCTGAAACCGGCCACCTTTGCCTGTGCACGCTGCACGCCAACAACGCCAACCAGGCGATGGACCGCATCATCAACTTCTTCCCGGAAGATCGTCGCAACCAGCTGCTGATGGACCTCTCGCTGAACATCAAGGGCGTGGTCGCGCAGCAGCTGGTGCCAACGCCGGACGGCAAGGGGCGCTGCGTGGCGATGGAAGTGCTGCTGGGAACGCCGCTGGTGCAGGACTACATCCGCGATGGCGAGATCCACAAGCTCAAGGAAGTGATGAAGGAGTCGACGCAGCTCGGCATGCGCACCTTCGACCAGAGCCTGTTCGAGCTGTACCAGGCAGGATCGATCAGCTACGAGGATGCGCTTCGCTATGCCGATTCGGCGAACGAGGTGCGCCTCAAGATCAAGCTCAGCCAGGGTGGCGATGCACACACGCTGGCGCAGGGCATGGATGGCGTGGAGCTGGTCGAGTCCAGCCAGTAATCCACGCACCGTTGAAATCGGGCGGCGCTGCCTGCGGGCGGCGCCGTTTTCGTTTTTGGTTTCTTTTTTCCCCAGCGCGGATGATGCGGACGCAGCTCAGCCGGCCAGCGCTTCCATCACCGCCATGCGCACGGCGACGCCGTTCGCCACCTGGCGCAGGATCGCCGAGCGCGGCCCGTCGGCCACGGCGGATTCGATTTCAACGCCGCGGTTCATCGGCCCCGGGTGCATGACGAAGGCATCCGCTCGGGCCAGCGACAGGCGTCGCTGGTCGATGCCGTAGTCGCGGTAGTAGCCGTCCAGCGAGTCGACCAGTCCGTCTTCCATGCGCTCGCGCTGCAGACGCAGCGTCATCAGCACGTCGCAACCGCTGACGGCCTCGTCGGCGGCGTCGATCACGCGGCAACCCTGCAGCTCATCGGCATCCGGCAGCAGCGCCGCCGGTGCGCACACGCGGATATCGCCGCAACCCAGCGCACGGAGGGCGTGCAGGTCCGAGCGTGCCACCCGCGAATGGCGGATGTCGCCGACGATGGCGATGCTGAGATCCTCGAACGGTCGCTTGGCGAACTGGCGGATGGTCAGCATGTCCAGCAGGCCCTGCGTGGGATGCGCCGCACGGCCTTCGCCGGCATTGACGATGTGCGTGCCGTCCCCGGCCAGTTCGCTGAGCATCTCGCAGGCGCCGGATTCGGAGTGGCGCACGACGAACAGCTGGGCGCCCATGGCCTCGACGGTGCGGAAGGTGTCGGCCAGGGTTTCGCCTTTCAGCGTGGAGGAACGTTCAGCATCGAAGTTGACTACCTGTGCGCCCAGGCGGTGCGCGGCGATCTCGAAGGAAAGCCGGGTGCGCGTGGAGGGCTCGAAGAACAGGTTGACCACGTGGACACCTGCGAGCGACGTCGGTGGTGCGGCTCGTGGATCCAGTCCGGCAAAGTGCTGGGCGCGGTCCAGCAGGGCGTGCAGGCGCTCGCGCGCCATTCCTTCCAGGCTGATCAGGTGTTGCATGCGTGTGGCTCAGTCAAACGAGAAGGCGGGCAGGTCGTGATCGAACCAGCGTTCGATGATGATTTCGGCAGCAACGGCGTCCAGCTGCGCGGCGTCCTTGCGCCGGGCGCGGCCGTCGGCGCGACGAGAGGCGAAGCGGCGGTCGGCCTCGCGCGAGCTGCTGCGCTCGTCGACCAGCGCGACCGGCAGGCCGCTGCGCTCGCCCAGCTGTTCGGCGAAACGCCGCGCGATGCGGGTGATCTCCTGCACGTCGCCGTTCAGGGTCAGTGGATCGCCCACCAGCAGCTGGTTCGGTCGCCACTGGCGGATCAGCTTGTCGACGTGCTCCCAGTCGGGACCCTCATCACGCATGGCGACCACGTCGATGCCGCGCGCCGAGGCCGACAGGGTGTTGCCCACGGCCACACCGATGCGGCGGCTGCCGACGTCGAAACCCAACAGGCAGCCGGGACTGGTGGCGGGATTGTTCATGCGTGGCCGGCGTAGTCGGTCATCAGGCGCAGGTCGATGCCCAGCTGCTGCGCGGCGGCGAGCCAGCGCTGCTCCGCCGGCGTTTCGAAAAGGATCTGCGTGCTGCTCTGGCAGGTCAGCCAGGCGTTCTCGATCAGCTCATCCTCCAGCTGGCCGGCCGTCCAGCCGGAATAGCCGAGCATCACCATGGCGTGCTTGGGGCCTTCACCGTTGGCCATGGCATCGAGGATGTCGCGCGAGGTGGTCACCATCAGCTGGTCGGAAACACGCAGGCTGGATTCCCAGTCGCGCTCCGGGCTATGCAGGACAAAGCCGCGCTCGGGCTGGACCGGGCCGCCGATCAGCACCGGTGCATCAGAAATCGCGAGCAGGTCGGTGCTGATGTTCATCTGCTTCAGCACGTCACCCAGGTGGTAGTCGGATGGGCGGTTGACCATCAGGCCCATCGCGCCGTCCTCGTCGTGCTGGCAGATCAGGGTAACGCCCCGCGCGAAGTTGGGATCCTGCAGGCCTGGCGAGGCAATCAGGAACTGGTCGGAGAGATAGCGCTTGCCGCTCATGGCTGCATTCTACGCCTCTCCGCCGATGTCGGCATGACGCCTTGTCGGCCATTTTGCGCCGTCCCGTCTCGTCCGGGCGCATCGGGTCGGCGCTCCGTCGCGTTGGGCTTGCATGGCCGCCGGGCGGCGGGGAGCATGGCAGATGCATGACTGTCGACACGGGTGACTGGCGCCATGGCGGTTATCCTTGATGCTGGGGCAGATTGGGCTGGAGCCGGCTGCCGATACCGAGATGCCGGGAGTGTCGAATGGGCCGGGAAGATCAGATCCATCGCTGGTTGCAGCAATCACGACGATTGCGCGTCGGCGATTGCCGGGTCGATCTGTCGCTGAACGAAGTCCATCGCGGTGACGAAACCACCCGTCTCACGCCCAAGGCAGCCGGCGTGCTGGAGGTGCTGCTGTTCATCTGCGGGCAGCCGGCATCTCGCGAGCGGCTGCTGGCCGAGGTCTGGCGCGGTGAATGTCCGACCGACGACGTAGTGACGCAGGTCATCGGCGAATTGCGTCGCGCCTTCGGTGACGATCCGAGAACGGCGGCGTACATCCGCACCATCCCGCGGGTTGGCTATGCATTGGTAGCTGCCGTCACTGAAGCGGATGAACGGTCCGTCACCAGCGTGGAACTGCCAGCGGCGCCGGAACCTTCCGTGGTTTCCACGAAGCCGGCGCAGCATGGCCGCTGGTTGGTGCTGGCAGCCGTACTGTTGCTGCTTGCGGTGGGCCTGCTGCGCTTCTGGCCAGATGGTGACAGGCACGCATCACCGGAAGCGTCGAACGTGGTGCTGCCATCTGGCGCTGCAGTTTCCGGAACGGAGCTGCCGGCGCCGCGAGAGGTGCCGGTGAGCTACCTGCGCGGTCGCGAGGAAATGCCGAACGCTTCGCCGGATGGCAGTCTCGTGGCCTTTTCGGCACAGCCGGATCCCGATGGTCCGCGCCGGGTCTACATCCAGGCGATGGATGGCGGAACGCCTCGCCCGGTGTCAGTCGTCGATGTGGATTCCGAAGGCGCACCAGTGTTTTCGCCGGATGGTCGCAAGCTGGTGTTCCAGCGCGTCCGCGGCGAGGACTGCCAGTTCGTCGTCGCCAGCGTGCTCGGTGGCGACGAGCAGGAAATCGGCCCCTGCTACCCGTGGGTGATGACGCATGTGGACTGGACGCCGGACAGCCGTTCGCTGCTCCTGCCACGGATGCCGGAGGAGGGCGCTGATCGGGTGCTGTTGCATGTCTGGCATCTGGATGACGGTCGCATCGAGCCGCTGGACTATTCCTGGGACGCCAACAGCAATGATGTGCAGGCGCGCTATTCGCCGGATGGCCAACGCATCGCATTCCGGCGCGGCGTGATGCCGAACAGCGACCTGTTTGTGATGAACGCCGATGGCAGCAACCAGCGCCAGATCACCCATTTCGGTGCGGCCATGCCAGGCTTCGACTGGAGTAGCGATGGCCGCTGGCTGCTGTTCGCCTCCGACCACGACGGCAGCATGCGCCTGTGGCGGATCGATCCGGACAGCGGCGAGCTGCGCGCGACTGGCGTGCGCAATGTCTACTGGCCGGACTCGGCGCGGCTGCGCGACGTGCTGGTGTTCACCCGTGGGCAGGCCAGCAGCGACGTGGCGGAAGTGGACGTGGATGGCGAGCTGGATGCCACGCCACGACTGGTATCGCAGTCCTCGCGTGGCGATTCGCTGCCGTCATACGCACCCGATGGGGAACGCATTGCCTTCGTGTCCCGCCGTCTGGGTGAGGCGGGCATCTTCGTGCGCGACCAGGGCGGCGTGCGCAATATCGCCCTGCATGGCGATGCCGAAGTCGACAAGCCGATCTGGTCGGCGGACGGTCGTTGGCTTGCCTATGTCGTTGGTGGCGGCAGCGGCCGCCTGTTCCTTGCCGACGTGGCGGCTGCCCGCACGCGCGAGGTCACCCCGGCAGGCTATTCGGCATCGCGTCCGGTATTCAGCGCCGATGGCCGCGAGCTGGTGTTTGGTGCGCGTGCCGACGCCAACCGGCACGCCGACCTGTGGCAGCTCGACATCGCCTCCGGGCACATGCGACGGCTGACCGACAACGGTGGCATCTTTCCGCAGCGCCTCGCTGACGGCACTTTGGTTTATCTCGAGTCCAATGCCGGGGACGGCTGGCGTCGGCTGGCCTCGGAAGGCGCTGCCGCGGATCTCGATCTTGATGGCATCGGTTTCTGGAACCGCGATGCCTGGCAGGCGACTGACGACGGCATCGTGGCGCTGATCTCGGCCGAGCCCTTCGGCCTGTACCGGCACGCCTGGGGTGCTGGCGACTGGCAGCTGATCGAGCCCCTCGACTACAAGCGCTTCGGCGAATTCCAGTTCAGCCTGAGCCCGGATGGCCGGCGCCTGTCCTTCACCGAGGTTCGCGAGTGGAATGGCGACGTCTTCCGGATCGAGGGCGTGCTGTAGTTCTGATTGTTCTTGCTTCGCGGGTCAGTGGCAGGATTCCGTAACCATCTGAATATGCTGATAGTTCTTTCCGGTCGATCGGTCTTTTCAGTGCCGCTTCGGAAAGATCTCGGGGTTTCCTCGGCTCAATTCGGGACTTCCACGGGTGCGGCGGGCTAACACGGAGGCCCGTCCCGCTGTTCGGAGGTCACCATGCAAAGCCGCCACCTCTTCGCGCCCACAGGCGCGGCGTTGTCCCGCCTGTCGCGTCCCTGCGTGGACATTCCCTCGCGGCGTTCGGCGCGTCGCTTGGTCCGTGACCGTGATCGCCAGCAGTGGCTGCATCGGGTCGAGCGCCTGACGGTTGGTCACGAACCGATTCCCGCCGACAGCCCGCGACTGATCCTCGTCATCGGTGGCGAACTGTTGGCGCGAGCGCGCGACTACAGCTTTCGCGTTTCCAGCGGCCGGGTGCTGGTGCTGGATGGTCGTGAACCCTTCCTGCTGCAGTCGGCTGGTGAAACGGGGGCGCAGCTGCTGTCCTTCGTGCCGGATCCGCGTTCCCTGCAGATCTGCGTGGAACCGACGCGTTCTCTGCTTGGCCGCTGCCGTCTGCTGCCGATGGTGCACGATCGAGAAAGCGCGGTCGCCGGGCTGATGTCGGGACTTGAAGACGCCATGCGACGGACCGGTGCCGGGAAGCTGGAGGGTCCGAATCCGGCCCAGTTCTGGCTGGACTCCATCCTTACCGCACAGGCCGAGTACGAACCGCTGATCGAGCGCTGCCATGGGCGCACGCCCGAGCGGCGTCGCGATCTGTTTGTCCGGCTGGCGCGCGTACGCACGATGCTGGCAACGGGCGACGGCGGTGACGCGGACGTTGAGCAACTGGCCGGGATGGCGAGACTGTCTGCTTCGCATTTCGTGCGTCTGTTCCACAAGGTCTTCGGCGAGCCGCCGCACAGTTTCCGACTGCGCCGGCGCATGGAGCGCGCGCATCGCCTGATCAGCGACACCGGGCTGAGCGTGCAGGAGGTGATGGACCGTGTAGGTTTCGATAACCACAGCTGCTTCGCGCGGGCCTTCCGTCGGCATTTCGGTTGCAGCGCCAGCGCGGTGCGGGAGCGGCAGCAGGCGGCGGCCGTCTGACGCGGGTCCGAAACGGACTCAGCGGTTGCGCAGGATGTTGCCGGGAAGGAACTGCCAGGTGCGCGTGATGTTGAGGATGTCCACGTTCTCGCTGTTCTCCGGGATCGGCGCGAACGGCGAGGACAGCTTGACGATGCGCACGGCGGCTTCGTCCAGCAGCGGTTCGCCGCTGGACTGGATGATTTCCACGCTCTCCACCGTGCCATCTCGGCGCACTTCAACGGTCATCACCACCTCGCCGTGCAGGTTGCGACGGCGCGCCTCGTCCGGGTAGTTCAGGTTGCCGATGCGCTCCACGCGGGCTACCCAGCCGCGCAGGTAGCTGGCGTATTCGTAGGCCTTGGTGTTGGCAGTGAGGAAGGCCTTTTTCGGGCGCTTGGCATACTGGTGGCTCTTGCGCTCGATTTCGGCGGACAGCCGCGCCATTTCCAGCTTCTGGCGCAGGATCTCGCGGTCGCTGGGAATCGGAAGGTCCGGCGTTGGCCGCTTTTCGAGGTCATTGACCGAGAACTCGGACTGGCCGGTGGTGGTGACCAGCGCCTGGCTGTGGTCGGGTTCCGGTCGCGGCGTACTGGCCTCGACCTCCATCGGTGCCTGGCCCTGCTGCGGCAGCGGGGTGGGGCCGGTCTGCGCCTCGCTGGGCCGATCGCGCTGGTCGCTGTCGCCGCCGCCGGTCTGGTTGTGCTGCGACAGGTAGTCGGCCTGGTCAGGTGCGTTTTCGGTCTGCGTGCGCGCGAGGATCACATCCAGCGTTGGCGCCACTGGTGCGGCGTCCTCACGGCTGAATCCGATGCCCAGCGCGAGCACGCCGTGGGCGATCAGCGAAAAGGCGATGGTCGCGCCGAGCCGGTCGCCCGGGCCGGTCCGCGGCGCGGCATTCACCCGCGCAGGGCCTCGATGCGGTCGAACAGCAGGCCGGCGACGCTGAGACCGGCGCCGGCGTCGATTTCACGGATGCAGGTCGGGCTGGTCACGTTGACCTCGGTCAGATACCCGCCGATCACGTCCAGGCCCACGAACAGCATGCCGCGGCGGCGCATTTCCGGACCGACCTGGGCTGCGATCCAGCGATCGCGGTCATCCAGTTCGCGCACCTCGCCGCGACCACCGGCGGCCAGGTTGCCGCGGAAATCGCCGCCCTGCGGGATGCGCGCCAGCAGATGCGATACCGGCTCGCCATCGACCAGCAGGATGCGCTTGTCGCCCTGGGTGATTTCCGGGATGTAGCGCTGGATCATGGCCTGGCGCTGGCCGCCATCGGTCAGCGTTTCCAGGATGACCTTGAGATTGTCGTCGCCGGCGCGGGCACGGAAAATCGATCGCCCGCCCATGCCGTCCAGCGGCTTGATGACGCAGTCCTCGTGCTCGGCGACAAACGCGGCGAGCTCGTCCATGCGTCGGCTGACCCGCGTCGGCGGACAGCACTGCGGGAAGCGAAGCGCCGCCAGCTTCTCGTTCAGGTCGCGGAGGCCGGCCGCTCGGTTCACTACCAGCACGCCGGCCAGCTCGGCCTGCTCCAGGATCAGCGTGTCATACAGGAAGGCGCTGTCGACCGGCGGGTCCTTGCGCATCAGGATCACGTCCATGCGGTCCAGCGCACATGGCGCCGGATCACCCAGCCGGTGCCAGTCCTTCGGGTCGTCGCGGACTTCCAGCGCTGCGGACCGCGCCACCGGCCGGCTGCCCTCCAGGCCAAGGCTGCCCGGCAGCAGATAGTGCAGGCGGTGCCCGCGGCGCTGCGCTTCCAGCAGCATCGCCAGCGAGGAATCCTTGTTCGGTTGGATGGACTGGATCGGGTCCATCACCACGGCGATATCCAGCGCCATCGGTCGTCCTGTCAGGTGGGTCGTCGGAAGTCTTTCCGACCTGCATCACGGAGAGGCCTATACTAGCAGGCGGGCATTGTTACGAATGGTCGATTCCCCTGCGGTTTTAAGGGCTTCGGCTTGACAGTTCGTGCGATCACTGGGATATAGGGTGTATGGCCTAGGCAACGCGAGGTTTTCCCCGGTTGCAGGTCCATGCCGACATTGGCGGGGCGGGACGCCCTTGGGGAACGCGAATGGATGACAATCAGACAGCAACCAGCCTGGCCGGACTCAAGGTCATGGTCATCGACGATTCGAAGACCATTCGCCGCACCGCCGAAACGCTGCTGAAAAAGGAAGGCTGTGAAGTGGTCACGGCGACGGACGGTTTCGAAGCCCTGTCCAAGATCGCCGACCACCAGCCGCAGGTCATTTTCGTCGACATCATGATGCCGAGACTCGACGGCTATCAGACCTGTGCGCTCATCAAGAACAACCAGGAATTCAAATCGACGCCGGTGATCATGCTGTCGTCGAAGGATGGCCTGTTCGACAAGGCCAAGGGCCGCATCGTCGGCTCCGAGCAGTACCTGACCAAACCCTTCAGCCGTGACGAGCTGCTGAGCGCGATCCGTCGCCACGTATCACGCTGAGGGAGTGGAAGGGAAGCAAGACCAAGGGGGCAATACATGGCACGGATCCTGATCATCGATGACTCACCGACCGATACCCGCGTGTTCACCACGACGCTGGAAAAACACGGGCACGAGGTTCTTAGCGCCGGCAGTGCCGAGGACGGCGTCGAGTTGTGCAAGAAGGAGCATCCGGACCTGGTGCTGATGGACGTGATCCTGCCTGGCATGAACGGCTTCCAGGCTACCCGCGCCCTGTCGCGCGACGAGTCGACCTCGGATATCCCGATCATCATCGTCAGCACCAAGAACATGGAAACCGACCGCGTCTGGGGCATGCGCCAGGGCGCCAAGGACTACATCGTCAAGCCGCCCAGCGAGCGCGAGCTGATGTCGCGCGTGAACGCGCTGCTGGCAGGGGAGTAATCGTCAGGATATGGCCGGGGCACAGCTGCTGAACAATCCATTCGAGGTATTGGCCGACTACGAGCGGCGCAGCCTTGCCCATGTCGCGGGTCTCCCCGAGCAGATCGATGCGCCTGGCATGTGGCGCGGCGTGGCCTATCGCATTGGCGACCACCGGCTGGCGTCGGACTTCGGCGAGATCGTCGAAATCATCACCTGCCCGCCGCTGACCCTGGTGCCGGGATCGCAGTCGTGGCTGCTGGGCGTCGCGAACATCCGCGGCAACCTGCTGCCGGTGGTGGACCTCAAGCAGTTCCTGGAAGGCGAACGCACGGTGGTCCACGAAAACACCCGCATGCTGGTGATCCGCCAGTCTGGCGGCGACGTGGCCGTGCTGATCGACGAGCTATACGGTCAGCGCAATTTCCATGACGAGCAGGCGGAAGATTCCGACCGTTTCGATGCCAGCCGCTACGAGCACTTCGTGAAGAAGTCGTATCGACTGGGTGATGCATTGTGGGGCGTGTTCAGCATGTCGGTGTTGACGCGGACGCCCGAATTCCGGCAGGCCTCGGTGTGATGCCGGGCGTAGTACAGAGACTTTCAATGAGGGGCGAGCAATGAGCACGGCAGGCGGACTCACCGGCAAGGAACGCAGTTCCGGGATCAACCTCTGGATTTTCATCCTGATCGTGGCGCTGGCCGCATTGGGCGGCAACGTCTTCTGGGGTAACCAGAAGAGCACCGAGGAGAGCAACGCGCAGCGTCTGGTTGCCGACATCCAGGTGAAATCACAGCAGATCGCTACCTACGCATCCGAGGCCGCCTCGGGTAACTTCGATTCGTTCGAAGAGCTGCGATCCACGCAGACGGATATCCAGAAGAGCCTCAACGCACTCAGGCAGGGCAGCGAGGAATTCGGCGTGCCGTCCTACCAGAACGAAGGTGCGGTTGGCGCGAAGCTGACTGAACTCACCCAGGTATGGGGTCCGGTCAACCAAAACGCCACCAGCATTCTTGAGCGTGAGGACCTGGTTCTTAACCTGACCGATACGGCCGGCGAGTTCTCTGCCACGGTGCCCCGCTTGCAGCCGCTGATGGACTCGGTCGTGCGCGACATGGTGAGTTCGGGTACCGCCACCTCCGGCCAGATCTACACCGCCGCCCAGCAGATCCTGTTCGCCGACCGAATGGTGCGCCGCGTAACGGAAATCCTGCAGGGTGGTTCGGTTGCAACTTCAGCCGCCGACAACCTGGCGCTGGACGCCGCCCGGTTCGGCCAGATTCTCGATGGCCTGATGAACGGTAGCGATTCCGTGCGTCGCGTCACCTCGCCCGGTGCCCGCAACACGCTGGAAGAAGTCAACGACATCTACACCGGCATGCAGGCCAACGTGGACAGCATCATCGAAGGTTCCACCAGCCTGTTCGAGGTGAAGGAAGCCTCCGACCAGATCGTGCTTGATTCCAAGCAGATGCTGGATAGCGCAAACAATGTGCAGCAGGCGTTGATCAACCTGCCGGGTGAGCGCCCGCTGCCGAGTTTCACGGTGACCCTGATTTCCGGTGCGCTGGCAATCCTCGGTCTGATCGGCCTTCTGTATTCCTTGTACCGCGACCAGTCGCGCCGGTTCCGCGGCACTCAGGAACTCAATCAGCGTAACCAGGAAGCCATTCTGCGACTGCTGGACGAAATGGGCTCGCTGGCTGAAGGCGACCTCACCGTCCGCGCAACGGTTACCGAGGACATCACCGGCGCCATCGCGGACTCGATCAACTTCGCCGTCGAGGCGCTGCGATCCCTCGTAACCACGATTAACGAGACCGCCGTGCAGGTGGCCGCCGCTGCCCAGGAAACGCAGGCCACGGCCATCCACCTCGCCGAGGCCGCCGAGCACCAGGCACAGCAGATCACATCCGCATCGGCCGCGATCAACGAAATCGCCGTCTCCATCGATGAGGTCTCGAAGAACTCCGCCGAATCGGCCGACGTGGCCCAGCGCTCGGTGCAGATCGCCGCAAAGGGCGCCGAAGTGGTGCGCCAGACGATTCAGGGCATGGACTCGATTCGTGACCAGATCCAGGAAACCTCGAAGCGAATCAAGCGACTGGGTGAGTCGTCACAGGAAATTGGTTCCATCATCGAGCTGATTAACGACATCTCCGAGCAGACCAACATCCTGGCACTTAACGCCGCTATTCAGGCGGCCTCCGCCGGTGAAGCGGGCCGCGGTTTCGCGGTCGTGGCCGACGAAGTGCAGCGACTGGCCGAACGCGCATCCAACGCAACCAAGCGAATCGAAACGCTGGTGCAGACGATTCAGGCCGATACCAACGAAGCGGTGTCCTCGATGGAACAGACCACCGCCGAGGTGGTCGCGGGTGCCCGCCTCGCCGAGGACGCCGGTCTGGCACTGGGCGAGATCGAAAAGGTGTCGAACGACCTCGCCGACCTCATTCAGAACATCTCCGAGGCGGCGCGCCAGCAGTCGGCCGCGGCAACCAACATCTCCGCGACCATGAACGTGATTCAGGAAATCACCTCGCAGACCTCGATGGGTGCGAGCCAGACGGCCGAGTCGATTGGCAACCTGGCGCAGCTCGCCGCCGACCTGCGTCGTTCGGTCGCCGACTTCAAGCTGCCGGGCTGAGGCGCGGCGCGGGAGGGGATGAAGGAAAGGCATGGGAGCAGTAATGGCAATTGACGCAGGCAGCGCGAGGGGGGCGGCAATGGATGAAGCCGAATTCCAGCGCTGGGTGCGGCTGCTCGAAACGCGAACCGGCGTCACCGTGCCGCCGGAGCGCAAGCCGTTCCTCGAGACTGGTCTGCGTCGGCGCATGCGCGAGACCGGGCACGAGGCCTACGCCAGCTACTACGAGGATCTGCTCGACGGTGCCAAGGGTGCAGTCGAGTGGGCGGCGCTGGTCGACCACCTGACCGTCCACGAGACGCATTTCTTCCGTCATCCACCGTCGCTGCAGCTGATCCGCGACGAGTGGTTGCCAGGCTGGCTGGCGTCCACCGAGGCCGAGCAGACGCTGCATGCGCTGTCGGTGGGTTGTTCGACCGGTGAAGAGGCCTACACGTTGGCCATGGTGCTGGATGCGGCGCTCTCGCAGATGGTGCCGGCCCGTCGTTTCGGCATCACCGCCACCGACGTGAGCCAGTCGGCGCTGGCGGTTGCGCGTACGGCGGAATACCCGCAGGACCGTTTCGACGAGGTGCCGCAGGTCTATCGGGACACTGCCATCGAGCGGCTGGAGGGCGGCACGCTGCGCATCAGCGAACGGCTGCGCAAGCGCGTCGGATTCGCCTGCGTCAACCTGTTGCACGCCACTCGCGCCCCGCTGCGCCAGTTGGATCTTATTTACTGCCAGAACGTCCTGATCTACTTCGCCCGCGAGCGTCGCGGGGAGTTGCTGGATGGTCTGGCCCGCCTGCTCAGGCCCAACGGCCTGATGGTACTCGGCCCGGGTGAAGTGACCGGGTGGAGCCACCCACAGTTGAGGCGCACCGGTGGCCGGCAGACGCTGGCCTTCGTGCGGACATCGAAAGAGACCCAGGCATGAGGCTGTCCGAAGACATTGATTTCACCACGCTGACCTGGGTCAAGGGTGAGCTGGACGAAACCCTGAAGCAGGCACGACATGCCCTGGAGGCCTATGTCGAGGACCCGCAGGACAGCAGCCAGATGCGGTTCTGCGCGACCTACCTGCATCAGGTGCATGGCACGCTGCGCATGGTCGAGCTATATGGCGCGGCCATGGTCACCGAGGAAATGGAGCGCCTGTCGACCGCGCTGCTGGAAGGCGAGGTCAAGGAGCGTGACGAGGCCTATGCGGTGCTCATGCGCGGCATCGTGCAGCTGCCGGATTACCTGGAGCGACTGCAGTCCGGCCACAAGGACATTCCCATCGTCCTGCTGCCACTGCTCAACGAATTGCGTGCATCGCGTGGCGAGAAGAGCCTGTCGGAAAGCGTGCTGTTCACGCCGGATCTCTCCCGTGCGCTGCCGGAATCGGCCAAGGGTCCGGATCTGCCAATGCCGGACCTGGAGGTCCGCCAGTTCGCCGAGAAGCAGCGCAGCCAGTTCCAGCTGGCGCTGCTCAACTGGTTCAAGGGCCAGGACATCGACGCCAACATCGCCAAGATCAGCGATGTCTGCGATCAGCTGGTCGCGCACACCAACCAGGAAGAGGCCCGCCGCCTGTTCTGGGTGGCGGCTGGTGTCATGGAAGCGCTGCGCGCCAAGGCTTTCGAGCCGAGCCAGCAGCTCAAGCAGACCATCGGCAAGGTCGAGCGCGAGATCAAGCGCCTCGCTGACGCCGGTGAGTCCAGCTTCCGCGTGGATCCGCCGCGTGACCTGACCCGCAACCTGCTGTATTTCGTGGCACATGCACCCACCGAGCATGGTCGCATCGGCGAGCTGCGCGAGGTGTTCCGCCTCAACGCGCTGTTGCCCAGCGAGGAAGAGCTGGCGCACGCACAGGGTGTGTTGTCCGGACACAACCGTGCCCTGCTGGACACCGTTTCGGCGGCGATCAAGGACGACCTGATGCGCGTCAAGGACGCGCTCGATCTGCACCTGCGCAATCCGGATGCCGATATCGCCACGCTGCAGCCACAGGTCGAGGTGCTCGACCGCGTCGGTGACACGCTGGGCATGCTCGGTCTGGGGGTTGCGCGTCGCGTCATCCAGGACCAGCACGACGCGGTCAGCGACATGCTCAATGGCAGCCGCGAAGCGACCGAATCCGCCCTGCTGGACGTGGCCGGCGCGCTGCTCTACGTCGAGGCATCGCTGGACGACCAGGTGCAGGGCATGGGTGGCGAAAAGACGGCCCCGGCCGGTGACGGGCGCCCGCTGCCGATGGCGGAGGGCCAGAAGGTCCTCGACGCCGTGGTCAAGGAAGCACAGTCCAACTTTGCCCAGGTGAAGCAGTGCTTCGTCGCCTTCGTCGAATCCAGCTGGGATCACGCGCAGCTGGCCGACGTGCCGCGCCTGCTGGAAGAAGTGGCTGGCGCATTCCGCATCATGGAGCTGGACGAGCCGCCGCAGTACCTGGCCGCCGTTCGCCGCTTCACCGAAATCGAATTGCTGGGCCGCAAGCGTGTGCCGAATGGCCAGCAGATGGACACTCTGGCCGATGTGCTGGCCAGCCTCGAATACTTCATCGAAGCGCTGCGCGAGCACCGGCCGAAGCGCGACACCGTGCTGCAGACGACCCGTGACAGCCTGGAATCTTTGGGTTACTGGCCGATTCCGGACCTGCCGGCCGACCTGCAGGCGGCTCCGGCGGAAGCTTCTGCGCCGGTTGAAGCGCCTGAGCCTGCTCCGGTCGAAATGCCGGCAGCGCCCGCCGCCGCCGCGCCACAAGCCAGCGAACCCGCTGCGCCAGCCGCGCCGGCTGAGACGAAGACCGAAGCTCCGACCCCGACGCCCGCGCCGGAACCCGCCGCATCGACCGAAGTCCCCGTTGCTCCGACGCCCGCGCCCGTCAGCGCGCCGGCAGCCGCAGCACCGCCGCCGGGACATGGTGGATTTGAAGGGGCCGCCGACGATATCGATGATGAGATCCGCGAGGTGTTCATCGAGGAAGTCGAGGAGGAGATCAACAACCTCGAAGAGCTCCTGCCAGCCTGGAAGAAGCAGCCGGAGAACCTCGACCTGCTGAAGCCGATCCGCCGCGTGTTCCACACCCTGAAGGGCAGTGGCCGGCTGGTTGGCGCGCTCACCCTGGGCGAGTTCAGCTGGAAGGTCGAGAACATGCTCAACCGCGTGCTCGACCAGACCGTCCAGCCCGGCGAGCCGGTGCAGGCGCTGATCCAACACGCCTACAACGTGCTGCCCGAGATGCTGTCGGCGCTGCGTGGCGAAGGCGGCGTGAGCACCGACCTGGAGGCGATCAAGGCCGTGGCCGATCGTCTCTCCGAAGGCGAGGAGGCCTGGTACACGCCAGCGGCTGCGGTTGCCGAGCCGGCCCAGGTTGCGGTGGAAGCAGCACCGGTCGAGGAAGCGGCAGCCGAGGAAGAAGCCGAGGCAGCCGTCGAGTCTGCCGAGGAAGCGGTCGCAGAGGTCGAGGAAGCCGACGGTGGCATGTTGTCGCGCTTCGGTATCGACCCCTTGCTGTTCGACATCCTGAAGACTGAAGTCGCTGGCCATCTGGAAGGCGTCGAGACCTTCCTCGCGCGCTGCGAACCGGCGCCTGTCCCCGCCGACGACTCGCTGCTGCGTGCCGTGCACACCATGAACGGCGCTTTCGCGATGACCGAAGTGCCGGGCATCACCGATGTCGTCAGCCCGCTGGAGGGTTACATCAAGCGCCTGCTGGCGCAGGGTGCGGCGCCAACGGCCGCGGGTCTGGGCCTGATGCGGGAGTCAGTCGCGGCGGTTCGCGAAGTGATGGACCGACTGGAGTCCGGCAGCAGCCTACCCGCGCTCGCCGACCTCAGTTCGCGCCTCATGGCCGAGCGCGACACGCTGCCGGAGCCGAAGGGCCCGTCGATCCCGATGCACCTCGACGACGAGGACGAGTTCATCGAGGGCGATGGCATTCCGGAGCCGGTGGACTACAGCGTGCTGACCGCCGAGCAGCCGCCCGAGGAAGTGGTGGAAGCCGAAGCGGAGCCGGCCGAAGAAATCGACACCAGCTACCTGCCGCAGCCGATCATCCTGGAAGCGCCGGATACCAGCGCGCTGCCGGATCTGGATGCTCCTGCGGTTGAAGAACAGGCTGTCGAAGAGGCGGCCGTTGACTCGACCGAAGTCGCCGATGAGGAGCTGGAAACCGAGCTGCTGTCCATTGACGAACTCGTCGAGGCCAGTGACGCGGCGGATGAAACGACTGATCTTGAGCTGATCGAGAGCGGGTTCGAGATTGAAGAAGCCGAGCTCGCAACGCCGGTAGAAGAAGATGCATCCGAGGAGGCCGAACTCGCGGTCACGGAAGCAGAGGAATCGGAGCCATCGCAGCCCGATGATGCGCTGGCCGCCCTCATCAGCGCCTACGAAAGCGAGCCCGAGACCGAGTCGGCTGGCCCGCATGGTCTGACCGATGAGGTCGAGCTGGAATCCGCCGGCAGCGATTCGGCCGAGCGTGAAGCTGCCGAAGCCGCAGAGCGTGAAGCTGCCGA